>Ga0189292_10218_pt1 | contig 25842 bp, 25 predicted proteins | sample UW1oraminimetaG_FD_130317 | JGI IMG/M metagenome (GOLD analysis project Ga0189292, IMG submission 130317) | Marine microbial communities from the Costa Rica Dome - UW179A-orange mini metaG | ecosystem: Environmental > Aquatic > Marine > Oceanic > Photic zone | place: Costa Rica: the Eastern...
ACCACGGTCATGCCGGGCAGTGTCGCGCCCTGCTCCGGGCCGATGACGTGAACGATGCCCTGACGCACATCGTTCATCTTGAATTCGAGGATGCCGAAATCGTCGCAGTTCTCGTCCAGCGTCTGCACCTGGATGCGCGAGACCTCGTCAGCGATGGCTTCCAGGCCGCCCTGACGCTCGCCCTTGGTGGTCGGAACGTTGTGGTCCGGCGTGGCGATATTGGCGTCGATGCGCCATGGCTTGCGGTTGGCCAGACGCAGACCTTCGAACGCTTGTGGCGAAGTCACTTCATGCAGGATGTGGCGGTCGATGTAGATCAGCGACGAACCATCGTCGCGACGTTTCACCTCGTGCATTTCCCAGAGCTTGTCGTAGAGCGTCTTGCCGGCCATCGGACTTTTCCTCATCTGCTTTCTATGCGGGGCGAATAGCCCTTGCGCTTATGGGGACGATGCTAGGCACTTGCATTCAATTACTCAAATTCATATTTTTCATCCCAAGCATTCCCTACAGGAATCCGCATCTTCACCGGATAGAGATCGTTCATGGACCTGGCCAACCTCAATGCCTTTATCGCCATCGCGGAAACGGGCAGCTTTTCCTTGGCTGGCGAGCGCTTACATCTGACCCAGCCTGCAGTCAGCAAACGCATTGCCGCGTTGGAATCACAGCTGGACGTGCGCCTGTTCGACCGGCTTGGCCGCGAGATTGGCCTCACCGAGGCAGGAAGAGCCCTGCTCCCCCGCGCCTATCAGATTCTGAATGTACTGGACGACACCCGCCGCGCCTTGACCAACCTCAACGGCGACATTGGCGGCCGGCTGAGCCTGGCAACCAGCCATCACATCGGCCTGCACCGCCTGCCGCCCTTGCTACGCGCGTTCACCCGCGCTTATCCGCAGGTCAGTTTGGATATTCGTTTTCTCGACTCGGAAGTCGCCTACGACGAAGTGCTGCATGGCCGCGCCGAACTGGCGGTCATCACCCTGGCGCCGCAGACTGCCGAGCCGGTCCGGGCAATGAAGGTATGGGACGACCCGCTGGATTTCGTTGTCGCGCCCGAGCACCCGCTGGCGGGCAAGGCGGATATTCGTCTGGCCGACGTCGCCGGGCATCCTGCCGTCTTTCCCGGCGGCAACACCTTCACTCACCACATCGCCCAGCGGCTGTTCGAGCGTGAGGGCCTGACGCCCAATATCACCATGAGCACCAACTATATGGAGACCATCAAGATGATGGTCTCCATCGGGATTGCCTGGAGCGTGTTACCGCGCAGCATGCTCGACGAACAGGTAGTCAGCCTGCCTCTGCCAGGCATTCAGCTGACCCGGCAACTCGGCTACATCCTGCACCGGGAGCGCACCCTGTCCAATGCGGCCAGGGCGTTCATGACACTGCTGGATGCTGAACGCGGTGACTGACCAGACGAGACAACTACGAGAAAGGGCGCCCTATGGCGCCCTTCTCTTCTTTGCAGATCAACCCTCCAGCGCGGGCCGCTGATCGGCATTGATCGGGATGCGCTTGGGCTTGGCCTCTTCCGGCACGACGCGCACCAGGTCGATGTTGAGCAGGCCACTGTTCAGCGCAGCGCCTTTCACCTCGATGTGGTCGGCTAGCCGGAACGACAACTTGAACGCCCGCTGAGCGATACCCTGATGCAGATAGGTGACATTCTCGGCCTCGCTTTCGCGCCGCCCGCCAGTAATGGTCAGCACGCTGCGCTCGACCTGCAGATCGAGGTCGGACTCCTCGAAGCCAGCGGCTGCGACCACTATTCGATACTGGTCGTCACCGTGTTTCTCGATGTTATAGGGTGGATACGAGCTGCCGGTGTCGTTACGCAGGGCGGACTCGAACAGGTCATTGAAACGATCAAAGCCCACGGATTGCCGGAACAGAGGGGCCATGGGGAACGAACTCATGATAAACCTCCTGAAATCAGCGAGTTGAAACAGGCGGGACCCGCCTTCGGCATCCCGCTGATCTCTAGATAGGAACCGTTCTGCAGATTTCAAGGCGCAGAAAAATGAGCCTGCCAACGAGAGGTAACACCATGTCCAGAGTCATGCTGATCACGGGTGCCAGTCGTGGTATCGGCGCCGCCACCGCCCGACTTGCAGCCCACCAGGGCTACGCGCTATGCCTCAACTATCACCAACGCGAAGACGCGGTGAAGCAGGTGCTCGAACAGGTCCACGCTGCGGGGGCATCGGCAATAACGGTCAAGGCCGATGTCGCCAACGAGAGCCAGGTGCTGCAGATGTTCGAGATGATTGATCGCGAGTTCGGCCGCCTCGATGTGCTGGTCAACAACGCCGGCATGCTCGAACAACAGATGCGTCTGGAGCAGATGGATGCCGCTCGCTGGATGCGCGTGCTCGGCACCAACGTCATCGGCAGCTTTCTATGCGCCCGCGAGGCGATCAAGCGCATGTCCAATCAGCATGGCGGCCAGGGTGGTTCGATCATCAACCTGTCCTCGATCGCCGCGCGGCTAGGCGCGCCGGGGGAATACATCGACTATGCCGCGGCCAAGGGCGCCATTGACAGCATGACTGTCGGGCTGGCCAAGGAAGTCGCCGGCGAAGGCATTCGGGTCAATGCGGTACGACCCGGCGTGATCGATACCGAGATTCACGCCAGCGGTGGCGAGCCGGATCGCATCGAGCGGGTCAAGGCAAGCGTGCCCATGGGGCGCGGCGGGAAAGCCGAGGAAGTTGCCGAAGCCATACTCTGGCTCGCCAGTGAGCACGCCAGCTATACCACCGGCGCGTTGCTAGACGTCAGCGGCGGACGCTGATCGGCCTAACCCAGCGCCGCCACCGGAATTCCGACGGTATCGACGCCGAGCATCGCGTCGATCCGCGCGCAATCATTCTCCCGGCGCAGTGCGGCGAACAGCGCCACCGCCTCGGGGTAGTTGCGCGTAAGCAAGGCCAGCCACTGCTTCAGTCTGCCGGGCGCATAGCGTGGTGCGATCTTGCCCCGCGCCTGCTGCCAGAAGTCCACCAGCGTGGGTTGAAACTCTGCCCAGCTCATCTCGGCGATGCCTTGCCCCTGTTCAGCGGCGGCGATCTGCCGTGCCAGGTCTGGCCGCGAAACCAGGCCGCGGCCCAGCATAATATTCTCCGCACCGCTGACTTCTCGACAGCGACGCCAGTCTTCCAGCGACCAGATATCGCCATTGGCGTACACCGGCACCGCGACCACTTCCTGCACGCGAGCCACCCATTCCCAATGCGCCGGCGGCTTGTAGCCTTCGACCTTCGTTCGCGCATGCACCACCAACTGACCCGCCCCGCCGTCCACCAGCGCCCGAGCGCAATCGAGTGCACCGTCCGGGCTGTCGAAACCCAGGCGCATCTTGGCGGTGACCGGGATGTGCGCCGGCACAGTTCGCCGTACCTCACAGAGGATGGCGTGCAGCAAATCAGGCTCCCTGAGCAGGATGGCCCCACCGCGCGATTTGTTTACCGTCTTGGCCGGGCAGCCGAAATTCAGATCGATAGCAGGCGCACCCAGTGAGCAGGCATAGGCAGCGTTATCAGCCAGACAGGCAGGATCGGAGCCCAATAATTGAACGCGCACAGGGGTTCCGGCGCGAGTAACGGCGCCAGCCTGCAATTCGGGTGCAAGTTTGCGAAAGCTGCTTTGCGGCAGCAGACGATCAGAGACTCGGATGAACTCGGTGACGCACCAGTCGACACCACCCATCCGAGTCAGAACGTCGCGAAGGATTTCGTCGACCAGCCCCTCCATGGGCGCCAAAGCGATCTGCATACCAAGCCAATAGATGTTGAAAGTTGGGCATTGTACGGATGCCTGACTCCTTTATGAATGTTGCGTGGCCGGTAGCGGGCTATTCTTCGATGGTCCCACCAATGGTGTCGGTGCCCGTGGTAGCACCCATGCCGCCTGTGGTTCCGGTATTACCCGTTCCCATGGTACCCAGGTCACTGCCCTGCTGCGCCTTGTGGTCCCGACTGTCGTGGCCTTCCGACTTTTCCCTGTGCTGGTCGGAACGCTCGCTCGATTCAACTGAGCTTTCGTTTGCAGCTCCCGGACGACGAGTGTCATCGGCGTTCTCCGCCGAACCGGCGTACGCCCCCGCAGAACCCGCCAGAAGCAATACTGTTACCGCTGTGAGTGCCCGATTCATGGCTACCTCCTATCGATGAACGACTGCGTTAATCACTACGTCTTTCCAATTTGGGACGGCGACGGTGCTCCATGTCGGTCTCATTGCCACCATGGCCGGGTTCGGCCGTGTCGTCGTACTGCTCCGCCGCTGGCTTCTTGGAGGATGCGTCACCTGCCTCAGACTGGCCCTGGTCATCCTCCAGATAGTCGATACCGTCGCCAATGCCCATCGAGCCATTGCCGGCGGCGCCGCGATCCGCCGCGCCCGTGTTCTGAGCCAACGGGATATCAGCGAACGGTAATTCCAGATCCTGCGCGCTGACTGTTGAAGCAAGCGCTGCAACCAGCACACCAAGCTGAATACGCATGTCCGACACCTCCGCATCATCCACTTGATACTTGGGCAGCGGCGATTCCAACGAGTGCGCCGGCGAGCGACCGATGGCATGCCGGAACCGCTTTCAGCGAGCGGGGTAACAACCACAAGGACGAATATTGGATTCAAAGAGGAAGCTCCAGATGGAACCTGCGCTGATACTCCTGATGATGATCCTGGGTTGGCTGTCGGTAGCGCTCTCCATGCTCTGGGGCATGACGAGGATCGCTCGTCGCCATCACCCGCCGCAGGCTCGCCCGGCAATCAAACAGTGTCTGCCACACCAGCCAGCAGCTCCCGGCACCCTGCCCTCATGGCACGCCTGACCGGTATTTCCATCTGATTTCAAATAAACCCGTGACAGCCGCGTTTAAAGCTGTAGAATGCGCGTCGCGGGATGGAGCAGTCTGGTAGCTCGTCGGGCTCATAACCCGAAGGTCGTCGGTTCAAATCCGGCTCCCGCAACCAATTTAAAAGGCCACTCAGATGAGTGGCCTTTTTTGTGCGCGCAAAACTCTGAGGCGCTCGTGTTGGCACCAGACCTCGCATGAATCGCTAACCTTTTGAATGAAATACGCTTTTTCCTTCCTTTTGATTGACATTGAGTAATCAGGCTGTAGAATGCGCCCCACAGACGCGGGATGGAGCAGTCTGGTAGCTCGTCGGGCTCATAACCCGAAGGTCGTCGGTTCAAATCCGGCTCCCGCAACCAAATCACGAAAAGGCCACTCAGACGAGTGGCCTTTTTCGTTTGCGCGTCTTTTTTGTCACGGACAGACAAGCGCGCCCCCTCTTTCGGCCAGTCAGCCGCGTCTTGTAACAACGGGTCCGTAGAATTAACTCTTTATCCGAAGCTAATTACCACATTCGCTATAACCATTCATGATAGCCCTAGGCCAGCCCGCGTCAAAAACAAAACTCTTTTCAACTCAATAAGTTGGCTCTCCTAAACACCTCGCGATCCCCATCCGCAACTTTTTTTTGGCTCCCTGGCTTGACTTGGTTCACGTTATGACGGATATATAGTCGCAACAGGGAGCAATACGTTGCAGAGCAGTTTAAGACCAACTGGACAGGTCAAGTTTTGCGGCGCAAGAGTTAAATCCCCTGCCTGATTAGTATCGCTTTTAGTAAAGCGATGCAGGCTCGTTCGCCACAAGCATTGAGAGAATCGGGGCTCGCAGAGTGCCCGGAGTGCGGTAGCCATGCCCGATTCTTTCAAAGCCGCACGCGGACGCTACCGATCGCAGATGACGGGGAATTACGTATAAGTTATTCAACTCGACATATAAACAAGTCGATGGCGGTAGCTTTGTCTAAATAAAAGAATATTTTAGATCGGCATTAACTTTCGTCACAGGCTAAAAGCCTACTGCCCAGGCATTACGCCGTAATTCTTTATTCCCACCCAGGACGCCGATCAGCAGCAGCGTGTAGTAGCTGCGGCTCGACAAACCGTTTCGCCTCGCCTTTGTGCAGGGAGAACTACCGTGTCAACAATCTTTTATGGAACGGAAGATCAGGACAAGGCATTGATTGCGCGGGATATCAATCAGAATGGCTTACGCCTGCATACCCGGCTACTTGAACAATCTGCAACTAACTCAACTGCGCGAGCAGGTTCACGAGCAGGCTCGACAGCATCATGGTGAATATTTTGCTCATCATGACGGTGAACAGGTAGCGGGCTCGTTACTTGCCACGTTGAGCAGCGCGCCGGAGTTCCAGTCGCTGCTGGACGACGTTTACCAGCTCGGCGCGGGCAAGGCGGCGCCAAGCAAGCGCATCTACCTGGTGATGCGATGCGTGCAGGGGCAGACAGGACGCGCTGCCGGTGGAAATCCCGCAGGACGGCGACCAGCGCGGCGACCTGCTGGTATTTCCCAACCTGCGCAAGCTTCGCAAGTACGTGCTGGTCAACGTGGTGGAGAAAGCACTGCTGCAGAACAAGTTGAGCCGCAAACTGATTAGCCGCGCGATAGGCCTCGGGCTGCTCAAGCCACAGCGCCTGCAGCTGGTACCCGGCAATCTCTACCTGTTCTGGGGTTATCGATCCCTGCATGCCAACGAGCCTTGTGATCCGGCGCAGCTGCGCGCTACCGCCATCTTCCACTACGACGATCCCCACGCCGGCAGCCTGATGACCCGAATGATCCTCAGACACAACCAACGCAGGGCACGGCGGGCTAGTGTGATTGGTGCCCACCAGCCGGTTTGAGTGAGCGTGCTGCTCTCATGAGCGCGCGTGCTGAATAACAACCGGATGGCTGAAAGCCTCGATAAGGAAATCACCATGATCAACGTGACCAAGTCGTACATGGGCAGCAAAAACAAGTTCAAGGCTTACATCGACAGGATCTACAACACCGGCTGGCTCACCAACAACGGACCGTTAGTGACTGCACTCGAGCAACGACTCAAGGACTACCTCGGGGTGAGGAACATCATCCTCACCAACAACGGCACCATCGCGCTGCAGATTGCCTATCGAGCGCTGGGATTGACCGGCAGCGCCATCACCACCCCCTTCAGCTTCGTTGCCACCACCAGCTCGCTGCAATGGGAAGGCATCAAGCCGATCTTCGCCGACATCGATCCGGCGACCTGGAATCTGGACCCGGAACAGATCGAGCGAAATATCCAGCCCAACACCTCCGCCATCGTCGCGACGCACGTATTCGGCAATCCTTGCGATGTCGAACGCATCGAGCAGATCGCGCGCAAGAACAATCTGAGGGTCGTCTACGACGGCGCCCATGCGTTCGGCGTTCGTCACAAGGGGCGGTCGGTCTACGACTGGGGCGATATCAGCACGCTGAGCTTCCATGCGACCAAGCTGTTTCACACCATCGAGGGTGGCGCCATCGTCACCAACGACGACGCGCTGGCCGATCGCATCCGTCTGCTCTGCAACTTCGGCATCGTCGACACCGACCAGATCGAAGGCATCGGCATCAACGCCAAGCTCAACGAGTTCTCTGCCGCGATGGGCATGTGCGTACTCGACGACATCGAGCTGATTTTCGAATGCCGGGCGGAGATCGGCCATCGCTACGAGCGGCGCCTCGGCGAGCATTTCGACCTGCAACGACCGCAGCCCGAATCCCAGTGCAACTACAGCTATTTCCCCGTTGCCCTTGCCGATGAAAGCCAGCTGCTGCGCTGCCGCTCGCAACTGAACGAGAACGGCATCAACCCCCGCCGCTACTTCTACCCCTCGCTGGACACGCTCGATCATCTACAGCCGCAAGTGCCGCAGCCGCGCTCGCGAGCGTTGAGCCGCAAGGTTTTGTGCCTGCCGATCTATCCCGGTCTGCCGCGCAAGGTGCAGGAAAACGTCATGCAGACGCTCATCCAGGAGGCAATCCACAGCGAGCAGTCGAGCCGCACGCTGTTCCAGCCCCTTGCCGAAGCGTTCGGGCTGTTCAACGCCGCGGAGCGCCTGCCGGGCGCCGACTACCCGCGCATGCCCCTGACATCCGGAGGCCAGCAATAACCCATGTCAAATCCCAAGCGGTTATCGGTGATCCGCAACACCAGCCTGAACTACCTCGGGCAGGCGTATGCCCTGCTTGTCGGCATTATGATCCTGCCGTTCTACCTGAAGCACCTCGGCGCCGAAGCCTACGGCCTGATTGGTTTCTTCGCGGTGCTCCAGGCCTGGTTGCAGTTACTCGATGCCGGGATGTCGCCTGCACTGGTCCGACAGGTCGCGCAGTACCGCGGGCAGGGCGACCTGTCCGCCGCGCCCGGCCCCGCCGGGCGCCTTCTGCGCTCGTTCGAGCTGCTGTTGCTGCCGATTACGCTGGCAACCTGCGTGGCGATCTACCTGAGCAGCGGCTGGATCGCCGAAACCTGGCTGCAGGCCCGCGAATTGAGTACCGGCACCATCATGCAGTGCATCAGCCTGATGGGCCTGATGGTCGGGCTGAGGCTCTACGCGACGCTGTACAAAAGCGGTCTGCAGGGCGTCGAATTGCATGGCTGGCTGAACGCAACGAATGTACTGATCGCTACCCTGCGTTACTTCGGCGGCCTGTTCCTGGTCGCCTACGTCTCGCAAGACCCGCTGGACTTCTTCCTATTTCAAACGGCCGTCGCCCTGGTGGAAACGCTCGCTTTCGCCAGCAAGGCTTATGTACAACTGGCCAGCCCACGTTTGCTCACCGGCATCGACTGGGGCGTGGTCAAGCCGGTGCTGCCTTTCGCCGGCGGCATGTTTTTCACCTCGCTGCTGTGGATCGTGCTGACCCAGCTGGACAAGGTGCTGCTTTCCAAGGTGCTGCTGCTCAAGGAGTACGGCTACTTCTCGCTGGTGGCGCTGATCACCACCGGCATCATGACCCTGACCAACCCCCTGGTGCAGACGCTGTTGCCGCGCATGACCATGCTCGTGGCCGAAGGGCGAATCGCCGAGATGGAGCGGCTGTACCTGAACGCCACCCGCTTCGTCTGCAGCGTGCTGTTTCCCATCGCTGCGGTGATCGCCTGGCACGGTCAGGCGCTGATCTACGCCTGGACTGGCGATGCTGCCGCTGCCCAATGGAGCGAACGAATGCTGTTCTGGTACGTGCCGGGCAGCGCACTGATGGCGGTCGGTGCCTTCCAGTTCTACCTGCAGTACGCCTACGGCCAGCTGCGCCTGCACATCTGGTACAGCGTGGTTTCCACCGCCATCAGCATGCCGATCGTGATCTACGCAGCGCTTGCCTACGGCGCCTACGGTGCCGCACTGGCATGGTTCTTCCTGCGCCTGGCGACCTTCGTGATCTGGCCACCGGTGGTGCACCGGCGGTTCGCGCCCGGCCTGCAGGGCGTCTGGGCACGAGACATGTTGCGCATCACCGCGGCGACCGTGATCGGCGTGGCGCTGGGCGAGCCGCTGTTCCTGCTGATCGTCAGCGACAACCGCTTCGACATTCTGATGGCGCTGGCCGCAAGCGGGTTCATCTGCCTGCTGCTGGTCGCGGCGACCTCGAAATCACTGCTACTCAAGCTTCATCTACTCATCACCAAGCGAGCATCCAAAAATGGAATTGAAGAGCGAGCAAGCCTTGATTGAACGTTGGGGCGGCAAGACCGAACCGCTGCTGAGCGTCGTCTGCCTGGCCTACAACCACGCATCCTTTATAAGGAAGGCGCTGGAGAGCTTCCTCCAGCAGGAAACGGATTTCCCTTTCGAGGTGATCGTCCACGACGACGCCTCGACTGACACCACCGCCGCGATCATCGCCGACTACGCGGCGCGCTACCCCAGCATCATCAAGCCGATCTACCAGACGCAGAACCAGTTCAGCCTCGGCGTGCCATTCAGCACGCGGCTGTTCGCCCGTGCGGGGGGTAAGTACATCGCCTACTGCGAAGGCGACGACTACTGGACCGACCCGACCAAACTGCAGCAGCAGGTGGACTTTCTCGAGCAGCATCGTGACTACGTGATCACCTTTCACGATGCATTCATGTTCAACAGCCAGGGCATCATCCAGAGCCCGCAGCTCACCGGAAAGCTGCGCAAGGACGCCACCGCGCTGGAACTGATGCAGGGCCGCCCGCTCTCGACGCTGACGGTGTGCTTTCGCAACCTGATTCAGGAACTGCCACCGGAATTGCTCGGCGTGAAGGTGCTGGATATCTGCTGGTGGTCGCTGCTCGGCGCCTACGGCAAAGGCAAGTTCATGGAAGGCATCAGCCCCGCCGCCTACCGGGTGCACGAGGGTGGCATCTTCTCCATGCAGCCGAGCCGGCAGCGCATCCAGATGGCCATGCATACCCACTACTCGCTGGCGCGCTACTACAACTGCATCGGCAACAACGCGCTCTACGAGTACTTCCTGATCCAGGTGTTCGGCGAGTGCCTCTCGCTGATCTCGCCGTTCAGCAAGATCCAGGCGCTCTCGACGATCGCCCAGAACATCAGCCTCAACCTGCTGCGCCGGTTGAGCCCACGGCTGGCCAGGAGCTGACCAGCCCGCCCCGCTTCTTTGCAAACTCGCACCATGAGGAAGGACCCCAATGACTGCCTTGACCCGCTCTTCGCTGGAATATGACGCGGACAACCGCATCGATCTCGCCGGAATAATGCGCACTGCCTTCGACCACAAGGCGCTGATCATCGCCATTACCGGGCTATTCGCCGCGCTGGGTGTCGCCTACGCACTGATCGCTACCCCGATCTATCAGGCAACCGCGATGATCCAGATCGAACCGAAAAAAGCCGCGATCACCGGCGTGCCGGAAATATCGGCCCGGCCAGATTCGGTGTCCCAGGCGGTCACCGAAATCTCACTGCTCAAATCCCGCGCGGTGCTGGGAAAGGCAGTAGAAGAGCTCAAGCTCTATATCGTGGCGAAGCCGCGGCATTTCCCGCTCATTGGTAGCTACCTGGCTCGCAGACATGACCCCGCGACCGATGGTGCCCTGGCTGCTCCGCTGTTCGGCTTGGTTGGATACGCCTGGGGCGGGGAGAAGCTCGACGTATTCCAGCTCGATGTTCCGGAGGCCTATCTGGGCATGGAGCTCACACTGGTGGCCGGCAATGCAGACAACTACAGCCTGTATGACGACGAGCAGCAGCTGCTCCTGCGTGGCCAAGTGAACCAGGCTGTTGAGAGCCAAGGCTTCAAGGTGCAGGTCGCCAACCTGCAGGCGCGCCCCGGCACCGAGTTCCTGCTGGTCAGGAATCGTCCGCAGACCACCGCGCTGGATTACCAGAACCGCCTGAAAGTCGGCGAAGCCGGCAAGGACTCGGGGATCATCTACATGTCCCTGGAAGATCCCGATCCACAACTGGCCAACCGGGTGCTTGATGAAATCAGCCGCCTGTACGTCAGTCAAAACATCCAGCGCAGTTCGGCTGAAGCGGCCCAGCGCCTTGAGTTCCTGCGCTCGCAGCTGCCACAGGTGCGTAAGGAACTGGAAAAAGCCGAGGCGGCGCTGAACGCCTACCAGACCAGCTCCAAGTCCGTAGACATCAGCATCGAGACCAAAGGCGTGCTGGATCAGATCGTCGCCCTGGAAACACAGATTTCCGAACTGTCTCTCAAGCGCGTGGAGTACGACCGCCTCTATACCCGCGAACACCCGACCTACCGGACACTGATGACCCAGATGAACGAGCTGCAGGCGCAGAAAGCTCAGCTGCTGAAGAAGGTCGACGCTCTCCCCATGACGCAGCAGGAGTTGCTGCGCCTTCAACGTGACATGGAAGTCACGACCCAAACCTACACGCTGCTGATGAACCAGGCCCAGGAGCAGGACATCCTGCGCGCCGGCACGATCGGCAACGTGCGCGTCATCGACAACGCCTACTCGATGATCGAGAAGCCCTCCAAACCGGTCAAACCACTGGTGGTGGCCATCGCGATCTTCGTCGGCCTGCTCGCCTCGGCGGCAGTGATTCTGCTGCGCCAGGCGTTCTACCGCGGTGTGGAAAGCCCGGATGTGATCGAGAAGCTAGGCGTGCCGGTCTATGCCGGCCTGCCCTACAGTGCTTCGCAGGATCAGCTGAACCGCAGCCGCAAGAGCCGCGACGGCAAAACCCGGCTGCTCAGCCTCACCGAGCCGACCGACCTGGCCGTCGAATCGCTGCGCAGCCTGCGTACCAGCCTCAAGTTCGCCATGCTCGAGGCGCGCAACAAGGTGCTGATGATCACCAGCCCAACCCCTGCGGTGGGCAAGTCGTTCGTGTCCAGCAACCTCGCCGCCGTCATCGCCCAGACCGGACAGCGCGTGTTGCTTATCGATGCCGATATGCGTCGCGGCTACCTGCATACCCTGTTCGGCATGGCACCACGCCACGGACTCTCGGATGCGCTGGCCAGTGGCCTGAGCCTGGCGGAAGTCAGCAACCGTACCGAGCAGAAGAATCTGCATTTCATATCCGCTGGTTTTTCCGCACCAAACCCGTCCGAGCTGCTAATGCACGACAACTTTTCCCGCCTGCTCAGGGAGGCAGAGAAGCTGTACGACTTCATCATCATCGATACGCCGCCCGTGCTGGCCGTCACCGATGCGGTGCTCGTTGCGCAGCAGGCCGGTACCAACCTGCTGGTAGCTCGCTTCGGTCTCAGCACGAGCTCGCAGATCGATGCATCCAAACGCCGGCTCGCGCAGAACGGCGTGATCCTCAAGGGCGTGATTCTCAACGCCGTGAAGCGCAAGGCATCGACGTCACCTTATGACAGCGGTGCCTACGGCTATTACACCTACACCCAGCAAGCCTGAACGTCAGACAAGGAGGTGCACTGTGCTCAGAACCGTCTCGATGATGCAGCCTTACCTATTCCCATACCTGAGCTACTTTCAACTCATCGCGCTCAGCGACGTATTCGTCCTGGGCGACGACCTGCAGTTCGTCAAAGGCTCATGGATGAATCGCAACCGGATATTGGTCAACGGCCAGCCCAAGTTGATTACGTTCCCACTGAAGAAAGGTCACCAAACCGAGCACATCAATCAGCGCTGGCTCTGCGACGACTTCGACAAGGAGGCCGAAGCGCTGATGACGACGCTCGAGCGTTGCTATGCCAAGGCTCCGCAACGCGACACAGTGCTGCCGCTGATTCGCGGGATCCTCCAGTGCCCGGAACGCAACCTGGCGCTGTTTACCGAGAACGCCCTGCGCTGCCTCTGCGCCTACATGAATATCCGTACGCCAATCTATCGCGGCTCCAGCCTTGGCTTGCCGGCCAAAATGGAGATGCAGGACAGGGTCATCCAGATCACACACCGCATGGACGGCGAGCTCTACCTAAACCCCATTGGCGGCATGGACCTTTATTGCCCGGCCCGCTTCCGCGCTGACGGGCTGCTGCTGCGCTTCCTGCGAATGGACGACATCGCTTATCCGCAGCTCAAGCATCCATTCGTACCGTCGTTGTCGATCATCGACGTGCTGATGTTCAACAGTCGCGAGGCGCTCAAGGACCTGCTGCAGTGCTTCAGCGTGGTCGAGGGTCACGAAAAAAGAGCAACGCTGGCACCGGCGTGACGACACTCAGCCTGTCATCGGATTGAGGCAGGCCAATTCAGGGAAGGAACTCGTTATGACAACCAACACTACAGCACGCTGGTATCTGATCCAGACCAAGCCACGCCAGGAAGCACGCGCCGAGGAACACCTGCTGCGCCAGCACTTCGAGTGCTACCGCCCGATCAAGGGACCCTCTCGCGCCCCAAACAACCCTAGAACGGGTGAAGCGCTGTTCCCCGGGTACCTGTTTATCCGCCTCGACTGCACTCACGACAACTGGTACCCAATTCGCTCCACCCGTGGCGTCAGCCGCGTGGTGACCTTCGGTGGCCAGCCCACACCGGTGCGCGACGAGCTGATCGAGCAATTGCGCCAGCGCCTAGCCCAAGCGCAAGACAAACCAACCGTGCCGTTCACACCCGGAGATCGGGTACAGCTAAGTGGCGGCAGCTTCAGTGAGATCGAAGCGATTTTCGTCAGCAGCGACGGCGAGGAGCGTTCCGTCATCCTGTTCAACCTGCTGCAGCGTGAACAGAAAGTCCGGGTGCCCACCCGCTATCTCCAGTGCTATTCCTGACCAGGCGAGGCGCTTCGGCGCCTCCGAGCAGCCTGACAGGATCAATCAGCGAGCCAACCGATGAAGATCCTATTCCTCAATGCGTTCTACGCCCCGCATGTCGGCGGCGGCGCGGAAGTCATCCTCCGCCACCTGGCCGAGGGACTACAGCGTCGTGGTTGCGAGGTAGCGGTACTGGCGACCGGTCCGGATGCCGGACTGAACATGCAGCTTCAGGCAGGCGTGCGGATCTATCGCGCCGGCCTGGCCAACATCTACTGGCATTACACCCAGCAGCGCCCGAGCCGTGTTGCCCGATTAGGCTGGCACTACCGCGACCGCTACAACAGCGACATGCGCCGCTACGTACGCGACGTGATCGAGCAGGAGCGACCCGACATCGTCGTCAGCAACAACCTCACCGGCTGGTCGATTTCCGCCTGGGACGAAATCACCGCTGCGGGGCTGCCCATCGTTCAGGTGCTGCACGACCTGTACCTGCTCTGCCCAAAGGACACGATGTTCAATCGCGGCAAGTGCTGCCAGCGCCAGTGCGGCCTGTGCTCGGTATTCCGCCTCGGCCACGCCGGTGCGTCGGCGCAAGTTGCCACCGTGGTCGGTGTCAGCCGCTTCGTGCTCGAACGAATCGCCACGCAAGGCTACTTCAGCCACGCCCGCCGCCATGTGGTGCATAACTGCACGCCGGCCAATCCTGGCCAGGACAGCAATCCAAAGCAACGCAGCAACCATCCGCTGCGGTTCGGGTACATCGGCACACTCTCGGAGAACAAGGGCGTCGGCTGGCTGATCGAGCAGTTCCAGCGACTGGAAATCGATGCCCGGCTGGATATTGCCGGGCGCGGCAAGCTGGAATACGAGGCCAAGCTCAAGGCCATGGCCGATCCAACCAAGGTCAGCTTTCTCGGCTACTGCGACAGCGACGCCTTCATGCAGAGCATCGATGTGCTGGTGGTGCCGTCGCTGTGGGCCGAGCCGTTCGGCCTAGTAGCCGTCGAAGGCTGCGCCAACCACCTGCCGGTGATCGCCAGCAACATGGGCGGGCTGCCAGAGATCATCCGCGACGAATGCAATGGCCTGCTCTGCTCACCCGATGACCCCGACTCACTCGGCATCGCCATGCTCTGGCTCTACATCGACGGCGCACTGCGGCAGCGGCTCGCCAGCCAGGCGCGGGCCAGCGTACTGCCGCTGCTGGATATGGAACGCATGCTGGATCAGTACCAGACCATCCTGCGTGAAACACTTCAGGGAACGAGAATCCACCATGAACCAGAGCCTGCTGATTACCCCGCGGCGACGCGACTCGAATCCGTTGGCCTTCGACAAGCCGACATTGTTGACGCTGGTCGTCGCCTCGCTGCTGCTGACTGAAACCTTTTCCGGGGCGCTGCGCTATTACTTCGACATGGCCGGAATATCCTGGCTGCTGTACCTGCCCAAGGTTGCCTGTCTGATCGCGCTGGGCCTGGAGCTTTTGCGCTATCGCGGCTGGCCGGCGTTCTGGCTGGTGCTGCTGGGAATTATCACGTCCGCCCAGTTGGCACTGATGCACGGCGCAGAGCTGGCCAACATCGGTTTCAGCCTGTTCATCTACATACCATTGCTGTTCGGCCTTATTTGCGGCCGGCATCTGGAGTTACGGCTGGCGCTCCTGCGGCGGATCATCGGCTTCTGTCTGATCGCCAGCTTTGTCGGCATTGCCCTGGACATGCTCACCAACGTGCCCTGGAAAGGCTACAGCTACATGGTCGGCGAGGTGGAACTGAGCGCCAACCGCTCCTGGGCATTCGACGACATCGACCGCATCGGCGGCTTCGCCCGCATGTCTACCGCGCTGTCGGTGATGATCGCGATCTACAGCCTGTTCATCGCCGCATTCACGCGCTCGCGGCTACTGCGGGTACTGCTCTACATGGCCGCCCTGATCGGCATCGTGCTGACCACCAATAAATCCACTGCCGCAGCGTACGTACTGACGCTGTTGATGCTGATAGTGACGGCCTACCGCTTTGCCAGTGCGACGGCCTTTCTCGTTGCAGTGCTGGTTGGCCTCGCCCTGCCTATGGCCAGCTTGGTGCTAAGCCTGGACCCAAATGCAGCCAACAACGGCACCCTACTGGCCTCCTTTGCCGATCGGTTGATCAACAGCTGGCCGAACTTCATCGAAGTCATCACCCGCGAGGGCTGGGCCTTGTGGGGCGCGGGGTTCGGTGCCGTGGGCAGTGCCGGCCAAGTCTATCCATTGCCGGGGCTCGAACTGCTTAGCATCGCCGACAGCACCGCGCTGTACCTGTGGGGCATGCTCGGCGTATTCGGCGTGCTGCTCTACCTGCTGACCTTTCCACTCATGCTGCGTCTGCATGAACGTGGCCCGCGGCTGCGCAGTGCCCTGCTGCCGATCGTGTTCTGCATCTGTCTGGTCGCCTGGGCCACGGATGTACTGGAGGTGTCCATCGCCACGCTTTTCCTGGGCCTGGCCATCTCCCACGTGCTGACCCCGGCCCGCGCCCCGAGCAACAACCTGGCGGCACAACGGCTGCCCGAGTTGCAGCACCTGACCTGAGACCTACCTTCACGGATGATCCACATGACGAAGCGCTCTACCCCGCTCAACGCCCTGCTGCTGGGCGGCCTGCTAGGCCTTGCCCCATTTGCGCCGGCCCAGACCATCGAGGAGCCTTTCGTGGTCGGCGTCTGTGCCCATGAGCTGCACAAGGGCGACCCCAGCGGCCGTGCCTACGCGATGATGCGCGACGCTGGCATCACCTCCGTGCGCACCGATGCTCACTGGGCCTATGTGGAGCGCAGGCCTGGGCAGCTGAAGATCGAACCGCACTGGCACCGTTATCTCAAGGCAACCGCCGCTCAAGGGCTGAGCACCCAGTTCATCCTCGGCTATGGCAACTCGCACTACGGCGGTGGAGAAAAGCCCCGCACCGAGCCGGTCAGAGCAGCTTTCAACCGCTATGTCGAGTTCATCACTGAAGAGCTGAAGGGCCAGGTGGCCTATTACGAGATATGGAACGAATGGGACGTCGAAGATCCGCGCGACCCCGAGTTCACCCAGGATTACGCACGGCTAATCGCCGATGCCTCGGGCATCATCCGCCAGCGCGCGCCCAATGCGAAGGTGCTCGCTGGTGCCGTGACCACCCAGGGCATCGAATCCGGCTTCGCCCTGCGTCTGCTGGAGAACGGGCTGATGCAATCGGTGGACGGCCTGTCACTGCACCCTTACGTGCACTGCCGAGGCTGGCGACGTAACACACCTGAAGCCTGGATCGAATGGATGACCGAGGTCGACAAGGACCTGACCCGCGCCGCCGGACGCCCAGTGCCGCTCTATTTGACTGAGATGGCCTGGCCGTCGCATCAGGGCGCGTGCGGCATCGACGAGACCCTGCAGGCCGCCTATCTCGCCCGCAGCTTCTTCCTCGCCAAAACGCTCCCCAGTATCAAGGGCATGTGGTGGTACGACTTCAGAAACGACGGCACCGACAAGACCGAGCGAGAGCACAACTTCGGCCTGGTTCGGCAGGACTTCACACTGAAGCCGGCATACCTGGTACTCAGCGCCATCAGCGAGATCGTCAGCCAGTACGCCTTCGTTGGACGTGAAGAGAACGCGAAGGGCGACGTGGTGATGCTGCGCTTTGCCCGCGGCGACGAAGAACTGATCGTGGCATGGAGCGCTGGTAAACCGCGCTCGGTCGAGCTGCAAGCCAGCACGCAGGATGCTGGGCGAGTCGCTCTGATCGATACCGCACAGCCACAGCACGGACGAGTAACCACCAGCACCGAGTGGCAATGCCCAGGCAAAGATCGTGGCTGCAGCGCCACGGTTGAGCTGACGGGATTCCCGAAGATCGTCAGCCTGCGGCCTGTGCGCACGAAGGTTGAGTGAAATCACTGCGCTGCTTGCACTTCCGTCCACCGCATTCCAAGCGCGTATGACAACCCAGTCATCACGGCGCTGACCACTCTGCTTTGACCCTGCGTCGCTGCTCACCCGCGGCGCAATGACCTCTCGTCATCCTCGCTTCTGAAAACGACGCACCTTCCCGCAAGGAGAGCCGCTCATGATTGTGATCAACGCTCGTTTCCTGACTCAGGAAACCCGCGGCGTACAACGTTTTGCCGAACAGGTCTGTCTGGAGCTTGCTGCCATGCGCAAAGACCTGACATTCGTCGCCCCTCACGACATCCATTCGCGCGCCAGCGCCGAACGTCTGGAGGTGCGCCGCATCGGCCGTAATCGTGGGCACCTCTGGGAGCAACTTGATCTGCCGCTGTGGCTGGCGCGTAACGGGCATCCGCCACTGCTGTCGTTGTGTAACACCGCGCCGTTGATCTACCGCAACCAGATCGCCACGCATCATGACATTACCTACGTCCGCCACCCGGAGAGCTATTCGCGTACTTTCCGCAGCCTCTACAAAGGCCTTACGCCGTTGCTGCTCAAGCGGATCAAGGCGCTGATCACCGTCAGTGATTTCTCGCGCAAGGAAATTGCCCGCTATTACGGCTACCCGAGCGAGAAAATCTGCGTGGTGCCGAATGCGGTGGCAGCGAAGTTCCACCCGCCGGTCAACACGGCGGGCCAGCACAACGGCAGGCCCTATCTGCTAGCCGTGTCTTCACCGAATGCGCACAAGAACTTCACACGAATGGTCGCAGCATTCCTCAGCCTCGAAGGCTTCGATGACGTGGAGCTGCACATCGTCGGCGATTCGCACTCGGTGTTTTCTGGCAGCGATTGCAGCGTTAGCGGCGAGCCGCGGGTGCGAGTACTCGGCCGACTCAACGATGAGCAGCTGGTACGCGAATACCAGGGCGCGACAGCGTTCGTCTTCCCTTCGCTGTACGAAGGTTTCGGCATCCCACCACTGGAGGCGCAGGCCTGCGGCTGCCCGGTGATCGCAGCACGGGCAGCCTCGATTCCCGAGGTGCTCGGCGACAGCGTGCTCTATTTCGAGCCGCTGAATATCGAGGACATCGCCCGTTGCATGCGCCATGTGCTGCAGGACCGCCGGCTGCGCGACGACTTGCGCACCCTGGGCCTGGCAAATGCCGAGCGCTATTCCTGGAAGCGCTCGGCACAGACGGTATCGCAGCTGATCGATCAGGCTCTGATGGGCAAGGCCAACCCGCCAACGTTCATCGCCTGGTCACCGGATCGCCCTTAACGGCGAGCCAAGCGCTTATCGACCTTCAACCTCTCACCAAGCGAGGCGGGACCATGGAACGGTTGACGCATATAGACGCGCTGCGCGGCAGCGCAGCCATACTTCTGATTTTCCAGACGCTGCTGGTGCCACTGCTGGCCGGCTCCTGGGTGCTGCGACACGTGGTGGACCCTGGGCTTGTGGCGCAGCTGTGGTTTCTGCTGGCTTGCGGCTTCGTCGTTCCGGCCAGCCTGCATGTCAGTGTCGACGCCGAGCGGGGCTTCATCATTCGCCGTCTGTTGCGCCTGCTGCCCGTCTATCTGCTGGCCGTTCTGCTAACGGCCATCGTGCTGCCGACCAGCCCGGCCTGGTTGCCGGGCGTGGCCCCGGCAACCGCGGGCGTCGCATTCGAAACAATCGGTGCTTACGGGGCATTACCGCCAGTCCTGCTGTTTTACGCACTCTGCCTGATGCTGCGGCTGCTTGGACTGTTGCACAGCGTGAGCTTGCGGGCAGGCTGCGCACTCGTTCTGCTGGCCGCCGCGTTGCTGCTCGCGCTGGTACAGCAGCTGATTGGCACAGCGCTACCGGTGACGTTGCCGCTGGTGCTGTCACTGATGTTCTTTGCATCGCTCTGGTACGAGGCTCAGCTCGAAAGCAGCAGCTATGCCCGCAGGCGCGCCCGCGAATATGCGCGCTATACGCTGCGGCTTTACCTGCTGGTAATGCCGGTCATCTTCCTTGCCGGTTGGTCAGCGGGCGCCACGGTCGGGCCTCGGGATCTGCTCAGCTATGCGCTGGCCACCGTGACCTTGCTGCTGTTCACCAGTCGCCTGCCATTACGAACTCCGCTGCTCGTCTGGCTCGGCAGCCTCAGCTACTCGCTCTATCTGTTGCTGCCGGCAATGCACCGGCTGAGCGAACTGCTAACCCACTCGCTCGGCCTGACCGGGTCTACCGCCAGTCTCGCCGGCACAGTACTTGGCCTGGTACTGGCGCTGGGCAGCGCCCTGCTCTGCCGCCACCTGCTCGAACAGCCGCTCGCTCACGCCGGCAAACGCCTCACCGGTCAGCACGAGCTGCTGCCGTTGGTACGCCTGCATAGCCGTTAAAACGCAGCGCTTCATTCTGTATGGCGGCAACGCCATTCACTTTTATTTTTCGATCAAGGATGTCATCCATGAAAGTTGCCATCGTTCACGATTGGCTGGTGACGTATGCCGGCGCCGAACGGGTGCTCGCCAGTCTCTGCGCCGTCTGGCCGGAAGCCGACCTGTTCGCAGTCATCGATTTTCTTTCCGACGCAGACCGCGCTCATCTTGGCGGCAAGCGCGCCAAGACCACCTTCATTCAGCAGCTGCCGAAGGCGCGCACTCATTATCAGAAGTACCTGCCACTGATGCCTCTGGCCATCGAGCAGCTGGACATGTCCTCCTATGACCTGATCATTTCCAGCAGCCATGCGGTGGCCAAGGGCGTGCTGACTGGCCCGAACCAGCTGCATATCAGCTACGTGCACTCGCCGATTCGCTATGCCTGGGATCTGCAACATCAGTACCTGCACGAAGCCAGCCTGGAGCGCGGAATCAAGGCCAAGCTCGCGCGCATGCTGTTGCACTACATGCGCATGTGGGATCAGCGTACCGCCAGCGGTGTCGACGAATTCATCGCCAACTCGCAGTTCATTGGCCGCCGCATCAACAAGAGCTACCGGCGCCAGTCGACTGTGATCTATCCACCGGTCGACACCCGCCACTTCACCCTGCACGAGGCCAAGGAAAGCTTCTATCTGACGGCCTCGCGCATGGTGCCGTACAAAAAGATTCCGCTGATCATCGAGGCCTTCTCGGCGATGCCCGACAAACGCCTGATCGTGATTGGCACCGGGCCGGAAATGGACAAGGCTCGCGAAGCAGCCGGCCCCAACGTCAGCCTGCTTGGGTACCAGAGCTTCGAGATGCTGCTGCGGCACATGCAGCGCGCCAAAGCATTCGTTTTCGCAGCCGAAGAAGACTTTGGTATCGCACCGATCGAAGCACAGGCCTGTGGCACACCGGTCATCGCCTATGGTCGCGGCGGCGTGCTGGAAACCGTGCGCGGCCTCGATCACCCCGAGCCCACTGGCGTGTTCTACCCGGAACAGACCACCCAATCGATCGTCGCCGCCATTGCCGAATTCGAAGCCCAGCGCTCGCGCATCAGCGCCGCCAACTGCCGCAGCAATGCCGAGCGCTTTTCCGGCGAACGTTTCGAGCAGGAGATCCGCGCCTTCGTCGAAGCGCGGCTACGCGAGGCCAGGGCTTACGAACACCCTGCCCTCATCTCCTCGCCGCCACCGAGCGCGCCGATCTATCCGGCGGCGGTGGTACCCATCAAGCACCCGTAAAAGCGCCCATACATTCACTTACGAGGTTTCAAGGATGAACACAGTAAAGAAGTGGATGAGAGCGACCCGCGCTCTCGGGTTCGCTCTCGTTGTAATGACGGAGCCTGCGAGCGCTACGGCGGTAGCGGAGTCTCTGATCGCTACACCCGCCTTCTCGGCCAGCCATACCACCACCTGCGATGCTGCGGGAAGCACCAGCGTCATCGCATTTAGCCAGACATCGGCCAGCTCCCCGCAGTGTTGTGCCTCGGCCCAGGCCGAGCAGCATGACGGCGCGGCATCAGGCCAGCAGAAACATCGGTTTGCCGAGCCGGCCTCCACTTCATTCTGGTACCCGCCAGTGGACAGCAGGCGCTATTCATTCTGATCAGGGCATCGCAGCGCCCGGCTACTCAGGAGCCACAGCATGAGCACAGAAGATATATCCAGAACATCGCTGATTCTGGCCGATGGCTACTCCTACACCGAACTCATTCCCGCTCCTAGCGCACCTGGCAGCCCCTCGGGTAGTGGATTCATTCGCATCTTCCACGCCTTCTTCAGCCCGAACGATGAAGACCTGGCGTCCGAAACGCAGTCCCTTTGCCCGCCGCTCACCACTCAAGAACAGAGCTGAGGAGATCCCCCGTGCAGAACTCAGCATGCGCAAAAACGTGCAGCCAATCCGCGCAAGCGGTCGACATCGGCACAGACGAACCGACCATGAAGCCACAGACCACGATCGTCACCGTCACCTATGGTGACCGCATGGCCTACCTGAGGCGTTTGATCGAGCAGGCTTTCGCCTTCGAGCAGATCACTCGCGTGGTGGTGGTGAGCAACGCCTCCAGCGCACCGCTTGAACAGCTGTCCAGCCGCTGGCCAGGACAAGTCGAAGTTATCCAACTCGAGCAAAACACCGGTTCCGCTAACGGCTATGCCGTGGGACTGGAGGCGGCGCTGGCCGAAGGTGCGCAGTACATCTGGATGATGGACGACGACAACGCGCCCACTGCATCAGCCGTTCGCTTGCTTCACCAGGAGCTGGCGCTGCTGGGTGAGGACGTAGGGCTTAATCGAGCTGCCGTTCTGGGTTTTCGGCCCAGTCAGCAGGAAGACATCGCTCGCGGTGTGCCACAGCGTTTTGCCATTCAGCCGCGCTCCAGCTATTTCGGCTTCCACATAGCACAGCTGCCTTACAAGATCTGGCGCCGTCTGCCATGGGGTAAACCGCAAGGAACGCCACCACGGGCCATGGATCTGCCGTTCGCACCGTACGGCGGCATGCTCGCGCATCGCAGCTTGTATCAGGCGATCGGAGTGCCTTTGCGCGAGCTGGTGCTGTATGCCGACGACACCGAGTACACCCGGCGTATCACAGCAAAAGGAGGCCGCCTGCGGTTGGTCACCGACGCACTGATCGACGAGCTGGAGCTGTCGTGGAACATCAAGGCCCACACTCGCAACATCTACGAGGCCTTTCTGCTAGGCGACTCTGATTTCCGCGCCTACTACACCGCCCGCAACCAGGCCTGGTTCGACACCTATGTCTGGGCAGCGTCGCCCTGGTTGTACCGCCTGAACCGTTTGATCTTTCTCGGCCTACTGCATCATGTCGCGCGCCGCCAGCAGGCGCCGGAACGGCTGCGGCTGATCAAACAGGCCATCCGCGACGGCGAGAGCTGCACGCTTGGGATGAGCCGGACATTCCCGCTGCGTTGACCACACCCACAAGGAGGTTCCAATGTCCGCGCCCACCCTGGCGAACCGAGACAACAATTTCGATTTCCTGCGCTTTTTCGCCGCCGCGATGGTGGTGTTCGGTCACGCCTACGGACTCTCAGGCCAGGCGCATCAGGAACCGCTGCGCCTGTTCAGCGGCAGCTATGACTCGGCGGACATCGCCGTACACGTGTTCTTCGTGATGAGCGGTTTTCTCATTGCAGCATCCTGGCTGAACAGTCACAGCGTGCTGGAGTTCGCCGCCAAACGAGCGTTGCGCATTTTTCCTGCGCTGATCGTGTCGGTGCTGTTCGCCGTACTGCTGGTCGGCCCACTGGCAACCGAATGGTCGCTGGGTGATTACATAGCGGCACCGGGTACCTGGAACTACCTGGGCAACATGCTGCTGATTACCGAGTTCCGACTGCCAGGAGTGTTCGAGTCCAACCCGTTTGCAAATACGGTCAACGGCTCTCTCTGGACACTGCCCTACGAAGTACTGATGTACGCCACGGTAATGACGCTGGGGCTACTCAAGGTCTTCGGGCGCAGTGCCGCACTGGTTGGTCTGGCACTGATGATGGCCGTGCATTTCCACCTCATACCGGCCTACGAGATGCAAGCCGATCTGCTGCGCAAAGTCACTCGGCTGGGAATGTTCTTCTACGCGGGGGTAGCGTTCTATCTGTACCGCGAACGCATCGTATGGAACTGGAAGCTCGTCGCGCTGCTGGTGTCCGTGAACGTGCTCAGTGCACGCAGCGAATACTGGCAGCTGGTGCACGTGCTGACCCTGCCTTACCTCACGCTATACCTCGCCCAGCTGCGCATACCGCGGCTGGCCGGGTTCGGCAAGGCGGGCGATTTCTCCTACGGCCTGTATATCTTCAGCTTTCCGATCCAGCAGCTGATCATGCACTGGACCGACGGCCAGCTACCGCTGATACCGTTCATGCTCCTGGCCTTCGCCGCCAGCTTTATCGCTGCCGCGTTGTCCTGGCATCTGATCGAATCACCGGCGCTGGCGCTCAAACGCTATCTGCCTCGCCGGCGACGCCCCGCTGCGAATGCAGTTGCGGCGGCAAACCGCTGAGAGAAAGTAAGCGGCCGCATGGATCAGCTAGAAATCCTCTACCGGACTGGCGAGCGCGTCCTGGAGCTTTCTTGCCTCCAGCTTGGGAAAGGAGAAGCGGATCGCAAGTATCGAGTCTGCACCATCATCCATTATCACTAGTTCAGCAGCACGGGTGTTGTCCTTGGCGGCGGCTACTGCTGTCGTGACATTGGGGTGCTTTTTCGCCCGATCCAGGCCTTCAATGAAGGTGTAGGTGAGGTTGCCCGCGTTAGCGGCCACACTTTCGTAACTCGACAACTTGGCCGCAAAATCCTGCCGGTTGTTCTGACGATCCAGATCAAGAAGATCTAGCTGCGAGTTGGCGTCGGCCAGCGAAACGAGGGCGAAGGACTTAGCCAGCGCAGCGACCGCCTGCACGTAGGCCTGCTGCTCGAAACTCGACAGCAGGCTGACCATATAAAGCTTCTCGCCGGAAAACAGTAAGGCTGCGGTAAAAGAGTGACCTACGAACTTGACGTCATCCACGCACAGTGCGGTGGCGCCAATTTCTGCAGAACAATCGTAATAGCCTGCCTGATTGCTGTAAGTGCTGAACGGCGCTCCATATATATGCTCCTTGAATAGCGCATCCTCGGCGATTGCGGCCGTACACAAGCCTATGGCGGCCACAATCGCCAGACAGTTCGATAGCAACGTTTTCATGAAGTCCCTTTGCTCGGTCTAATGAGACGCCAATGATAGCGTTTTGACATCCATTCAACACGGCCCGAATTAGACCTCCTCATAGGGCCAAAGGGATGTGGACGTTAGTCCAGCCAGATCGCCATGGCATCTCGCTCGCGGCCTTAGCATAGGAGCGACGAACCGCTGAACGGTCGAGCGCTGACGCCTCCAGTCTGGCTAAAAAATGCTCAGCTCTATATACTCGCGCGCCTTTTTCATACGCGGTTTTCGAGGTTCAAAGTCGATGAGCAAAACGCCAACAGTCGGGTTCGTGAGCTTGGGTTGCCCCAAGGCAACGGTCGACTCTGAACGCATCCTCACCCAGCTGCGCATGGAGGGTTACCAGATCGTGCCGTCCTACGAGGATGCCGATGTGGTGGTGGTCAATACCTGCGGTTTCATCGACAGCGCCAAGGCCGAATCGCTGGACGCCATTGGCGAGGCGATCGCCGAGAACGGCAAGGTAATCGTCACCGGCTGCATGGGCGTGGACGAAAACAACATCCGCGGCGTGCATCCCAGCGTGCTGGCGGTTACCGGCCCGCAGCAGTACGAGCAGGTGGTCAATGCGGTACATGAAGTGGTGCCGCCAAACATTGAGCACGACCCCTTCGTCGACCTGGTGCCGCCACAGGGCATCAAGCTCACCCCGCGTCACTACGCCTATTTGAAGATTTCCGAAGGCTGCAACCACAGCTGCAGCTTCTGCATCATCCCGTCGATGC
>Ga0189292_10220_pt1 | contig 25449 bp, 23 predicted proteins | sample UW1oraminimetaG_FD_130317 | JGI IMG/M metagenome (GOLD analysis project Ga0189292, IMG submission 130317) | Marine microbial communities from the Costa Rica Dome - UW179A-orange mini metaG | ecosystem: Environmental > Aquatic > Marine > Oceanic > Photic zone | place: Costa Rica: the Eastern...
GGGAAGCCTCATTACCTGCGGAAGATTTTTTCTGCACGGTGCATACCTGAAATGATGAAGCACATAGCCTCAGATAAGACTATGCGCACCAAAATTTCAACACCTTAAGCGAACGGCTTGCCCAACGGGGCGTTTTTTTTGGATCTGCATATTGGCTTACGCTTATTGCTGCGAAAGCATCAGCTGGCCATCCTGCACGGGAATCTGGCTACCCGGGTCGCGGTCCATCTGTACACGACCCACCTTGCCAGCGAGATCATATTTCACGTCATAACCGACAATCTTGTCGTGCGTGTCGGTTACGGTACTGCAACGCGTTTCAGTGGTGGTGTAGGTACTACTGGCCTGCATATTCCCCTGCACCTGATTACCGGCGTAACCACCGCCAACCGCACCCGCGACCGTCGCAATCTTCTTGCCGTTACCTCCACCTACTTGATTACCAAGCAAGCCACCGACTACCGCACCGACAGCAGTTCCGGCTATGCGATGCTGATCCTGCACTGGCTTCTGGCGAGTTACCGTGACGTCCTTACACACTTCACGAGGCGTTCTGATCGTTTCCTTGATTGGCTCGACCGCCAGAACCTCGGCAAATTTAGGCCCGCGATCAACCAGACTGTAAGTAGCGAAAGCGCCGCCAGCCGTGGCAACAACCACTCCTAGTGCCGTACCGACCAACATGGACTTATTCACTGCGACATCCTCTTCCTAAGGGCTTAGCCCGTTCCACAGCCTTGGACAGCCAAAGGCTGTGGAAGTTTCAGAGAGACATCAGGGGCGCTCATCGACCTCTTCTTCCACCACTGGCGGAATCAGATCATCACGCGTGAGCTTGAGCCAGACAAGCAGCATGCCTGCAACATAAACCGAAGAGTAAGTACCGGCACCGACACCGATCAGCAGCGCCAACGAGAATCCCCACAGATTCTCGCCACCGAAGACCATCAGCGATCCAACTGCGAGCAACGTGGAGACCGATGTCGCTACGGTACGCAATAGCGTTTGCGTAGTGGAAATATTGATATTTTCCAACAGCTCAGCTTTGCGTAGCAGGCGAAAGTTCTCTCGGATTCGGTCAAAGATGACAATCGTGTCGTTCAACGAGTAGCCAATGACCGCCAACACAGCCGCCAGCACGGTGAGATCGAACGATATCTGGAAGAAGGAAAACACCCCCAGAACCAGAATCACATCGTGAAATAGCGAAAGCACCGCACCGAAGCCGAACTTCCACTGAAAGCGGAACGCCACGTAAACGAGGATCCCACCCAGCGCGAGCAACATCCCGAGCCCACCCTGATCGCGCAACTCCTCACCTACCGCAGGGCCGACAAACTCGACTCGTTTGACACTAACGGAGTTACCGCTATCGGCACTGCGCAATGCTTCGGCGACGCGCTCGCCTAGCTGCGGATCATCGCCTGGCATTCGCACCAGCACATCGGTAGTCGCACCGAAGCTCTGCACAACTGCATCGGAAAAACCCGAACTCACAAGCTGCCCACGCACCTGCTCAAGCTCTACCGGGCGTTCGTAGCCCAGCTCGATCAGTGTGCCCCCAGTGAAGTCCAGCCCGAAGTTGAGCCCTTTGACGACCACACTTGCCAGCGAAGCGACCGTCAACAGCACAGTAAGGGCAAAGGCCAAGTGGCGAACGCCCATGAAATTGATTACGCGTTTCATCGTGCTAGCCCCTTAAATCCACAGCTTCTTGAGATCGCGGCCACCGTAGATCAGATTGACCATGGCTCGCGTCACGATGATTGCGGTAAACATCGACGTCAGAATGCCGATCGACAGGGTGACCGCAAAGCCCTTGATCGGACCCGTCCCCATGGCGAACAGAATGCCGCCGACCAACAGAGTGGTCAGGTTACCGTCGACGATCGCCGAAAAGGCCCTATCGAAGCCCTCGTGGATGGCACGCTGGATGGACATGCCATTGGCAATCTCTTCGCGAATGCGCGAGAAGATGAGCACGTTGGCATCCACTGCCATACCCATGGTCAGCACGATGCCAGCGATACCAGGCAAGGTCAGCGTGGCATTGAGCATCGACATCAGAGCAGTCAGCACCACCATATTGAAGAGCAGTGCGATCGTCGCCAGCACGCCGAAGAACTTGTAGATCAGCACCATGAAAATGGCGACGAAGAGGAAACCCCACATCGCAGCCTGGACGCCCAGCTTGATGTTCTCTGCGCCAAGACTAGGGCCGATGGTGCGCTCTTCAGCGAAGTACATGGGGGCCGCCAGGCCACCTGCGCGCAACAGCAACGCCAGCTCGGACGACTCACCCTGACCATCGAGGCCCGTGATACGGAACTGACTACCGAGCGGCGACTGGATGGTTGCCAAACTGATGATCTTCTTCTCTTCCTGGAAGGTTTCGACACGCACTTCCTGCTCTACGCCGTCGACTGTTTGGCGCACGTAGCGAGTCATGGGCCGCTGCTCGATGAAGATCACCGCCATACTGCGACCCACGTTGTTACGCGTGGCGCGATTCATTAGATCGCCGCCGTGACCATCGAGGCGGATATTGACTTGCGGACGGCCGTTCTCATCGTAGCTGGCCTGCGCGTCGGTCACCTGATCGCCGGTGATGATCAGCGTACGCTCCAGCTGGACCGGCGGACGCCCTTCCTCACGGAAACCGAAGGTTTCTGTTGAAGCACGCGAGGCATCGGACTCTGCCGCGAGACGGAACTCCAAGTTGGCGGTCTTGCCAAGAATGCGCTTGGCTTCGGCAGTATCCTGCACGCCGGGCAGCTCCACCACGATCCGGTTGGCACCCTGACGCTGCACCAGCGGTTCAGCTACACCCAACTCATTGACGCGATTACGCACCGTCGTCAGGTTCTGCTTGATCGAGTATTCGCGAATTTCAGCCAATTTAGCTTCGGTCAGCGTCAGGCGCAGCACGAACTGACCGTTACGCTCGCTGGTGGTCAATTCGAAATCGGTGAAGTTTTTGCGAATGACCGACTGAGCAGTGCTTAGGGTTTCCTGATCGGCAAAGCCCAGCTGCACGGCATCCTTCAGGTTCGGCAGGCTGCGATAGCGCACGCGCTCCTTGCGCAGCAGGCTCTTGACCTCGCCTTCGGAGACATTCAAACGTGTTTCGATTGCCTTCTCCATGTCGACTTCCAACAGGAAGTGGACGCCACCGGAGAGGTCCAGACCAAGCTTCATGGGGCTGGCGCCAAGGCTGCGTAGCCAGTCGGGCGTAGTAGGCGCCAGATTGAGCGCAACGACATAGGCGTCGCCAAGCGCACGCCGGACGATATCTTTTGCCGGCAACTGATCATCCTGACGCTCGAGACGCACCAGGCCACCGCGGCCCTGCTCGTCCAGAGAAGCAGACTTGACCGCGATACCACCATCCACCAGCGCTTTGCTGATGCGTTCGAGGTCCGCAGCACCGATTTCCTGGGCCGTGCTAGCGCCGGTCACCTGGATCGCCGGATCGTCCGGATAGAGGTTGGGAGCCGAATAAACAAAGGCAATCGCAAGCACTGCCAGAATCAGCAGGTATTTCCAGAGAGGGAATCTATTGAGCATGACGCAGCCCGTTTAATGAACGCGGGGCGCCTTGCGCGCCCCGTCGGTGTTGAATGAAGTCAGCTCAGATGGCTTTCAGTGTGCCCTTGGGCAACGTAGCGGCAATCGCCACTTTCTGAAACTTCAGCTCAACGTTGTCGGAAACTTCGATAACAACGAAGTCATCAGCGACTTTGGTGACCTTGCCAGCGATGCCGCCAGAGGTAACGACTTCATCGCCCTTCTGCAGGCCGCCGATCAGGTTCTTGTGCTCTTTCGCACGCTTGGACTGCGGGCGCCAGATCATCAGGTAGAAAATGACCAGGAAACCGACCAGAAAGACCCACTCAAAACCAGTACCGGCAGGACCAGCAGCAGCCTCCTGGGCATAGGCGGCGGGAATCAGAAAGCTCATGTAGCACTCCTGTTGCAGAAAGGATTGTTTTGCTCTGGCACGTCACGCAAGCGGCGGGGTTGGCAGACCGCGCTTGGCATAAAAGGCGTCGACAAAGGACGCCAATGTACCTTGTTGGATGGCGTCGCGTAAACCAGCCATCACCCGCTGGTAATGCCGCAGGTTATGTATGGTATTCAACATGCTACCCAGCATTTCGCCGCATTTATCCAGATGGTGGAGATAGGCGCGAGAGAAGTGTTTGCAGGTGTAACAGTCACAACTAGGATCAAGCGGAGAGTCGTCATGCTTGTGCACTGCATTGCGAATCTTCACCACTCCAGTATCGGTAAACAGGTGCCCATTGCGCGCATTTCGCGTTGGCATCACGCAGTCGAACATATCGACGCCACGCCGCACGCCCTCGACCAGATCCTCCGGCTTGCCGACCCCCATCAGATACCGAGGCTTCTCAGCAGGCATTTGCTGCGGCAGAAAATCCAGCACGCGGATCATTTCCTCTTTGGGCTCACCTACCGACAAACCGCCGATCGCCAACCCGTCAAAACCGATCTCACAGAGGCCCTCGAGCGAACGCATGCGCAGCGATTCGTGCATGCCCCCCTGAACAATTCCGAATAACGCTGCCGGGCTGTCGCCATGGGCGGCTTTCGAGCGTTTCGCCCAGCGCAGCGACAGCTCCATCGAGCGCCGCGCCACCTCTTCATCGGCAGGATAAGGCGTGCACTCATCGAAGATCATCACAATGTCGGAACCTAGGTCGCGCTGGACCTGCATCGACTCTTCCGGCCCCATGAATACCTTGGCACCATCTACCGGAGAGGCGAAGTAGACGCCCTCCTCCTTGATCTTGCGCATCGCGCCCAGGCTAAACACCTGGAAGCCACCCGAATCCGTGAGAATTGGCCCCTGCCACTGCATGAAGTCATGCAAATCGCCGTGGCGCTTGATCACCTCTGTTCCTGGGCGCAACCACAGATGAAAGGTGTTGCCGAGAATGATCTGCGCACCAATGGCCTCCACATCGCGCGGCAACATGCCCTTGACGGTACCGTAGGTACCCACCGGCATGAACGCTGGGGTCTCGACAGTGCCACGCGGAAAGGTCAGACGCCCGCGGCGGGCCTTGCCATCAGTGGCAAGCAGCTCGAAAGACATATGGCAGGAGCGAGTCATTGTTTTTCCTCGGGGCCGCGCGGCGCGGGGTTGCGGGTGATGAACATGGCATCGCCGTAACTAAAAAAGCGATAGCGCTGCGATACGGCCTCGGCGTAAGCCGCCATGGTTTCTGGGTAACCGGCAAAGGCCGACACCAGCATCAGCAGCGTGGATTCAGGCAGATGGAAATTAGTGACCAGAGCGTCCACCACATGAAAGGTCTTGCCCGGGTATATAAAAATGTCGGTATCGCCACTGAACGGCTTGAGCTGACCATCACGCGCCGCCGTCTCCAGTGAGCGCACGCTGGTGGTGCCTACGGCAATAACGCGGCCACCACGTGCGCGACAAGCAGTCACCGCGTCGACAACACCCTGATCCACCTCCAGCCACTCACGATGCATGTGATGCTCTTCGATATGCTCGACGCGTACTGGCTGGAAAGTACCGGCGCCGACATGAAGAGTGACGTAAGCCGTTTCCACCCTCGCTTCGCGCAGCGCCTCCAGCATAGCCTTATCGAAGTGCAGTCCCGCCGTAGGTGCCGCCACGGCGCCCGCGCGCTGAGCATATACGGTCTGGTAACGCTCACGATCGGCAGCATCGTCAGGTCTGTCTATATAAGGAGGCAATGGCATATGCCCGATACGCTCGAGCAGCGGAAGTACATCCTCATCGAACTCGAGCTCGAACAGCGCATCATGTCGAGCGACCATTTCGGCCTCACCACCGCCATCCAGCAGAATCTTCGAGCCGCTCCTGGGCGACTTGCTCGAGCGGATATGCGCCAGAACACTGCGAGACCCAAGCACGCGCTCGACAAGAATTTCCAGCTTGCCACCGGTTGCCTTCTGGCCAAATAGCCGGGCTGGAATGACGCGAGTATTGTTGAAGACCATTAGATCGCCAGGGCGAACGTACTCCAACAGATTGGCAAAGTTGCGGTGCGCGAGCCTGCCGGTTTCGCCATCAAGCACCAGCAAACGGCTTGCGCGCCGCTCCTCAAGGGGATGTCGTGCGATCAAAGCGTCGGGAAGCTGGAAGGAAAAGTCGGCGACTTGCATGGATCCGAAATCAGGGCGCGGAAAGGGCGCAAATCTTATCCGAAAGACGTCGATCTGGCCACGCCAAACGATTGACCGCCGAGCATTGCATCCCTATACTGCGCCGCCACTGTGCCTCGATGGCGGAATCGGTAGACGCAGCGGATTCAAAATCCGCCGTTGGTAACAACGTGAGAGTTCGAGTCTCTCTCGAGGCACCATCAGTGAATCGCTATAACGCAGCTGGCCTGCGCGCTCAGAGTCCAGAGCTGGACCAGCAGCAAAGTAGCGAAGCTTCAAACAGCGTAACGCTGTACGCACCCACCGAAAAACGTGGAGCTGCAGCACAGACAGCAAGACATCTGCTTTCACCGCTCCCCCGCTGACTGCCATCCGATATGTGCAGCTGCGTTGTGGCATTGACGGCTCCGCGCTGCGGACTAAAGCCAGTCAGACCACTTCAAAAATCGCCGAAACGGCGTCGCCTGGACAGGCAAATTCTATGGCTCCGAGGGGTTGGCATTCCCTGGCGAGTTATCGTAGAGTGTGCCCACTGTGTTTGCATGGGTCGCTGTTGAATCGTGACCTGGTGCAGTAGATCTTCAGATCCGCTACTCCGCTCGACTCTCTTACTCCTTGCAACCAGTTACAGCTTCCTGCAATGCAGGGGCAATTCTACTTTTGAGTTTCAAGGATACAAAGACATGTCGAATCGTCAGAACGGTACCGTCAAGTGGTTTAACGACGAAAAAGGTTTTGGTTTCATCACTCCTGAGAGCGGTCCGGATCTGTTCGTGCACTTCCGCGCGATCGAAGGTAACGGCTTCAAGAGCCTGAAAGAAGGCCAGAAAGTTAGCTTCGTTGCAGTGCAAGGTCAAAAGGGCATGCAGGCTGACCAGGTTCAAATCAAGGAATAAGCCCCGCTCCGAGAAGCCCCTGATGGCAACATCAGGGGCTTTTTTATGCGCGTAATTCCGTAGAATGCGCCACCCCGCACAACGATCGAGACATGCAATGCGCAGACACCTGCTGAGCCCGCAGGGCCAATTTCCCGCCGCCGGGCTGATTCGCCGACTTGCGGCCATGTTCTACGACAGCCTGCTATGCATCGCCCTGATGATGGTGGTGACACTGCTCTACCAACAGGTGCTGCTGCGCCTGCTATACGGCAGCGACCAGCTGCAATTACTCGCCGAAGCAGGCCGCCTGGACATCGACCCACTGCTCTCGACCTTGCTGCTGTTCAGCGTTTTCGGCTTTTTCGCGAAATTCTGGACCCACACCGGCCAGACACTAGGAATGCAGGTATGGGGCATTCGCATCCAGAATGCCGATGGGACAGCCATCGACCTATGGCAAGCGCTGCTGCGCTTCCTGATCGCGCTCGTATCCTTGGTCTGCCTTGGCCTGGGCTATTGGTGGATCCTAGTGGACAAGCAAAAACGCACATGGCACGACATCTATTCTGAAAGCCAAGCCATCCAGCTACCGAAAAACATCCACAAGAAATAACGCAGAAATCGCCAGCGCCGAGCAACTGCCAGCGCCGCCGCTCATTACGCCCGCAACCAAGGCCCGCTGCGTCACCCCGCTCGACGCAGCAGCCAGACACCAATCAACGCGCATACCGCAGCCGGCAGTACTACAGCCAACAACGGCGAGAAACCAAATACCTGGCTTGCCGGACCCAGCAGGTCCTGGATGATGCGGAACACGAAGCCAACTACCACTCCAGTGAAGATGCGCTGCCCAAGCGTGACCGAACGCAGCGGCCCGAAGATGAATGAGATTGCCAGCAGAACCAGCGCTACAGTAACCGCCGGCTGCAGAACCTTGTTCCAGAATGCCAGCCAATAGCGCCCGTTATTCAACCCCTGCTCGCCCAGATAATGGATATAACGCCATAGACCGGTGATCGATAGCGACTCCGGCTCCATTACTACCGTTCCAAGCAGCTGCGGCGTCAATTGAACATCCCAGCGCTCCTCCGCAGCACGCAGTACCTCGGTGTGGTCGCCACGAAAATGCGTGGTCGATATGTTCTGCAGTTGCCAGTAATCACCCTGGTAGCTGGCGCGACGGGCAAAGCTGGAGGAGAGCAAGCGCCGCTCTTCATCGAAGCGATAACGCGTCACACCGACCAACACCCCTCCCGGCTGTACCGCATTGACGTGCACGAACTCGTTTTCCTGCCGGTGCCACAGACCGCGCTTGCTGCTTTGCGCCTCGCCCGCACCCTGTGCCAATGAACGTCGGGCCTGAGCGAGATCTTCGCTCCAAGGCGCCACGTATTCGCCGATCAGAATGCCCGCGACAAGCAGCACCAACATGGGCTTCATCACGGCCAGCACGATTCGGCCCAGGGAGACCCCAGCTGCGCGCATGATGGTCAACTCGCTGCTGCTGGCGAGCGTACCAAGGCCGATCAGACAACCTATCAACGCAGCCATGGGGAGCATTTCGTACAGCCGGCGCGGCGATGTCAGCAGGACATATTGCAGGACATCGCCCAGACCATAACTGCCCTCGACATCACCCAGCTCGTCGATGAAAGCAAACAGCAGGGCCAACCCGACAATAATGCCGAGCACGCTGAGGATGGCGAGAAAGACCTGAACGCCAATGTATCGATCGAGCTTAACCACGAGCCACCTCCGGCTGCGAGCGAGGCTTCTTCATTCGCAACCTGATCGGCTCCCAGAAGAGCATCAGCAAGCCGATACAGAGGAATAGCCCGTGCACCCACCAAAGCCCTAAGGTCAACGGAATGCGTCCCTTGTCCATGGCACCACGAACCGCGATCAGCATGGCGAGGTACGTCATATAAAGCAGAATTGCCGGCAGCAGCTTGAGAAAGCGCCCCTGCCGCGGATTCACCTTCGCTAGCGGCACAGCAAGCACCGTAACGACGAAAACCAGCAGCGGTAACGAGAGCCGCCACTGCAGCTCGGTCTGGTGGCGAACATTATCGCTACCCATCAACTCTCGGGTTGGCAGCGCCTCACGCTCGCTCAGCTCCATGCTGACTTCCGGCTTGGGAAGCAACACCCCATAGGTGTCGTATTGAATCGCCCGGTAATCCGCCTGGCCAGGATTGCCATCGTAGCGATAGCCATTTTCCAGTATCAGGTAACGGCTGCCGTCAGGCTGAATCTCCTGACGACCACTTTCAGCTACCAATACCGACAAGCCACTCTCCTTGCCAGTCTGACGCGAGACGTTGGTTTCGGAAATGAATACACCGCCCAGCTCGCTGCGATCTCCCGACAGTTCACGGGTGTAAGTCACCCGTGAGCCCCCACGCAGAGTCTGGAAACGGCCCGGCACCAGGGTATCGAATTCGGTCAGTGAGTCTTGCTGATTGAGGATGCGGTCCACCTCGGCGATTCCCTGTGGGGCGAGCCCGAGGCTCAGCCAGCCAACGACGGCTGCGACCAGTGCTGCAGGCGCCAAACTGTATACCAGCAGACGACGCTGGCTCATGCCGGTCGCCGACAGCACGGTCATCTCGCTTTCCAGATAGAGGCGCCCGTAGGCCAACAGAATGCCGAGAAACAAGCCGAGCGGCAGGATCAACTGTAGGAAACCTGGCAGACGGAAACCCATGATCAGCAGCAGCACACCTGGGTCGAGCACACCCTGCGCGGCCTGGGCCAGATATTTGATGAAACGGCCGCTCATGATGATCACCAACAGTACGGCGCTGACGGCGCTCATGGTGACAAGCAGCTCTCGGGACAGGTAACGAAAGACGATCAAACCAGACACTCCAGGGTTGTCAGGCTCTGGCGGCAACGCTCAAACTAGCCGCCAGTTGCCGGCCCGCCGTAGCAGACCGTTGGAAATAGGTAATGACGCACCGGCCGGACGCGAATGTTCGCGCCGGAGCAATCGATGGAAAGCACAGTCGATTGCAACGTTTCTAGCCTAGCGCAGTCGTTAGCAACGACCGAGCAGGCCTCGCACCGGAAAAATAAGCCCGGCATTATCCTGCAAACCCGACTCTTTGTCTTGGGGACACCACGTCATGGAATTTGTTGTCAAAAGCGCCAAAGCCTCCACCCAGAAGACCGCCACCCTGATTCTTCCACTGGCTGAGGGCTGCATCCTCGGCAGCGTTGCCGAGAGCGTCGACGCCGCCAGCGGCGGCGCGCTCAGTACCGTGCTTAAGCGTGGTGACATTCAAGGCAAGTCGGGACAGACACTGCTACTGCACAGCCTGCCCGGGCTCAAGGCCGAACGCGTACTACTGGTCGGCATCGGCAAGGCGGACGACCTAGACAGTCGTCAATGGCGCAAGGTGGTCAATGCCGCACTGGCTGTGATCAAGAACCTCGGCGGCGGCGACGCGTCTTTTGCCATGCAGGACGTGCAGGTCAAGGGCCGCGACAGCTACGCACGCACTCGCCTGCTGGTGGAGATCGTCGCCGACGGCCAGTACGTGTTCGACAGCTTCAAGAGCAAGAAAGCCGAACCGCGTGCGCTGCAGAAGATCATCCTGCTCTGCGACAAGGCCGAACAGCCAGGCATCGAGCGGGCTGCACGCGAAGCCTCAGCGATCGCCACGGGCATGGCCTTCACTCGCGACCTTGGCAATCTGCCACCGAACGTTTGCCACCCAAACTATCTGGCCGACCAGGCCAAGCAGCTGGGCAAGGCCTACAAGGGCCTGAAGGTCGAGGTGCTCGACGAGAAGAAACTGCGTGATCTGGGCGCTGGCGCTTTTCTCGCTGTATCTCAGGGCAGCGATCAGCCGGGCTGCATCATCGTCATGCAATACAACGGCGGCAAGAAGGGTGAAAAGCCGTATGCCCTGGTAGGCAAAGGCATCACCTTCGACACCGGGGGCATCAGCCTAAAGCCCGGCCAGGGCATGGACGAGATGAAGTACGACATGGGCGGTGCCGCCAGCGTGTTCGGCACTCTCAAGGCCGTCCTCGAGCTGCAGCTGCCGATCAATCTGATCTGCCTGCTGGCTTGCGCCGAAAACATGCCTAGCGGAGGCGCTACCCGCCCAGGGGACATCGTCACCACAATGAGCGGTCAGACCGTGGAAATCCTCAACACCGACGCCGAAGGCCGTCTCGTGCTGTGCGACACGCTGACCTATGCCGAACGCTTCGAGCCCCGCGCAGTGATCGACGTGGCAACTCTGACCGGGGCCTGCATAGTCGCCTTGGGCAGCAACACCTCGGGGCTGCTGGGCAACAACGACGAGCTCATCCAGCAGCTGTTGCAGGCCGGCGAGAGCGCTGCCGACCGCGCTTGGCAACTACCGTTGTTCGACGAATATCAGGAGCAGCTGGACAGCCCCTTCGCGGATATTGCCAACATCGGTGGGCCCAAAGCCGGCACCATCACCGCGGCCTGCTTCCTCTCGCGCTTCACCAAGAAGTACGCCTGGGCGCATCTGGATATCGCTGGTACCGCCTGGACCAGTGGCGGCAAGGAGAAAGGCGCTACAGGCCGCCCAGTGCCGCTCCTGACCCAATACCTGCTGGACCGGACCAACTGAGATGCGTGCGGTCGCCTCGCATGCACCCCGCGACCGGAGCAGCGTAAGGCTGCGCGGCCGTCGTGAGGCGCGCCTATGAAGCGCATCGAGTTCTACGTACTTCCGGATGCCAACCCGCTCGGCCGTCTACGGGCGGCCTGCCAGCTGGCCGCCAAAGGCTGGCAGCACGGCATGCAGGTATTCATCCGCTGCGTCGATGAAACGCAATCGAACCAGCTCGACGAACTGCTCTGGAGTTTTCGCGCCGAGCGTTTCGTTCCCCATGAGCAGCACGCCGACAACCCGCAGGCACCAGTGGTTATAGGACTTGAGCAGCCCCCCCAGACCACGCAGGGCCTGCTGATCAACCTGGCGCCGACGCTTTGCGCTCACATCGACCAGTTCAGTCGGGTCATCGAGATCGTCAATCAGGAGCCGCAACTATTAACCGCCTGCCGGGAGAATTTCCGCCTGTATCGACGCCAAGGCTATGATCCGCAAAGGGTCGAGCTCTAGGACCTTTTTCTTTTCGATAGCTAGGGACAAACCCTGCGGCCGCCTGGATGCGCAAGCCCCCGGAATTCTGAGATGACACCGAAAGCCCCGAACAAACCCACCGAGCTGCTGAGCGACCTCGAGTCCATTCGCGCACTGCTCGGCGACGACTTTCCCGACACTCCGCCAGCCAGCAACGCGCTTGACCCGGACAGCATTCCATTGCTCTCCGACATCGTAGAACAGCAGCCTGTCGAGAAGCTCGACACCGACAACGATGATGGACCGCGCGAACCCGCCGTACGTGCAGCCTTTCGCACTCTGGCCGAACGACATATGGATCACGAGCTGCGCACCGCAGCCAACTTGATCCTGCAGGAAGTAATCGACGATTTCGTGCCGCAAATTGAAGCGGAGCTAAAGCGACGTCTGGAAAGCCGGATCGAACGCCTGGTTCGCACGCCGCGGCCCTGACCAGATACTCCTGCCGGCGCTTATCCGCAGTTAATCCACACAGCCGCAAAACCTTGCGGCTGTTTGCCTTTATACTTGCCCGTTTTTCCGACCAGCCGTTTTAAGGGTCCCGCCGCATGGACAAGACCTACCAGCCGCACGCCATCGAGACTTCCTGGTACCAGACCTGGGAATCGAACAACTATTTCGCCCCGCAAGGTTCCGGCGAGCCCTACACCATCATGATCCCACCGCCGAACGTTACCGGCAGCCTGCACATGGGTCACGGCTTCAACAACGCCATCATGGATGCGCTGATTCGCTGGCGCCGCATGCAGGGCCGCAACACCCTATGGCAACCAGGCACCGACCATGCGGGTATCGCCACGCAGATGGTGGTTGAGCGCCAACTGGCCGCTCAGGGCGCCAGCCGTCACGATCTGGGGCGTGAGAAGTTTCTCGACAAGGTCTGGCAGTGGAAGGAAGAATCCGGCGGCACCATCACCCGGCAGATCCGTCGCCTGGGCTCCTCGGTGGACTGGTCGCGCGAACGCTTCACCATGGACGACGGCCTGTCCGAAGCGGTCAAGGAAGCCTTCGTACGGTTGCATGAAGACGGCCTGATCTACCGCGGCAAGCGTCTGGTCAACTGGGATACCAAATTGCACACCGCCATTTCCGACCTGGAAGTGGAGAACCACGACGAAAAGGGCCACCTCTGGCACCTGCGCTACCCGCTGGCCGATGGATGCAAGACCGCAGATGGCCTGGATTACCTGGTCGTCGCCACTACCCGCCCGGAAACCATGCTCGGTGACGCCGCTATCGCGGTGCACCCGGAAGACGAGCGCTACAAGAGCCTGATCGGCCGCCACGTCATGCTGCCGCTGGTCAACCGCCTGATCCCCATCGTTGCCGACGACTACGTCGACCTCGAGTTCGGCACCGGCTGCGTGAAGATCACCCCGGCGCACGACTTCAACGACTATGAAGTCGGCAAGCGTCATCACCTGCCGCTGATCAACATCTTCGACCAGAACGCCTGCATCCTGGCCCGTGCCCAGGTGTTCAACATCGATGGTTCGGTTAACGACAAAATCGACGCCAGCCTGCCGGACGGCTACGCGCATATGGACCGCTTCGATGCGCGCAAAGCCATCGTTGCCGAATTCGAAGCCATGAGCCTGCTCGAAAAGATCGACGACCATGCATTGAAGGTTCCGCGCGGCGATCGCTCCGGCACCATCATCGAGCCGTGGCTGACGGATCAGTGGTATGTCTCTACCAAGCCGCTGGCCGAGAAGGCCATCGCCGCCGTCGAAAGTGGCGAGATCCAGTTCGTTCCCAAGCAGTACGAGAACATGTACTTCAGCTGGATGCGCGACATTCAGGACTGGTGCATCAGCCGCCAGCTCTGGTGGGGGCATCGCATCCCAGCCTGGTACGACGAAGCCGGCAATGTCTATGTTGGCCGCGATGAGGTAGAGGTGCGCAGCAAGTACAACCTCTGCAACAACGTCGAACTGCGTCAGGACGAAGACGTGCTGGACACCTGGTTCAGCTCTGGACTGTGGACCTTCTCCACCCTTGGCTGGCCGCAGCAGACCGAGTTCCTCAAGACCTTCCACCCCACCGACGTGCTGGTTACCGGCTTCGACATCATCTTCTTCTGGGTTGCCCGGATGATCATGCTGTCCACCCACCTGACCGGGCAGATTCCGTTCAAGACCGTGTATGTGCACGGCCTGGTACGCGATGGCCAGGGGCAGAAGATGTCCAAGTCCAAGGGCAACGTGCTCGACCCGCTGGACATCGTCGATGGCATCACCCTCGATGAGCTACTGACCAAGCGCACCAGCGGCATGATGCAACCCAAGCTCGCCGAGAAGATCGCCAAGCAGACCCGCGCCGAATTCCCCGAAGGTATCGCCAGCTACGGTACCGACGCCCTGCGCTTCACCTTCTGCTCGCTGGCCTCCACCGGTCGTGACATCAAGTTCGACATGGGTCGCGTCGAGGGATATCGCAACTTCTGCAACAAGATCTGGAACGCCGCCAACTTCGTCTTCGAGAACACCGAAGGCAAGGACACCGGCGCCAACGACGAACCGGTGGAGCTGTCCTCGGTTGACCGCTGGATCATCTCCGCCCTGCAGCGTACCGAAGCCGAGGTGACGCGCCAGATGGAAGCCTTCCGCTTCGACCTCGCCGCCCAGGCGCTGTACGAGTTCATCTGGGATGAGTACTGCGCCTGGTATCTGGAGCTGGTCAAGCCACTGCTGTGGGACGAGACCGCCAGCGCCGAGCGTCAGCGCGGCACCCGCCGCACCCTGGTGCGAGTGCTGGAAACGGCACTGCGCCTGGCGCATCCGTTCATGCCGTTCATCACCGAGGAAATATGGCAGCGCGTTGCGCCGCTCGCCGGCAAGTCCGGTCCGACGCTGATGCTGCAACCGTGGCCGGAGTTCAACCCGGAGCGCATCGACGAAGCCGCCGAAGGCGATATCGAGTGGGTCAAGGCCTTCATGCTGGGCATCCGCCAGATCCGCGGCGAGATGAACATCTCCATGGCCAAGCGTATCGACGTGGTGCTGGGTAACGCCTCAGCGGAGGACCAGCGCCGCCTGGCCGCCAACGAGCCGTTGCTGAAGAAGCTGGCCAAGCTGGAAAGCGTGCGCCTGCTCGGCGACGGAGAAGAAGCACCGCTGTCGGCCATTGCGCTGGTGGGTGACATGCAGGTGCTGGTGCCGATGGCCGGCCTGATCGACAAGAATGCCGAATTGGCACGTCTGGACAAGGAAATCGCCCGGCTGGACGGCGAGGTCAAGCGAGTCGGCGGCAAGCTGTCCAACGCCGGCTTTGTCGACAAGGCACCGCCCGAGGTGATCGACAAGGAGCGCGCCAAGCTGGCCGAAGCCGAACAGGCCAAAGCTAGGCTGCAGGAGCAGCGCGACCGCATCGCTGCGCTCTGACGACCGACGCGAAAAACAAAAAGGCCAGCCCGAAAGGTGCTGGCCTTTTTGCTTAAGAAGGTCATCTTGATTGATGACAAGTTATTACCGGTAACGCTGATACACTATGTCGCACATGAAACACCCCTTTACAAACTGGCAGGCCGTTAAAGCCAAGACGAACAGCTCGAAATGAAATGAGCCCCCAGCTGCGAAGCGTGATGCGTAGAACGCATTTCGCCGAACGCGCGACCGTAATTTAGGGGCAGGCAGTTGCCTTGCACCCGCGGTTCCCGACTTGTTTCACCCTCGATAGCCGATCGTATCTCTGCCAGCCGCTGAGGCTGCGTCGCACGCCCGCATGCCCGGCAAGGTTCCTCAAGATGGAGTCCCTCCGATGTATGCACTCATGGCTGTAGTGTTCGTCTTGGGCTATCTATGCATAGCCTTTGAACACCCTCTGAAAATCGACAAGGCTGCCGCGGCGATCCTGACCGCGGTGTTGACCTGGACCGTGCTGATTCTGGGCGCGGATAGCATATTGCCGCTGCTGCAACCGGGCAGTCATGATCCGATAGACTCGTCGACGGTGGTGGTGACCGAGTTACGCCACCACCTGGGCGAAATTTCCGAGATTCTTTTCTTTCTCCTCGGCGCGATGACCATCGTTGAGTTGATCGACTCCCACGAAGGTTTCAAGGCCGTCACCGATCGCATCCAGACGCGCAAACGCGTGCATTTGCTGTGGATCATCGGCTTCCTGACCTTCTTCCTCTCCGCAGCGCTGGACAACCTGACCACCACCATCGTCATGGTTTCGCTGCTGCGCAAGCTGATCCGTGGTCGTCCGGAACGCTGGCTCTATGTCGGTATTGTGGTTATCGCAGCCAACGCCGGTGGCGCCTGGTCGCCGATCGGAGACGTGACCACTACCATGCTCTGGATCGGCGGTCAGATCACCGCATCCGGTGTTATCACCGGTTTGTTCCTGCCGAGTCTGGTCTGCCTGCTGGTGCCGCTGACCATCCTCAGCTTCACCCTGCGCGGCGAAGCTCCGCGGCCGCGGCCGCGTGCCCACCTGGCCGAGAAGCACCCGCCGACCACCACCGTTTTCGAGCGCAACCTGGTGCTCGGGCTTGGCCTCGCAGCCCTGCTGTTCGTCCCGATATTCAAGACCGTGACCCACCTGCCCCCATACATGGGCATCCTCTTCGGCCTTGGTGTTCTCTGGGTAACGACCGAGTTCATCCATCGCAACAAGAATGACGAGGACAAGCACCCGCTTTCGGTGGTCGGCGTCCTGCGCAAGGTCGACACACCCAGCGTACTGTTCTTCCTCGGCATCCTGCTGGCGGTTTCTGCACTGGCCACCGCTGGCCATCTGACCCAGGTCGCCACCGCACTGCGTGAAACCTTCGGCCATATCTACGCCATCAACTACGCCATCGGCTTGCTCTCGGCGATTGTGGACAACGTACCGCTGGTGGCTGGCTCGATGAAAATGTATCCGCTGGTCAGCCCGGCCACATTAGCTGGAGCCGCCCCGGCAGAAGCCGGCTGGATGTCCCAGTTCGTCGTCGACGGCAACTTCTGGGAAATGCTTGCTTACTGCGCCGGCACCGGCGGCAGCACGCTGATCATCGGTTCGGCTGCGGGTGTCGCCGCCATGGGCATGGAAAAGATCAGCTTCACCTGGTACATCAAGCGCGTCAGCCTGCTGGCCTTCCTCGGTTACACTGCCGGCGCAGCGACCTACGTCGGCATGCTCGCCCTGCGTTGAGCCTACCGCCCGGTCAGGTCGTTGCTGCCGAGAGGCACCAGACGACCTGACCAGGGACCCCGCATGACCGTCAGCAAGACCAAAACCAGTTTCTACCGCCGACTCTACGTCGCCTGGCTGATCGACAGCGGCACTGCCAGTAGCGTTCCGGCGCTGATGGCAGCGACCGGTATGCCAAGGCGCACCGCCCAGGACACCCTGGCCGCCCTCGCGGACCTGGATATCGAATGCTCCTTCGAGCAGGACGACGGTGAGCGGCACAACGCAGGCCGCTATGCCATCCGCGACTGGGGCGCCATCGACAAGAGCTGGATCAAGCGCAATTTGCCCCGTATCAAATCCATTCTTGAATACCCCTGATCAGCCATGAGCAGTGAACTGCTGCTGGTACTGGCCCTGCTGGCGGGCTGCATCTGCTTGTTCGTGCTGAACAAGCCGCGCATGGACGTCGTGGCAGTGCTTGCCATGATCGCCCTGCCGCTCACCGGTGTGCTCAGCGTGCAGGAGGCGTTAGCCGGCTTCAGCGACCCCAGCGTGGTATTGATCGCCGCCCTCTTCGTCATCGGCGATGGCCTGGTGCGCACCGGCATCGCCTATCGCCTGGGTGACTGGCTGATGCGTGCTGCCGGCAGCAGTGAAACCCGCCTGTTGATTCTGCTGATGCTGGCCGTCGCGGGGCTCGGCTCGGTGATGAGCTCAACGGGCGTAGTGGCGATCTTCATTCCTGTGGTGCTCGGCATCGCCAATCGCATGAAAGTATCGCCACGGCGCCTGATGATGCCATTGGCATTCGCCGGCCTGATCAGCGGCATGCTGACATTGGTCGCAACGCCGCCGAATCTGGTGGTCAACAGCGAACTGCGGCGCTCAGGCCTGGACGGTTTCGCCTTCTTCGATTTCACACCGATCGGCCTGGCCATTCTGCTGCTCGGTGTCGGCTACATGCTGCTCGCAAGGCGCTGGCTGGGAAACGACAAACGCAGCGAGACCGTGGAGCATCGCCACACCCTCGCGGATCTGGCCAGAAAGTACCGGCTGGACGAGCGCGAGCGGCGACTGCGGGTATTGCCGGGATCGGTACTCGCCAACCAGGCGCTGGACGAGCTGCAACTGCGCACCCAGTACGGCATCAACGTGATTGCTGTTGAGCGCCATGACCGCTTTCGCAACCTCCTGCTGATCGCCACCGGGAATACTGAACTGTTCGTCGGCGATGTGCTGCTGGTGGACCTGGCCAGCCCCGCCATCGGGCTGCTCGGGGCCTATCAGGAGCTAGGCCTCGAGCCCCTGCACCTGAACACCTCCTACTACGCGGTCCACGGGCGCGAGCTGGGCCTGGCCGAAGTGGCGCTGCCGCCGGATTCGCGCTTACCTGGCAAGACCATCCAGCAACTGGGTTTTCGCAGCCGACACAAGCTCAATGTCGTTGGGCTGCGACGTAACCGCGAAGCGCTGCAGGGCTTGCTGGTGGACGAGAAGCTCAAGCCAGCCGACACCATGCTGGTCGCCGGCAGCTGGAAGCACATCCACCGCCTGCAGGGCATGAACCGCGACTTCCTGGTCCTCAGCCTGCCGGCAGAAGTAGACGACGTCGCGCCCGCCGCCAGCCAGGCACCCTTTGCCCTGCTCGGGTTGGCGGTGATGGTCGGGCTAATGGTCAGCGGTCTGGTGCCCAACGTCCTTGCCGCGCTGATCGGTTGCCTGGTCATGGGTCTATTTCGCTGCATCGACATGGACAGTGCTTACAAGGCGATCCACTGGCAAAGCCTGGTGCTGATCGTCGGCATGCTGCCCTTCGCCTTGGCCCTGCAGAAAACCGGCGGCATCGCCCTGGCCACCTCGGGGCTGGTCGGCCTGCTCGGAGACGCCGGACCGCATGCGCTGCTTGCCTGTCTGTTCCTGCTGACCGCGCTGATCGGGCTGTTCATCTCCAATACCGCAACGGCCGTCTTGATGGCGCCAGTCGCGCTTTCCACCGCAGAACAATTGGGCGCATCGCCCTACCCGTTCGCCATGATCGTCGCGCTGGCTGCCTCTGCGGCATTCATGACGCCTATCTCCTCGCCGGTGAATACCCTGGTGCTTGGCCCTGGGCAATACCGCTTCGCTGACTTCCTGCGTGTTGGCGTGCCGTTCACCGCGCTGGTCATGGTCGTCTCCGTGCTGCTAGTGCCGCTGCTGTTTCCGCTTTGAGTGCACGCGACAAGTGAAGCGTCTGAGCGCTGACGGCGGTCGAAAAGTGGCATGGCGGCAGAAAGGTCCAGCCGTTAAGCTCCAGCTCTCATTCTAAAAAGAACAGACTCCATGCCTCAGCGTGTCGCCCTGTTTCCGGCCCTGCTGGCCGGTGCCGTTCTATTGTTGGTCGTTCATGGCCTCGGCCGCTTCGTCTATACCCCGTTGCTGCCCTGGCTGGTGGAAGACGGCCTGCTCAGCGTGCAGCAAGGCGCCAGCATCGCCAGCTGGAACTACCTCGGCTACCTGATCGGCGCACTGCTGGCGGTACGCTGGCATCACGTTGCGCAGATCCGCCGTTGTCTGCCCTGGGCGCTGGCACTACACGTGCTGAGCGCCCTGCTGCAGACCCAGGCCGAATCGGCAGACACCCTCGCCGCGCTGCGACTGGCCAACGGCATCAGCAACGGCCTGGTGTTCGTTCAGGCGCCTTCGCTGATCCTTGAGTGGCTGGCACGTCAGCAGCGGGCTTCCTCCAGCGGCCTGGTCTATCTCGGTGTCTGCGTCGGCCTGATCATCTCCAGCCTGCTGGTCAGCCTGAGCGATGGCTTCCTTCAGGGCGCCGAACGCTGGTGGCCGGCGGCGCTGCTATCAATACCGCTGGCCTGGTGGGGCTGGCGACAGCTGTCACGGCTGGACATGCCTGACGAGGAAAAGAGCCATCCTGCGCAGGAGCCACCCAGCGGCAAGCTGCTCGATCGCTCCAGCACACCGCTGTTTCTCTCGTACGCCGGTGCCGGAATGGGCTACATCCTGCCAATGACTTTCCTGCCGATGGTTGCGCGCCTGCAGGTGGAACCCGGCGACTTCCTGATCGGTGGCAGCTGGCTGGTGGTGGCGCTGGCGACGCTGCCGTCGCCCTGGCTGTGGAATCGGCTGGGCGTACGCATGGGCGATGACATCGCCCTGCGCCTGAGCTATCTGACCCAGCTGCTAGGGGTGCTGGCCGCGCTGCTGCTGCCCGGTGCCGTCGGTATCCTGCTCTGCGCAGTGCTGGTAGGCGGCACCTTCCTCGGCACCGTGCTGCTGACCCAGCGTCTGGCGCGCACGCTACACCCGCACCAGGGCCCGCGGCTGTCGGCAGCGTTGATCGCACTCTACGGACTGACCCAGCTCGCCGCGCCGTGGCTGACGAGCATCTGGATGGGTATGGGCGGCAGCCTGCACAGCGCATTCTGGCTTGGCGCCGGGGCCCTGCTGTGGGGGCTGCTATGGATGCTGATGGTGCCGCGCCGCCGTTAGCATCGCGACCTATCCACGGGCAGCGGATGTGGGACAATGCGCACCCCAGCCGCCAACGTCCCGCTGATCAAATGCCGCGCAAACCCTCGCCCTCCTCCCCGCAGCCAGGCCGCGCTGAACCCGGCAAAGCTGTGCTACACCCGCGCAACCGCCACACCGGCCGCTACGATTTCCCGGCGCTAATCGCCGGCTGCCCGGAGCTGGCCGAGCACGTCATCGTCAATCCCTACGGCAAACAGAGCATCGATTTTGCCAACCCGGAGGCGGTGAGAGTTTTTAATCGCGCGCTGCTCCGGCAGTTCTATGGCATCAAGCACTGGGATATTCCACCGGGCTACCTGTGTCCGCCGGTGCCTGGGCGGGCCGACTACATGCACGGCCTGGCCGACCTCCTCGGCCAGGACGAAGATCGCTCGATACCCCGCGGCAGCGCCATCCGCGCGCTCGACATCGGCACCGGCGCCAACTGCATATACCCGCTGATCGGCAACCGGGAATATGGCTGGCACTTCACCGGGAGCGACATCGATGCCACTGCGCTGGCCTCAGCGCGCACCATCATTTCGGCCAACGGCCTCGCCAAGGCCATCGACCTGCGGCAACAGACGGTGCCGAAGCAGATCTTCAAGGGCCTGGTGTTGCCGGAGGATCACTTCGACCTGACGCTATGCAACCCGCCTTTCCATGCGTCGCAGGCCGAGGCCAGCAGTGGCAGCCAGCGCAAGTGGCGTAATCTCGGCAAGCTCGACCCAAGCCGCAAGCTGCCCGCGCTCAATTTCGGCGGGCAGGCGGCAGAACTTTGGTGCGAGGGTGGTGAGGCGGCCTTCATCGCCCGCATGGCAGAGGAAAGCGTCCTGTTCGCCGGGCAGGTGTACTGGTTCAGCACACTCGTGTCGAAGGGCGCCAACGTGGCGCCGCTGGTGACGCGGCTCAAGCGCTTGGGTGCTCGACAGATACGCACCCTGGACATGGCCCAGGGGCAGAAGAAAAGTCGCTTCGTCGCCTGGTCCTACCTTAGTGAAACCGAACAGGCGAACTGGCGGACTGAGCGCTGGCCGCGCATGTGACGCACGGCGCTACACAGGGCCGCCACGCGTCGCTCAGATCGCGACATCCCAAAGTTGCTTGTTCTTTAGGGCCATGGTCTGGATGTAGCGCGGCTCGCCATTGATCTCTTCCAGTTCGGTCATACCGGCCAGCTCGCCTACCACGCGATAACGCTTGCCTACGCGCTTGTCCTTCAACGGATAGAGCTGGGCGATTTGCTGGGCGAGTTCGGTGAGGGTGGACATTGCTTCTTGCTCCATTAACTGCGTGCCGCAGGTATTTACCAACTGTTGATGACGGTTATGCGACAGCCCTGCCTTCGGACATCAGTCCCAGGCCGCCGCCTGTTCGCGGGCGTGCACGCAAAAATACCGTTAGGTTGCCGTTAAGAACCAGCGATTTGCTCTTAACTTCTTCTACGCCGCTTCGCTGTTGGAGCAACGAATTCCGAATTGATTCCCTCACGTTCGTCGTCACTAATGCCGCACCGCCAACCCGAACTGGCACCGGCAGAAGCACCGCTGACGAAGGCAGATCTGCCTTGGAAAAGGCAGCAATCAGCAGGTACCTAGCCCCATCTGCAACAGCGCCAGGCCCCCGCGTTGCCAGCCCCACCAGGCAAGAGCCAGCAAGCCCAGCAGCAATGCACCTGCGATAGCGAGCCAGAGTGGTTTCATCAATTGGCCTGCGCCTCGCGCAAGCGATCGACCGGCTGTTCACGAATCGGCCAGTTGAGCACCGCCGCCATCAAACTCAGTGCGATTGCGATCTGCCAGACCAGGTCGTAGCTGCCGGTACGGTCGTACAGCCAGCCGCCCAGCCAGCCGCCAAAGAACGAACCCAGCTGATGGAAGAGAAAAGCGATGCCGCCGAGCATCGACAGATTGCGCACGCCGAACATGGTCGCCACGGTACCGTTGGTCAGCGGTACCGTGGACAGCCACAGCAGCCCCATGGCGATGCCGAACGCGTAGGCACTCCAGACGCTCAACGGCGCCAGTAGGAAGATACTGATCACCACCCCGCGGATCAGATACAGCCCGGCGAGCAGCTTCGGTTTCGAATAGCAGCCGCCCAGCCAACCGGCGGTATAAGTGCCGACGACGTTGAACAGCCCGACCAGCGCCAGCACCGTGGTACCGACCTGAGCCGGCAGGTGCTGATCGACCAGGTAGGCCGGCAGATGCAGACCGATGAACACCACCTGAAAGCCGCAGACGAAAAAGCCAAGCGCCAGCAGGCGGAATCCGGAATGCCCGGCGGCCTCGCGCAACGCCTCGCCGAGCGACTGGTGCGTACCAGGCGCCGCGGGAGCCTGCGCGGGGCTGCGCATCATCCTGGCGAGCGGCACGATCAGCGCGACCAGCAAGCCCAGCGCCAGCAACGCCGAAGACCAGCCCAACCACTCGATGAGGCCGAGGCTGCCCGGCAGCATGATGAACTGACCAAAGGAGCCCGCGGCGCTGGCGATGCCCATCGCCATGCTGCGTTTTTCCGGTGGCACGGCGCGTCCGACCGCACCGAGGATGACCGAGAACGAGGTACCTGACAGCCCCAGCCCGATCAGCAGCCCGGCACTCAGCGTCAGCGTCGTCGGCGAATCGGACACCGCCATCAGCGCCAGGCCCACGGCGTAGAGAATGCCGCCGATCAGCACCGCACGAGCCACGCCGAAGCGATCGGCCAGCGCGCCAGTGACCGGTTGTACCAGCCCCCAGATCAGGTTCTGTATGGCTATGGCGAACGCGAAAACCTCACGGCCCCAGCCAAATTCGGCGCTCATGAGCGGCAGGAACAAACCAAAACCGTGGCGCACACCCAACGAGATCGCGAGGATCAGCGAGCCACCGGCGAGAATCCAGGCAGAGTTGCGCCATACAGCGGTCATGGGTGTCGTTCCTCGAAGAAAGGCGACCAGTTTACTCAGTTAAGCCTTTCTTTCGTCACCCCATGTTTCCGCTCCGAGCTACCTATAGAGGCGAAGCGGCGCTCTGGCGGAACGCTATAGCGCCAGCAGCCCTACAGCCATCAGCAAGGGCGTCGCTACGCTGATCGCGGCGTTCAGCCCCAGCGCCGGCAGCAGCCGTTGCGCCTGCAGCGGTTCGCGACGCAGCAACCACGCCGCCCACAGGGCAAACGGCAGGCTCAACAGTCCTAGAGCGGCGCCGGCCAGACCGGACTGCGGCAGTACAGCCAACAGCACCCCGTACGCCAGTAGCCACTGCGCAAGCGCCACGCGCAAGGCCTTTGTGACTCCGATGTGCATGGGCAGGGTGTGCCGGCCGACGGCGCGATCGGCCTCGATGTCGGGAAACTGACCGAGCAACAGCAGGTTATTGCACAGCAGCAGTGGCGGCAGGATCAGCACCAGATCACCCAGGGACGGCGGGCCGCCGAGAACGATGCGCGTACCCAACACCATAAGCGCGAAGCCCAGGCCCGGTGCAAACAGGCACAGCCAGGGATGACGGGTCAGCCAGGGCGTGTACAGCAGCACCAGCAGCAAGCCCGTCAGTCCAACGGGCGCCAGACTGAACAACAGCTGCGGTTGGCGCAGCAGAAAAAACAGGCCGATCAGCGCGCAGGACAGCAGGCTGCCGAGACTGAGCAGGAGCGTGCGGCCAAGCAAGTGCGGATGCGCCAGCAAGGTGCCACTACCGCCACTGAACGCGGTGCGACGGGTCTGCAGGTCGAGGCCGCTGCGGTAATCGCTCCATTCGTTCAGCGCGTTGACCGCGACATGGGCAGCCAGCGCGCCGAGCAGTACCAGCAACGCGTCCATGATGGAAATCGCGACCGATTGCCGGGCGGCCAAGGCCAGGCCGAGCGCCACGCAGCTCAGCGTAAGCAGCAAAAAACGTCCACGTACCACCCCCAACCAATCCCAGGCTCCGCTCATCTTGCCGCTCCCATGATGCACCTTGCGTACGGCAGGCTAACGCCAACGCCGCCAGCGGTCCTTGATACACATCGATTCCGCCAGACGAACGGTTGCAGCAGCTTCGCCATTGCCCGGCGTCCCGCTGCCGCCTCGAGTCACAGGCACGCGCTGCCCGCTCTCGGGTAAACTGCCCAACCTGTTGCATTCCAGCCGTGAGACCGCCATGCCCATCCGCCACTGCATCGTCCATCTGATCGAGAAAAAGCCGGACGGCACCCCCGCCGTGCTCCATGCCCGTGACTCGGAGCTGGGCAATTCCCAGGCCATCGAGAACCTGCTGGCCGATCTCAACGAGAGCTACAACGCCAAGCAGGGCAAGGCCTGGGGCTTCTTCCACGAGGAGTCCGGCGCCTATCCGTTCAGCGGCTGGCTCGCGCAGTACATGGAAGGCAATCAGGACTTCACCGTGTTCAGCCGTCAGGCGGTCGAGCATCTGCAGAAGCTGATGGAGGAATCCAACCTGTCCACCGGCGGCCACGTGCTGTTCGCCCACTACCAGCAGGGCATGACCGATTACCTGGCCATCGCCCTGCTGCACCACAGCAACGGCGTCACCGTTACCGACTCGCTGGACGTCACCGAAGCCCGGCACCTCGACCTCGGCCAGCTGCACCTGGCGACGCGAATCAATATCTCCGAGTGGCAGAACAAC
>Ga0189292_10222_pt1 | contig 25392 bp, 19 predicted proteins | sample UW1oraminimetaG_FD_130317 | JGI IMG/M metagenome (GOLD analysis project Ga0189292, IMG submission 130317) | Marine microbial communities from the Costa Rica Dome - UW179A-orange mini metaG | ecosystem: Environmental > Aquatic > Marine > Oceanic > Photic zone | place: Costa Rica: the Eastern...
GCTGATGCGTCAGGACCCGGACATCATAATGGTCGGCGAGATCCGCGACCTGGAAACCGCGGAGATGGCTATCCAGGCCGCACTGACTGGCCACCTGGTGCTCTCCACCCTGCACACCAACGACGCGCCCAGTGCGATCACCCGCCTCCTGGAACTGGGTGTACCGCACTACCTGCTCAAGGCCACCTTGCTCGGCGTCATGGCCCAACGCCTGGTACGCACGCTGTGCCCGCACTGCAAGGCGCCGATGCAGCTCGATGCAGACGACTGGACCGCATTGACCAAGCCCTGGAATGCCCCGCTACCAACCACCGCGCAGCAGGCGGTGGGCTGCCTGGAATGTCGCGATACGGGCTTCCGCGGGCGTGCCGGGGTTTACGAAATCATGCTGCTGAACGATGCGATCAAGCCGCTGATCACCGCTGACACCGACATCGTTGCCTTGCGGCGCCAAGCTTTCAAAGATGGAATGCGCAGCTTGCGTCTCTCAGGCGCACAGAAGATCGCCGCTGGCCTGACGACGCTGGAAGAAGTGCTGCGGGTAACACCGCAGAGTGAACAGAAGTAGAGGCAGCAAGCAAAGCCGGGCAGCCCCACTGGCCTGCCCGCACGCGCCTGCTCAGCCCTGCGCTGCGGCGAGAATGGTCGCCACTTGATTGGGCTTGCAGTTGAGGTAGGCAGAAGACTGCAGCCATTGCTGATCGGGGTACCAGGAGAACATGAACTGGCCGCCCTTGAGGCTATCGACCACCATACGCGCCACCTCCGGCCGGACCGCCGGGCAGCCCTGACTGCGACCGATGCGGCCCTGGGTGGCGATCCAGGAAGGATTCACGTAATCGGCCGGATGAATGACGATGGCGCGTTCGCGGGCGCGATCGTTGATGCCCGGCTCCAGCCCGTCCATGCGCAGCGAGTAGCCATGTTTGCCGCTGTAGCTTTCGGCGGTGCGGAACAACCCGATGCTGGACTGGTGACTGCCAACCGTATTGGAGAACTGGGTGGCGTGGTTGTCACCGGACTTCTGCCCGTGGGCGACCAGGTCCTCGAGCAGCAACTGCTCCTTCTCCAGATCGAAGATCCACAGGCGGCGCTCGCTGGACGGCAGCGAGAAATCGATCACCGCCAGACGCTGGGCAGCACTTGCACCGTTGTTGACGGCGCACTGCATGGCCGCGACGGCGTGGGTCAGCACCTGCCGGTCCAGCCTGGGTGCCAGTTGGGCCAGGCTGTCGACCATCGGCTGATAAGTGGCGCTAGCCGCAAAGACAGGCGACGCCAGGACGAAAACGCCCACCGCCAGGCAGGTACGTCGAAGAGTGGAAAGCATGAGCAAGTAACCTCATCAGGCACGGCCCGAGGACTTCCTGTCTGGTTGGCGCCTTATACTCGCCACTGATCGCAACAGCGGCGCAACGAAGCCGGGCGGAGCGAATGAGCCCCAAATACCCGACACGATATGTTTTTATGGCCTCGAAACGATTGCGGGCATATGCCTTGAAGCACGAGGCTACAGGCGCGCAGTCTAGCAGTCACCGGAACGGCCTGGAGCGAAACGTTGTTCAAAAAATGTGCATTCCGTCTTGCCGTCTGGGTCTGCCTGGTACCGGCCAGTGTTCTCGCAGAAACGCCCCAAGCCCTGCCGACGTCGATCGAAACCGCGTTGAAAACCCTGCCGCAGAGCTGCCCATCAATGCTGCCCGGACTAGAGCCGGATGCGCTGCAACGGCTGTCGAGCTTCTACGACACGCTGCAATACCAGACCGTATGGAACACTTACGGGATGCTGGACGGTCTGCTGCAACAGTTCGCACATCTGGCCGATGACGGCCTGGACCCTGCCCATTACCAGCCCGAACGGATACGCGAGCAGTTTTACCAAGCCTCAGCTACCCCGCTGCATCGCGAGTGCAGCGACATACTGACCAGCCACAACTATCTCGAAGCGCTTCACCATCTGGCCCGCGGGCGCCTGCGACAGGCCGACGTAGAGCCGATCTGGCGCAGCCCGGAGGCGCCCGAACGCGATGATGCTCAACTGCTGCTGCAGATCGCCGTGCAAGGCCTCGCCGATCTGCCGGCGGCGTTCGACCGCGCGCGACCGGCCCATGCGCTCTACCGCGATCTGCGCGCCGCCTACGCCGAGTTGCGTCAGGCAGCCAAGCCTGCATGGCACCCGCTGCCAGCCGGCCCGACGCTGCGGGCTGGAATGAGCGATCCGCGCGTGCCTCTGCTGCGAGAGCTCCTGCTGGCCGGTGCTGGCAGCACGCCCGTGATGGATCTGCGCTACGACGACGAACTGATCGAGGCGGTGAAGGGCTTCCAGTTGCAGCACGGTCTGGAAGACGACGGCGTCGTTGGCGCAGGGACCCTGGGCGCGCTTAACATCAGCCCGGCCAACCGCCTGGATCAACTGCGCATCAATCTCGAGCGCGTGCGCTGGATCACTCGTGACCTCGAGCCGCAGTCACTGCTGGTGGATATTGCCGGTGCACGGCTGATCTACTTTCGCGACAGCTGCCCATTCTGGCAGACGCGCACTCAGGTCGGCCGTGCAGAGCGCCAGACTCCGCCACTGAAATCGCGGATCACCCGGTTGACGCTCAACCCTACCTGGACCGTGCCCCCGACCATTCTGCAGCAGGACAAGCTGCCACTGATCCGCCAGGACCTCAACTACCTGGCCCGTCACCAGATGCGCGTGATCGACGCTCAGGGCAATAGCCTCGATCCGCATCAGGTCGACTGGGACAACCCCCGCGGCATCATGCTGCGTCAGGACGCCGGTCCGGCCAACCCGCTCGGGCAGATCGCAATTCGCTTCGCCAACCCCTTCTCGGTTTATCTGCACGACACACCGAGCAAGCCCCTGTTCAACCGTGCCGCGCGGGCTCTCAGCTCGGGCTGCGTTCGGGTCGAGGCAGCACTGCAGCTGGCCGACCTGCTGCTTGCGGAAAGTGAGCGGGAAACCGTCGCAACGCTTTTGCAGACCGGCAAAACCCATGAGTATCGCCTCGCACGCCCCACGCCGATCCTGATCGCCTACTGGACAGCGGACGCCGACGACAACGGCCAGCCGCGTTACCGCCCAGACATCTACAAGCGTGACGCCGCGCTGCTCAGAGCGCTAAACACGGCCCGCTAGGGCAGCCCGGCGAGTGCTTACTGCTACCCTCGAGAGCTCCGTTCGTCGGGAGTTTCGTTACCTGCCGCCTGAACCTAGCGGCCTCGGCGTAGTCTTTTGCTGACCACTCGACATCGACCTTCGCTGCCGAGTGTTTAACTAATAAACCCGTCTGAATTACTCAGTGCCATGGATAGCCGAGCAGGACACCTTGAACGCCGAATACAGCGCCCCCGCAGCGATCTGGAATGAAGCTGACCGGCTGACCGCATTGGCTCGCTATGCCGCGCTCGACGCCTCGTGCGAAGCGGATCTCGATGAGCTCGCCGCCATGGCCGCGGACCTCTGTGCCTGCCCAGCAGCGGCCGTCTACTTCATCGACGCCGAGTACCAACACTGCATAGCCGCATTCGCCCTCGAACGCCAACGTATCGCGCGCGAGTACTCACCTTCAGCCCAGGCGATCCTGCAGACCGCGACGCTGGTCGAGCAACGCGCTGACGCTCTTGCCGCCCCACTGCAATTGCCACGGCTTGCCGATGGCGAGAACGCCAGCTTCTATGCCGCGGCAATATTGCGCGACCTCAAGGGACTGCCGCTGGGCGCGTTGTGTGTCTTCGACCACCAACCGCGCGAATTGACATCGCGACAGGCCACACAGCTACAGGCCGTAGCGCGGCAAGTCATGGCTCGCCTGGAACTGCGCCGACTTCGCGTGGAGGAAGAGCGCAACCGCCAGATTATCGAGAGCGCTCAGGACTACGCCATCCTGGCCACCGATCTACAAGGCTTCATCACCAGCTGGAACAGCGGCGCGCAACGACTGCTCGGCTGGTCGGCCGAACAAGCCATCGGCCAACATGCTGCCTGTATCTTCACCGAGGAAGATCGCGCGCAGAAAGCCGACGAATACGAGATGCGCACGGCGCTGGAACAGGGCAGAGCCGTCGACGAGCGCTGGCATCAACGCAAGGATGGCTCGCGTTTCTGGGCCAGCGGCATACTCACACCGCTGCTTGATGGCGGCGAAGTACAAGGCTTCGTCAAAATCCTGCGTGATCTAACCGAGACCCGCGTGCAGCAGGCCGCCGCTCGCGAAACTGAAGAGCGCTACCGCACGCTGATCGACCTCAGCCCGCAGGTCATCTGGCAATGCGATGCCGGGGGCGAGCTGAGTTTCTGCAACAGTTACTGGTGTGAATTCACGGGCCTTAGCGCGCAGGCGTCACGCGGTGACGGCTGGCTCGCGGCAATCGCCGCGGCCGACCGCCAATCCGTTGCCGAGCAATGGCGCCAGGCCATGCGCCGGGAGCTACCGTGCAGACTGGAGTTGCCACTGCGCGACGTGGATGGCAGCCCACGGTGGTTTCAAGCCAGCGCCGCGCCCATCTACGACACCGATGGGCGGCTTCTGCATTGGATCTGCGTAGCGCAGGACATCGACAGCCGCCGACGCTCGGAAATGAAGCGCCTGGAGAGTGAAGCCTTTACTCGCCTGCTGCTCGACTCAGCCAATGAGGGCTTCTACTCAATCGACTGCACCGGCGCGGTGACCCTGTGCAACGATGCCTTTCTCAACATGCTTGGCTTCAGCAGTCGCGACGAAGTGCTCGGCAAGCAGCTGCACCAAACGATCCACCACAGCCACCCCGACGGCAGTCCTTATCCGGTACATGAGTGCCCGATTCAGCACACGGCGCTCACTGGCGAACCGCGGCATGTAGAGCACGAACTGTTCTTCCGCGTCGACGGTAGCAGCCTGCCAGTGGAGTACCGCGTAGCGCCTATTTATCGCGACGGCCAATTGCAGGGCGCCATCTGCACTTTCAGCGATATCAGCGAGCGGACCCAACATCAGGCGTTGCAGGCTTTCCTGCTGGAGCTGAGCGACTGCCTGCAGGCCAACAGCGAACGTGTGGATTTCTGCTGCCTGCTCGACGAGCGGCTGGCTCAGTTGCTGCGTTGCGATTACATCGCCTGGGCCGGCCTGGAGGATGAGGCGCTGGTGGTGCGTCAGGAATGGCGCAGCCCTGCTGTGTCCAGTTGCCTCGGCCGCCACGCCCTGGGCCAGAACATGTCGGCACTCCTCGAACAACTGCAGCGCGACGGCGTGATGCTGCTCAATGGAGATGACCCGCAGAGCAGTACGCTACGCCAGTGCCTGGCCAGCACCACACTGCTGGTGGCCGAACTACCAGGCGTCGAGGCCGGCATGTCGAACACCGCGCTGTTGTTTTCTCGTAGCCGGACACAGCCCTGGAGCATGGATGACATCGCGCTGGTGCGTGAGGTGCTGGAGCGCATCCGCGGCGCCGCCGAGCGCACCCGAGCGAGCAAGGCCCTGCGCGAGGCGGAGCAGCGCATCAGCCTGGCTAACGAGATCGCATCGATCGGCGTGTGGGAATACCGCGACGGCCAGCATTCACTGCATTGGGACACCCAGCTCAAGGCCATGGCCGGCATACCGCCGGACCAGCCAGGGCTGGACGTGCACGAAATTCTCGCGCGGGTGCATCCAGACGATCGCAGCACACTGATCAAAGCGCTGGGCGACACCCTCACCGGCAAAGGCGATGGCGAGTTCCAACTCGACTACCGGATATTCGATACACGCATCGGCGAGTTCGTCTGGCTGGCGAATCGCGGCCGTCGACTGCTTGATTCGAGCGGCGAGATACGCATCCTCGGCACTGCGCGCAACATTACTGCCGAGCGCAACGCTGCCGAACGCATGTTGCGCATGAACGAGATGCTCGAAGAGCAAATCAAGGATCGCCAGCAGGCTGAGCAGCGCCAGACAGCGCTGATCGAACTGGGCGACTTGCTTCGCGAGCAGCACGATAGCCAAACCATCGCCCATGCCGCCGTCAGCGTGATTGGCCGCACGATCGGCATATCCCGAGTGCTGTTTGCCAGCGTCGACGCCTCCAGCCAGAGCGCCACCATCGAACGCTACTGGAGCGATGGCAGTTCCGACAGCAGTAGCGAAGTGGTGCATTTCGCCGACTACGGCGACTTCTTCTACGACTTGCTGGAAAACGAACTGGTCGTGATCGAGGACGTGCTGCATGACGCTCGCACGGCCAGCCACGCCGATAACTTCGCCGAAGGCCAGATCCGCAGCATCGTTTGCGTCCCGCTGTTCGAGCAAGGGCGCATTTCCGCTGTGATGATGCTGCTTGAGAACCAGCCGCGGGCCTGGCTCGACGAAGACATTTCCTTCATTCGTGAAGTTGCCGACCGAGCCTGGACCGCTGATGAGCGTATGCGCGCCGAACGTGCACTGCGCGAAAGCGAAGAGCAGTTCCGCACGCTGGCCGACAACATGAGCCAATTCGCCTGGATGGCCGACCCCGCGGGCCGCATCTACTGGTACAACAAGCGCTGGTATGACTACACCGGCACCACGGGCGAGGCCATGCGCGCACTGGGCTGGCGGGCGGTAAATCACCCCGAGCACCACGAACGGGTCAGCGCCTCGATGAAACGCGCCTTCGCAATCGGCTCGATCTGGGAAGAAACCTTCCCGCTGCGCGGTAAGGACGGCAAATACCGTTGGTTCCTTTCCCGAGCCCTGCCAATTCGCGACGACTTCGGCCAGGTTACTCACTGGTTCGGCACCAATACCGACGTGACTGCCCAGGTCGCCGCGGAAGAGGCGCTACGTGAACTCAATGACAGCCTGGAGCGACGCGTAGCCGAGCGCACCCGCGAACTGGCGGCAATCAACAGCCGGCTGCATATCGAGATGGCCGAGCGCGAACGCGCCGAGGAAGCACTGCGTCACGCGCAGAAGATGGAGGCTATCGGTCAACTCACCGGCGGCCTGGCCCACGATTTCAACAACATGCTGACCGGCGTGCTTGGCGCACTCGACTTGATCCAGCGCCGGCTCGCCAGCGGCAGCACCGGCGACCTCGACCGTTACATCGATGCCGCCACCACATCGGCCAACCGCGCCGCCGCATTGACCCACCGCCTGCTTGCATTTGCCCGGCGCCAATCGCTGGCCCCCAAACCGGTGGACGTAAACCAGCTGGTAATGTCTATGGAGGACATGCTGCGCCGCACCATGGGCGAGCACATTCAGCTTCGCGTCGAGTTGCAGCCTGATACCTGGCTTGCCTACACCGACGGCCACCAGCTGGAAAACGCTCTGCTCAACCTGGTGATCAATGCCAGGGATGCCATGGCCGATGGTGGGCAGCTCGGTGTGACCACGCAGAATGTTCGCGTCGAACAGCCCCAGCCAGGCTCCCCCGAGCCAGGTGATTACGTGGTACTCAGCGTCACCGACAATGGCGCAGGCATGTCGGCACAAACCATTGCCAAGGCCTTCGATCCGTTCTTCACCACCAAACCCATCGGCCAAGGCACCGGACTGGGTCTGTCGATGGTGTATGGGTTCGCCAAGCAGACCGGCGGCCACGTGCGCATCGACAGCACCCTGGGCGAAGGTACCCAGGTCGTTCTTTATCTCCCGCGTAATCACACCGAAGAAGAGGCATCGCCAGCGCTGGAACAAAGCGCTGAGGTACCCAGCGCCATGAAGGGTGAGACGGTGTTGGTCGTGGAAGACGAAGCGGCCGTGCGCATGCTGGTGGTGGAAGTCCTGCAGGAGCTGGGCTATCAGGTCGTAGAAGCCTTCGACGCCAACAGCGCGCTGCCCTATCTGCATAGCGATAAGCGTCTCGATCTGCTGGTCAGCGATTTTGGCCTACCGGGCCTCAACGGACGGCAACTTGTCGAAAGCGCGAAAGAACATCGCCCCGAGCTGAAGGTACTGTTCATCACCGGCTACGTTCCGGACGAGGAAATGCGCAACGACTTCCTCGGTCCAGGGATGGATATCCTGGCCAAGCCTTTCAGTATCGACATGCTGGCCGCCCGCATCCGCCGCCTGATAGACGAACGAGGCTGAGCGAGCCCCGGAACTCTCGTGCGTGCATCGGACTCTGAAAAGTACGACAGCAAGGAGTTTCCGCTCATGCGCAAGATACTGTTCGCAGCGTTCACACTGGCAATGGCACCCATTGGCAGTGCCATGGCCGACGGCCTGGTGCGTGACATTCTCTCTTCAGGCGCGACCACTGGTTCCACTTACCTGACTTTCAAGGACAACAAGCTGGTGATCCCGGCGCGCGAAGATGCGGGCAGCTTCGTTGCCAGCAATGGCGAGATCCGCGGTCCTTATCTGGAGGCGATGCTGCAGCAACTGCGCATTGAGCAGCCGCATCTGCAGGCCACCGATATGGAGTTGGCCAGCGCGATCCTGGCAGCCGAACAGCCTCGCTGAGCCTGAGCCCGCTGCCTAATCATCCACGCATCTCCACGAGGTAAGTATGAAGAAGAGCGCTTCCGCCGTCTGGCAAGGCGGCCTGAAAGACGGCAAAGGCACCATCAGCACCGAAAGCGGCGCATTGAAGGACAATCCTTACGGCTTCAACACCCGCTTCGAGGACACACCAGGAACTAACCCTGAAGAGTTGATCGGAGCCGCCCATGCCGGCTGCTTTTCGATGGCGTTTTCAATGATGCTTGGCCAGGCCGGCCTCACTGCTGAGCGCATCGACACGCGCGCCGAGGTGACCCTCGACAAGGATGGCGAAGGCTTCAGCATCACCGCGATCGAGCTCACTCTCAAGGCACGAATCCCTGGCGCCGATGACGCCCAATTTCAGCAGATAGCCAACCAGGCAAAAGAAGGCTGCCCGGTGTCCAAGGTGCTCAACGCGCGCATCACCCTCAACGCTACGCTGGAAAGCTGAGCCATTCCAACCGGTGAGGCTGCTCCATCCGTGCACAAAAAAACGCCACTCCGTTGCCGGTGTGGCGTTTTTTTCATTCGGAGCGGATATCAGCCACGAATGTTGTAGATGTCCTTCTCGTTCAGCTCGGCATATTCGTACAGGCGGTTTAGATAGGCGCTTTGCTGCTCCCACACCTTGGACGCCACCGGATCGGCCTTCGCGGATGCATCGACCACTTCGGCCGCCACTTCCTTCAGTCGCGCAAGGACCTCGTCCGGCAGGCGACGCACTTCAACGCCCTGCTCGCGCAGTTGCTCCATCGCTTCCATGTTCTTGGCGTTGTAGTCGTCGAGCATGTCGCCGTTGACGTCACGAGCGGCGGCACGAACGATGGCTTTCAGATCGTCTGGCAGCGTGTCCCAGGCCTTGAGGTTCACGTCCAGTTCGAAGGTGACGTTCGGCTCCTGCCAGCCTGGCGTGTAGTAGTACTTGGAGGCTTTGTGCAGACCCAGCGCCAGGTCGTTGTACGGGCCGATCCACTCGGTGGCATCGATCGCGCCGGTTTGCAGCGCGGTGAAGATTTCGCCAGCCGGCATGTTCACAACGGTCCCGCCCATCTTGGTCAGCACTTCGCCGCCCAGGCCAGGGGTGCGCATCTTCAGGCCCTTGAAGTCCTCGACCGAGTTGATTTCCTTGTTGAACCAGCCGGCCGTCTGCACGCCAGTGGCACCACATGCCATCGGTAGCACGCCGTAGGGCTTGTAGACCTCCTCCCAGAGCTGCATGCCGCCGCCGCGATGCAGCCAGGCGTTCATTTCCTGGGCGTTCGGTCCGAATGGCAACGCGCAGAAGAACTGCGCAGCCGGGACCTTGCCCTTCCAGTAGTAAGGTGCGCCATGGCCCATTTCGGCCGTGCCACGCGAAACCGCATCGAACACTTCCAGCGCCGGAACCAGCTCACCGGCGGCATAGACCTTGATCTTCAGCCGGCCACCGCTCATCTCGTTGACCAGATTGGCGAAACGCTCGGCGCCGACGCCGACGCCAGGGAAGTTCTTCGGCCAGGAGGTGACCATCTTCCAGTTGAATGTCTGCTGCTCGGCCTGCTTGCTTTCGCCCGCTACCGGCTTGTTACTCTTGTCATTGCAGCCAGCCAGTGCAGTGGCCGCCAGGCCTACGCCAGCGGCGGTGAGAATGTCACGACGTTTCATGTAGTTACTCCTTGTTATTTGTTCTTATTTTGCGCAACGGCAGGGCCACGCTTGCCAGGCCGCAACGCCTTTCTCCATATGAGTTCATGGCCAAGCTGGTTGCGGACTCATGCGGCGAAGCCTGTGCCGAAAATGCGGACACCATTTCGGGCTCGACTAACATTAGAGCCTCCAGCGTCTCAAGCCTAGCGCATAAGCTAAAAGTCGTAGGCCGATTGCTGCAAAGCGCCAGTACTGCAAGAATCGCCGTCTCCCGCCAACCCTTGCGTCTACAAGAAGGACTAAAAATGTCCCAAAGCCCACCGCCCCTGCTGCGTGTGGCCGGCCTAATCGATGCGTGCAACATGCGCCTCGGCCAGCTATGTGCCTGGATCACCCTGTTTCTCGTCATCGGTACCACCGTCGTGGTCGTACTTCGCTACGGTTTCGGCATCGGCGCCATCGCTCTGCAAGAGGCAGTCATGTACGGCCACGCGCTGGTGTTCATGGGGGCCGCCGCCTGGACCCTGCAGCGCAACGGCCATGTCCGCGTCGACATTTTCTATCAGAAGTTCAGCGGTCGCCGGCAGGCGACAGTCGACGGCGTGGGCCACCTGCTGTTCCTCCTTCCCGTATGCCTGTTTCTGGGCTGGAACAGCTGGGATTACGTCAGCAACTCCTGGTCGACGCTCGAAGGCTCGAATGAATCCGGTGGGCTGAAGTTCGTCTATCTGCAGAAGAGCATCATCCTGCTACTGGTCGGTAGCCTTGCGCTCCAGGCGCTTTCGGATCTGATCAAAGCCGGCTACCGCATCGCCGGCCGTCTGCCAGAAGCAGAGCAGGAGGTGAAGCATGGGTGAGATCATGGCCATCCTGCTGTTCATCAGCATCTGCTTTGCCCTGATGTCGGGTTACCCGGTCGCCTTCACGCTTGGCGGCATGGCACTCCTGTTCGCCGGCATCGGCGTAGTCACCGGCTCGTTCGACGTAGGCTACCTGCACGCGCTGCCGAATCGCATCTTCGGCATCATGAACAACCAGACGATGCTGGCAGTGCCACTGTTCGTCTTCATGGGCGTGATGCTGGAGAAATCCCGCGTCGCCGAAGACCTGCTGGAATCCATGTCGCGACTGTTCGGCACCATGCGTGGCGGCCTGGCGATCTCGGTCTGCGTGGTCGGCGCGCTGCTCGCGGCCAGTACCGGCATCGTCGGCGCCACCGTGGTCACCATGGGTCTGCTGGCGCTACCGACCATGCTGCGTCGCGGCTACGACCCGGCCATCGCCACCGGCACCCTTGCCGCCACCGGCACGCTCGGGCAGATCATCCCGCCGTCGATCATCCTGGTTCTACTCGGCGACGTGATGTCCAGCGCCTTCCAGCAGGCGCAACTGAAGCTGGGCATCTTCTCGCCCAAGACCGTGTCGGTCGGCGATCTGTTCGTCGGCGCGCTGATTCCGGGCCTTTTGCTGGTCGGCATGTACATCCTCTACCTGATCGCCGTCGCCATCTTCCAGCCCAAGAAATTACCCGCCCTGCCTCAGGAAGAGTTGGGGCCGATTGAATGGGGCAAACTGATCGGCGCGCTGCTGCCACCACTGCTGCTGATCACCGCGGTGCTCGGCTCGATTCTGGCTGGGTATGCCACCCCAACCGAGGCTGCCGCCATCGGTGCGCTCGGCGCGACACTGCTGTCGATCGCCAAGGGGCAGTTGAACTTCACCCAGCTCAAGCAAGTGGCGTTCGGTACCACCGAAATCACCTCGATGGTGTTCCTGATCCTTATCGGTGCCTCGCTGTTCTCCCTGGTGTTCCGCGGCTTCGGCGGTGAAGCACTGATCGAGGATGCGCTGCATTCACTGCCAGGCGGTGTGCTCGGCGCCTTCCTGGTGGTGATGCTGGTCATCTTCCTGCTGGGCTTCATCCTCGATTTCATCGAGATCATCTTCGTGGTGGTGCCCATCGTCGGCCCGATCCTGCTGGCCATGGGTCTGGACCCGGTCTGGCTCGGCGTAATGTTTGCGATCAATCTGCAGACTTCATTCCTTACCCCGCCGTTCGGCTTCTCGCTGTTCTACCTACGCGGTGTCACGCCACGCAGCGTTCCGACCAGTGTGATGTACAAAGGCGTGCTGCCCTTCATCGCGATTCAGATCGGCATGCTGGTGGTGGCCTATATGTGGCCGGGAATCGTCACCTGGCTGCCGGAACAGGTCTACGGCAAGTAACTGCAACTGCAACGCCCGTCCCTCGACGGGCGTTGTGCTTCATGCAACAGACATCCCGCTACAATCGGCAGCCGTCCCACTACTCACCTCGCCGATGCCAGCCTCTCCGTCGCTACTCGAACGCTTCCACACGCTGGATCGCTTTCTCACCCAGCATCAGTCGCTATGGCGGCCGCGCCCGTTCGTCTGTCGAACACTGCTCTGGGAAGTCGACTACCCCGAACTCGACGCCTGGCTCCGCGCCCGCTCACTGGCCGACGCTGAAGCCGCGCATAACCACCCAACCGAACTCGACGCGCCGGCCCCTTTCCCCCAGTTGGCCGCCATGGCCAGTCAACTGAGCCAGATCGACGAGCTGCCCGTGGGAGTTTCGCCTGCGATCAGCCATCGGCAGAGCGTGGACGTACCGGGGCGCAAGTCGCTACAAATCCAGGCATTCGGCGCACGCCTGCAGTTTCGCGAAACACCTCGACATTGGCTGGACTGGTGCGCCGGCAAGGGACATCTCGGCCGGTACCTGGCCGGCAACGGTGCCGCGCTGACTTGCCTGGAGTGGGACGATGCGCTGGTCGAAGCAGGTGCCCAGATGAGCAAACGAATGGGCATCGTGGCGAACCACCAATGCCAGGACGTCCTGGCCGCCAGCGCTGCCGAACAGCTGCACGCCACACATACCCCTATCGCGCTGCATGCCTGCGGCGACCTGCATGTACGGTTGCTACAACTGGCTATCGCCAAACAGTGTCGCCAGCTCGCCGTGGCGCCCTGTTGCTATAACCGCACCCAGGAAAATACTTATGCCCCGCTCTCCAAGGCAGCCGCGGGGTCTGCGCTGCAGCTAACGCGCGACGATCTAGGCCTGCCGCTGAGTGAGACAGTCACCGCCGGCGCCCGGGAACGGCGCAACCGCGATCAGTCCATGGCCTGGCGGCTGGGCTTCGACACGCTGCAGCGTAGCTTGCGCCAGCAAGACGACTACCTGCCAACACCCTCGCTACCCAGTGCCTGGCTGAAGAAGGACTTCTCCGACTATTGCCGCGACCTCGCCGCACTCAAGCAGCTACCCGCGCCGGGCAAAGAAGACTGGGCGGCATTGGAGCGAAGCGGCTGGCAGCGCCTGGCCGAAGTCCGCAACCTGGAGCTGGTGCGCAGCCTGTTCCGCCGCCCGCTGGAACTGTGGCTGCTGCTAGACCGCGCGTTGCTACTCGAGGAACAGGGCTATCGCGTTCGTCTGGGCACCTTCTGCCCCCACGAACTGACGCCGCGAAACTTGCTGCTACTCGCCGAACGCGCCTAACTCCGCAAAAAGTGACTGAGCCTGAACAAGCAACTGCAAGTCACCGTAACCAAACGGTTTACTCGCCGCGCGCAATGGATATAATGGCGACCCTCAAATGCCGGTATAGCTCAGCTGGTAGAGCAACTGACTTGTAATCAGTAGGTCCCGGGTTCGACTCCTGGTGCCGGCACCACGATTTGAAGGCTCGCAGAAATGCGGGCCTTTTTCGTTTTTGCCGAGCTTAAGCTAGCCTCGAAGCAGTGCAGATCCCGGCCCCGGTTCAACCTCCGTGCCTGCTCTGGCATCATCCATTGACGAATAGCCGATCCAGGATGGCTGGAATGGATGACATCAAGGGATGGACCATGGCCGAGAGCAGTAACTTCGACTTTCTCAAGGAACACGACCCGGTCTTCCTTCAGCTAGCCAGCAGCGCCGAGCGCGTCTTCGCCAGCGACCCGAACACCACGCTGATCAAGCTGCGCCAACTCGGCGAGGCACTGGCGCAGGATCTGGCGGCACGGGCGGGCATCGAGCTGGACGCCACCATCTCTCAATCCGACCTGCTCTACCGGCTAGGCCGCGAGATCCAGCTCGACGGCAACATCCGCAATCTGTTCCACACCCTGCGCATCGAGGGCAACAAGGCCACTCACCAGTTCCGCACTCAGCATCGCGAAGCTCTGGATGGGCTGAAGGTCGCCCGGGCGCTCGCCATCTGGTATCACCAGTCGTTCGGAAGCGCCGGCAACAGCTTCAAACCGGGCCCTTTCATAACCCCTGCCGACCCCAGTGCTCCGCTGCGCGAATTGCAAGCGCAGATCGAGAAGCTGCGAACCGAGCTGGGCGATAGTCGTCAGCAGTTGGAGAGCAACCACCAGCTGGCAGAACTGCTGGCACGGGAAAAGGCGGAGCAAGCCAGCCTCGCCGGTGAGATGAATGAGGAAGCGCGCGTCTACGAGCAGATCGCCCGGGAGCGTGAAGCGGAACTGGCCAGCGCCCGAGCCGAGTTCGAGGTGCGCCTGCAGACGCTGCAGAAACAACTGGAGAATCAGCCACAAGCCGCCGAGCAAGTCACCCGCAAGACGCAGCAGGCCAGCAGCCAGTTCGACCTCAACGAAGACCTCACCCGCATCCTCATCGACCAGCAGCTCAACGATGCCGGATGGCAGGCCGATTCGCTCGATCTCACCTATAGCAAGGGTGCTCGCCCGGAGAAGGGCAAGAACAAGGCCATCGCCGAATGGCCAACCAGCAAGCCGAAAGAAAACGCCGACTACGTGCTGTTCGCCGAGCTCACCCCCGTCGCCATCGTCGAAGCCAAGCGCAAGCGCATCAACATTGCCGACCGCATCCCACAGGCCGAGCGCTATTCGCGCCAGCTGATCATCACCGCTGACCTGCAACCCGCCGGACAAGAGCCGGGCTGGACCGACGGCCAGGGTGGATATTTCCAAGTGCCGTTCGCCTTCGCCTGCAATGGCAGGCCCTACATCAAGCAGCTCGCCGAGCTATCCGGCATCTGGTTCCGCGACCTGCGCAGCCCCGCGAACCTGCGCCGCCCACTACAGGACTTCCATCGGCCGGATGGTCTGCTCGATCTGCTCAAACGCAGCCGTGAAGCGGCCGAGGCGATGCTTCAACAGGAAGGCTTCGCCTATCTCAAGCTGCGCGACTATCAGGAAAACGCCATTCGCGCCGTCGAGCAGGCGCTCGCCGACAACCGCCGCCAATGCCTGCTGGCCATGGCCACCGGCACCGGCAAGACGCGCACCATCATCGGCCTGATGTACCGCCTGCTGAAGGCCGAGCGCTTCCGCCGTATCCTCTTTCTGGTCGACCGCAGCGCCCTGGGTCTGCAGGCCATCGAGGCGTTCAACGAAGCAACGCTCGAGCAGAACCATACGCTTGCGCAGATCTACGACATCAAGGAGCTGGGCGACATGGCCGCCGAGGCCGAAACGCGCGTTCAGGTCGCCACCGTGCAGGCCATGGTCCGGCGCATCTTCCAGTCGGACAACCCGCCGCCCATCGACGCCTTCGACTGCATCATCGTCGACGAAGCCCACCGCGGTTACACCCTCGACCAGGAAATGACCGAAGGTGAGCTGGCAGTGCGCGACCACAGCCAGTACCTCTCGCAGTACCGCCGCGTGCTTGATTACTTCGACGCCTGCCGCATCGGCCTTACCGCCACACCGGCCAAGCACACCAGCGAAGTGTTCGGCGCGCCGATCTTCACCTACAGCTATCGCGAAGCGGTGGCCGACGACTGGCTGATCGACCACGAACCGCCGATCCGCTATCAGACCCTGCTCAGCCAGAACGGCATTCACTTCGCCAAGGGCGAGAGCGTCAGCATCATCGATACTGCCACTGGCGAGGTGGACGTGGCCGAGCTGGAGGACGAGCTGGATTTCGAGATCGAATCCTTCAACCGCCGCGTGATCACCCCCGGTTTCGACAAGGTCATTTGCGAGCAGCTGGCCCAGGAGCTGGACCCTTCAGGCGATGAGAAGGCGATGATCTTCTGCGTCAATCAGGCCCACGCCGAGCGCGTGAAGAACCTGCTCGACGAAGCCTTCAAGGATGTTCACGGCGAGGACTACAACCAGGCCGCCGTGCAGATCATCACCGGGCAGAGCGACAAGGTCGAACAGCTGATCCGCCAGTACAAGAACGAGCGCTACCCGAGCATCGCCATTACCGTCGACCTGCTCACCACCGGCATCGATGTGCCACGCATCTGCCACCTGGTGTTCATGCGCCGGGTGCGCTCGCGCATCCTCTATGAACAGATGAAGGGCCGCGCCACGCGTCGCTGCGACGAGATCGGCAAGACCGTATTCCGGATTTACGACCCGGTCGACCTGTACGCCAGCCTCGAACCGGTGGACACCATGAAGCCGCTGGTGAAAGACCCCAGCATCAGCCTGGAACAGCTGGTCAACGAGCTGACCAATCCCGCCAGCCTCGACGCGCCCGGCAGCCAGCCCGACAGCAGTCATGCCCATGATGTGCTCGACCAGCTCAGCCAGCGGGTGATGCGCATCCTGCGCAAGGCCAGCCACAAGGCCGAGAGCAAACCGACCCTCAAGAGCAAACTCGACGAGCTGGAAGACACGTGGGGAGTGGCACCAGACAAACTGCACCAGCACCTGCACGGGCTCGGCCCGCAGCAGGCCGCGCAGTTCATCCGTCAGCACAGCCAGCTGCTCGACCAGCTCGCCACCGTCAATGCCCTGCTCGGCTCGGAAAACTACCCGGTGATCTCCACCCACACGGACGAGCTAATGGTCCGCGAGCAGAACTACGGCGCCAACCAGAAGCCCGCCGACTATTTGGAAAGCTTCAACGACTTCATCCGGAACCAGCTCAACCAGTCGGTGGCCCTCGGTGTGGTGGTCAATCGCCCGCAGGACCTGACCCGAGAGCAGTTGCGCGAGGTGCGCCTGCTGCTCGATGGGCATGGCTATAGCGAAGTGAATCTCCAAAGCGCATGGCGCAACCAGACCAACCAGGAAATCGCCGCCAGCATCGTCGGCTTCATCCGCCGCGCCGCGCTTGGCGAAGCCCTGCTGCCATTCGAGCAACGCGTCGCCAAGGCCATGGAGAAGATTTATACCCTGCAGCAATGGACACCAGTTCAGCGCAAGTGGCTGGAGCGCCTGGCCAAGCAGCTGGTGCATGAGGTGGTGATCGACGAAAAGCAGATCGGCGAGGCGTTCCGGAACGACGGCGGCAGCACTCGGTTGGACAAGATGCTTGGTGGGCACCTCGCTGTGGTTCTGGAGGCGTTGAATGACAACCTTTGGCCGCAGGTGGGGTGAAAGGCGTAATCGGTGCTCGGGTGGCTGAACACCATGCCGTCTTTGGTGGAGGGAGTGTCCGCTGTTCCAGGACCGCGGACACTGAAAGCATGATTAGCCCGATAGCACAAGCGCTCTAGCAGGACCACATGCGAGCGACCGTCCTGGTAAATTCAGTTTGCAAGAAGCAGCAAACAGGCTAAGAATCAACAAAATTTTGTTGAAGTCCAGAAAATATGATCAAGTCGCTGCGGTTCTCCAACTTCTACAGCTTCGCCGAGGACGCGCAGGTCGACTTCTCTCTCGGCAAGAAGCCCACCCCTTCCGGCTTTGATATCGAGCTGCCGGAATGCCGCCTGAACAAGGTGATCGCCGTGGTGGGCGCGAACGGCTCGGGCAAGACACAGCTCATCAAGCCGCTGGCCTTCCTCAAATGGTTCATCTGCGACTCCTTCCTGCAGGGCGATCCAGATGCCGGCATCGTCTATTCTCCTCATGTGCTGCGCGCGGACGAGGACACCCGCTTGGAAGTCGACTTCCTCCTGCAAGGGGTCGAACACCGCTATCAGTTGACGATGAATGGCGGGCGAGTGGTGAGCGAGGTTCTACTGGCCAGAACCAGCAGCCAGTTCAGCTACCTGTTCCGCCGCGAACGCTCGGGGGATGGCTTCACCTTCAAGCAGAAGGGCTTTCCGTTCCCGAAATCCCAGGCCCAGGGGCTGCGCAGCAATGCCTCGTTGCTGGCGGCCGCGTACAGCTACGACATCAAGGAAGCCCGCCCCTTCATCGAGTACTTCCGCCGTGTGGTGAGCAACGTCGCCAGCACGGGCCGCCATCACTTCCAGCAGGGGGCGCTGTTCAGTTCGGCCGAGAGCTACGAACGCTCTCCGGTCATCAAGGCCCGCATGGTCGCGGCCATGCCCGGACTGGATCTAGGACTGTCCGGTGTCGATATCCGCCCGCTGGATATCACTACGGAGGAAGGCAAGAGCGCCCAGATCTACATGCCCTTCGGCCAGCACCGCAGCAGTGATGGGCGAACCTTCGAGCTGAGCTTCTTCGAGGAGTCCAGCGGCACCCAGTCGGCCTTCGTACTGCTCGAGCGGCTGCTGACCGCGCTGGAGTATGGCGGCCTCGCCGTGATCGACGAAATCGACAACGACCTGCACCCGCACCTGATGCCACGGATTCTCGACTGGTTCCGCTTCGAACACAGCAATCCGCACCAGGCCCAGTTGATCTTCACCTGCCACACCCCGGAGTTGCTCAATCACCTGCAGAAGCACCAGCTCTATCTGTGCGAAAAGCGTGACCAGTGCTCCGAAGCCTGGCGGCTGGATGAAGTACAGGGGCTGCGAGCTGACGATAATTTGTACGCCAAATATATGGCCGGTGCGCTGGGTGGGGTTCCTGAGCTATGAGCAGGACAGCGCGCAAGAGACGGCGCAGCGTCATGCGCAGCACCCTATTGGTGGTGGGAGAAGGGGCCGACGACTGGGCTTTCATCAGCCATATGAAGGAGCTGTACTGCCCGCGCAACAGTGGTCTGAGCGTCAAGGTCGAGCCCGGTGATGGAGGCTCGCCCGGCAATGTGATCACCCATGCCATCCGTGCGCACAAGAACAAGGATTACGACCGACGCCTCTTCCTGCTGGATGCCGATCTGCCGCCCAGCGATGCCGAGCGCAAGCGGGCAGCAGCGGCTGGTTATGAAATCATCCTATGGCAACCGCAGTGCCTGGAAGGAGCCCTGCTGGAGACGCTGGGCGAGCCGGTGCGCGGCCACGAAACCAGCCGGCAGCTCAAGGCCCGCCTGCATCCCCGCCTGGCCGGCCGGCACACTGACGCGGCCGCCTATGCTGTGCCGTTTCCCCGCCCGGTGCTGGATGCCACCGGCAATCTTTCGATTGTCTCGTTGCGCACGGCGTTGCTGAGCCCCTAAGCCAGGGCACTCACGTCGGAGCCATGCTGCACCGACCCGCAACTTGCCAAACCTCCTACCGGGCAATACCCTCGCCAGCACATACCCGCCATGCCTCTGACTGCCCCGGCAGCCACGCACAAATCGTGCGGGTTTTTTATTTCTGGCCAGGAAAGCCCCATGACCAACTCCGATATCGTCCAGAAGCTCTGGAACCTCTGCGACGTCCTGCGCGACGACGGCATCAACTACAGCGACTACGTCACCGAGCTGGTGCTGCTGCTGTTCATCAAGATGGAATACGAGCAGGTCCAGAACAACGACAGCTTCGGCCACAAGCTGCCCGAGGGCGCGCGCTGGCCGGACCTGGCTGGCAAGTCCGGGCTCAACCTGCTCAAGCACTATCGGCAGCTGTTGCTAGACCTGGGCCAAAGTCACGATCCGCTGATCGCCGCCATCTACGCCGATGCGCAGACGCGTCTGAAGGAGCCGCGCCACCTCGAGCAACTGATCAAGAGCCTCGACGGCATCGACTGGTTCAGCGCCCGCGAGGATGGCCTCGGCGACCTCTACGAAGGCCTGCTGGAAAAGAACGCCAGCGAGACCAAATCCGGTGCCGGCCAGTACTTCACCCCGCGCCCGCTGATCGACAGCATCATCCGCTGCATCAAGCCGCAGCCGGGCGAGACCATCCAGGACCCGGCCGCCGGCACCGCGGGCTTTCTCATCGCCGCCGACACCTACATCAAGCAGCACACCGACGACCTCTACGACCTCGACGACAAGGCCCGCCGCTTCCAGCGCACCGAGGCCTACGTGGGCGTCGAGCTGGTGCCCGGCACCCGCCGCCTGGCGCTGATGAACTGCCTGCTGCACGGCATGGAAGGCGACGCCGAGGGCGTGGTGCACCTGGGCAACGCTCTCGGCCAGACCGGCGCGGGGCTGCCAAAGGTGGACATCATCCTCTCCAACCCGCCATTCGGCACCGCCAAGGGCGGCGGCGGGCCGACCCGCGACGACCTCACCTACAAGACCAGCAACAAGCAGCTGGCCTTTCTCCAGCACATCTACCGCGGCCTCAAGCCGGGCGGACGTGCCGCCGTGGTGCTGCCGGACAACGTCCTGTTCGAAGCCGGCGTCGGCACCGAGGTGCGCCGCGACCTGATGGACAAGTGCAACCTGCACACCATCCTGCGCCTGCCCACCGGCATCTTCTACGCCCAGGGCGTGAAGACCAACGTGTTGTTCTTCCAGAAAGGCACGGCCGACAACCCACGCCAGGAAGAGCGCTGCACGAAGCGCGTATGGATCTACGACCTGCGCAGCAATATGCCCAGCTTCGGCAAGCGCACCCCCTTCGGCCCCACCCACCTCAAGCCATTCGAGGACGCCTACGGAGACGACCCGAACGGCGGTAGCCCCCGGGCCGAGAACGTCGAGGGCATCGGCGAGGCCAGCCGCTTCCGCTGCTTCACACGCGAGCAGATCCGCGAACGCGGCGACTCGCTGGATATCAGCTGGCTCAAGGACGAAAGCAGCCTCGACGCCGCCGACCTCCCCGCCCCGGAAGTGTTGGCCGGCGAAGCCATGGCCGAACTGACCGAAGCGCTGCATGAGTTGGAAGAACTGATGAAGGCGCTGGGTGCTGGGGATGAAGTGGTGGCGCAGAAGCAGTTGATGGCGGAAGTTATGGGGCTTTCGGTGGTGCAGGAGGCTGGGGATGAATGAGTTGCCTGCAAGCTGGGTCAAAACTGCTTTAGGGCAGGTAGTGAGCTACGCCGACAACGAAACGGTTGATCCAGCTGATATGCCGCCGGAGGCTTGGCTTCTTGAGCTGGAAGACATCGAGCGTGACACGGGTAAGGTGCTGGAACGGAAAACCGTTGGTGAACGCGCCCCGAAGAGCTCGAAGAATCGTTTTCAGGCCGGAGATGTGCTTTATGGAAAGTTGCGACCCTACCTAAATAAGGTAGTAAGGGCAGATGAGGATGGGTTTTGTTCCGGCGAGATCATTGCCATATCGCCCGGCCTACTCGACAAGAACTATCTTTTTTACTCAATGCGTTCTCCGAGCTTCATTGAATATGTAAGTAGTGTTTCGCATGGGATGCGGATGCCACGGTTGGGTACTCAGCAAGCCAAGTCCGCACCATTTGTCCTGCCGCCACGGGCCGAACAAACCCGCATTGCCGCCAAGCTCGACGAACTGCTGGCCCAGGTCGATACCCTGAAAGCCCGCACTGACGGCATCCCCGCGCTGCTCAAGCGCTTCCGCCAATCCGTCCTCGCCGCCGCCGTTTCCGGGCGGTTGACGGAGGAGTGGCATGGTGGATCCCGTAAAAACCTTGAACACCAACCCTTCGCCTATCCAGTTCGACGGCTTGGGGTACTCGCATGCTTCATCGACTATCGAGGGAAAACCCCAGAAAAGGTTGATTCAGGGATTCCGCTGATTACCGCTAAAAACATAAGGCCGGGATTTATCTCCAGAGAGCCCCGGGAGTTTATCCGCCCAGAGGCATATGAGGGCTGGATGACACGCGGAATTCCTCAGGTTGGGGATGTTGTGATAACTACCGAGGCTCCCCTTGGTAACGTTGCCGTTATCGACATAGACGAAAAGTTTGCATTGGCGCAACGAGCTATCTGCCTCCAATTTCACGAAGGCTTTCTCTCCAGCTTTGCCGCTATCGCGTTACAGTCGCCACCTCTGCAGGAGGCGTTGGCTCGCCGCTCCACTGGAACAACAGTGAAAGGAATCAAAGCCTCCGTCCTAAAAGAGATTGAGCTTCCCGACCCTGGCATTGACGAACAAACCGAAATCGTCCGCCGCGTCGAACAACTCTTCGCCTTCGCCGACCAACTCGAAGCTCGCGTCAAAGCCGCTCAGGCGCGCATCGACCGCCTGACCCAAAGCATCCTTGCCAAGGCGTTCCGCGGCGAGCTGGTGCCGCAGGACCCGAACGACGAACCGGCCAGCGTGCTGCTGGAACGCATCAAGGCCCAACGCGCCGCCGCGCCCAAGGCAAAGCGCGGCAGAAAGGCCTCTGCATGAACCGGCCGCAAACCGAAATGCTCGGCGCATCCATGCGCCTCGGCCTACGGCCCGCCCTGCGGGCGTCCAAAATCGTTCCTGACGATTTTGTCGTCCGCCGCGTCGAACAACTCTTCGCCTTCGCCGACCAACTGGAAGCCCGCGTCAAAGCCGCCCAGGCACGCATCGACCGCCTGACCCAAAGCATCCTTGCCAAGGCCTTCCGCGGCGAACTGGTGCCGCAGGACCCGAATGACGAACCGGCCAGCGTGCTGCTGGAGCGCATCAAGGCCCAACGCGCCGCTGCGCCCAAGGCCAAACGCGGTCGCCGGGCCGCTACGCTGAGCTAAGCCACTTCATCAGGAAGAGAACGAACCATGTCCGTGCCGACCTACGACCAGTTCATCGAACCCATCCTGCGCTACCTCGCCGCCCACCCGGAGGGCGCCACGGCGAGCGAGGCCCACGAAGCGGCTGCCCAGGCATTGGGTCTGAGCGAGGCGCAGCGGCAGGAAACCACCAACAGCGGCCAGGCCACCTACAAGAACCGTGCAGGCTGGGCGCATGACCGCCTCAAGCGCGCCGGCTTTTCCAACAGCGCCAAGCATGGCTACTGGAAACTGACGGGCGACGGACTTGCCTTCGCGCAAAGCAACCCGGCACCGCTGAGCCCAGAGCAGGTCAAGCATCTGGCGATGAGCTACATGAGCGTGAAGCTGAAGCCGGCGCCGGACGCCGCCTCGCTGGATGAGAGCAGCGACACACAAGCGCTGATCACCCAGGCAGAAATTGCCACCAGCAGCCCACAGGAGCGGCTGGATCAGGCGCTGCTCGAGCTGCGCACCAGCGTCGCCGGTGATCTGCTGGATAGTCTGCTGCAGGCCAGCCCGACGCGCTTCGAGCATATCGTGCTCGACGTGCTGCATAGCCTGGGCTACGGCGCCAACCGCCAGGCCCTGCAGCAGGTGGGCGGCAGCGGTGACGGCGGCATCGACGGGGTGATCTCGCTCGATGCGCTGGGGCTGGAGAAGGTCTATGTGCAGGCCAAGCGCTGGCAGAGCACGGTCGGCCGCCCCGAACTGCAAGCCTTCTACGGTGCTCTGGCCGGGCAGAAAGCGCGGCGCGGCGTGTTCATGACCACCTCGGGCTTCACCGCCCAGGCGATCGACTTCGCACGCTCGGTCGAAGGCCTGGTGCTGGTCGACGGCAAGCGCCTGGTCAACCTGATGCTCGATCACGAGGTTGGCGTCAGCTCGCAGCTCTACAAGGTGCCAAGGCTCGACAGCGACTACTTCGACGAATCGCTCGGCTGATAGATACCGCACCGGGTTGTAGGCCGGGGGAAGTGAAAGGCTCGCAGAAATGCGGGCCTTTTTCGTTACGGCGCCGCGCACTGGCATGGGCGCCCAGCTGTAAGTTTCGCCCGCCGCGTTGCCTCCTGGACATGAGCGTGTAGAATCCCGCGCCCCAAAATCAGGAGACAGAACGTTGGTGATTCATTACTCCGCCTCCAATGGCAATGTCGCATGTGGGCGCACGGGATCGAGCCTGAACAGTTCGGCGGACGCCACTCAGGTTTCCTGCAAGCTGTGCCTGCGCAGCGTGGAAAAGGCGGTAAGCGAGCCTGTACGCAAGACACCGAGCCTCGCCGAACTGCGGGCTGCCGCAAAGGCGGCGAAAACTGTGGCGGTTGCGCCCGCGGCGGTCGCGACGACTGCAACCACTGCGGCGGTGAAGCCGGCGAGCACGCGAACACCCGCAGCGGCGATCAAGGCCGCTCCGACTGCGCCCGACGCGGCAGCGAAGCCGGTTGCCGTTCCGTCCGTGCGTGCCGAATGGCACAAGCGCCTCGAGCAGCTGCCGGGACGCAACCGCCAGCCACGTGGCGTCGCGCGGCAGGCCTTCATCTAGAACGTCAAGCGTCGTGGCGCTCAGCCTTGCACGATGCGCAGGTCCGGCCAGGTTTCGGACCAGCGCTTCGCGGCCAGGCGATCGAGATAGACCTGCCGTTTACGGCCACGAAAGGCCGCGGTGGGACGGACGATCAGCGCGAAAAGGTCGTCCAGACCCAGGGGGGCGGCGAACTCGATCTCGCCCTCCTCGCTCAGCCTGACCCCGATGGCCGTGGCCGTTTCCGGCCAATGGCACATCGCGTCTGCTGAGGTCCTATAGGGCCGATCGCCGTTGTGCAGATGCATGCGCGCCTGGTTCTTCACCGACCATTCGAGCGAGGCGTCGGCACGCCGCAATCCCGCTTCGATCTCGGCGTCCGCCGCCGCGTCGCAGCGCCCCCGGTCGAACCAGATGACGTCGATGTCAGCCGGCAAGGCGCTGCGGCCACGCCGATGCAGGTGATCCCATACCGCGCTGCGCACGAATCCGGCGGCCACCCAGCAATCCGGCAAGCCGAGCGCCCTGACGTGGACAAGGCAGCGCATGCGCAGCGGATCGGCGGCGATGATGGCGCGCAACTGGGCGTGTGTCGGCATGAGCTCGGTCCTGGCGGCTGGAAGCGGCCAGGCTAGCAGGTGGCACACGACGGCGCTGCCGGTGCCCCGTCTTAGCGAACCCCTGTTCTGTCCAGCACTCTAAACCGCAACCCACAGCGGAGGACTCATGCATGGACAACTACCACATCAATGTCACCGATTCGGGCTGGGAACTGCGCAAGCAAGGGGCCACCCGCGCCTCGAAGACCGCTGCCACCAAGGACGAGATGCTGCAGGTCACCGCGGCCTTTCTCGAAGGCAGGACGGCTTCGGTAAAGATCCACAAGAAGGACGGTACCATCCAGGAAGAGCGCACCTACCCGCGCAGTGCCGACCCGCGCCGCAGCGAGGGCTGACCAAGACTTAACCGCCCAGCCGGGATCCTGTCTCAGCGATTGGGCTGCGGCGTCAGGCGCAGGTACGGCTTGACCGCCCGATAGCCCTTGGGAAAGCGCTGCTTGATCTCCTCCTCGTCCTTGAGCGAGGGCACGATCACCACCTCGTCGCCGTCCTGCCAGTTGGCCGGGGTCGCGACCTTGTGGTTGTCGGTGAGCTGCAACGAATCGA
>Ga0189292_10223_pt1 | contig 25195 bp, 30 predicted proteins | sample UW1oraminimetaG_FD_130317 | JGI IMG/M metagenome (GOLD analysis project Ga0189292, IMG submission 130317) | Marine microbial communities from the Costa Rica Dome - UW179A-orange mini metaG | ecosystem: Environmental > Aquatic > Marine > Oceanic > Photic zone | place: Costa Rica: the Eastern...
CATGGCTGCAAATTCTCCCACATTTATTCCCACAAATCCAATCGGACACCGATGGATGAGCAAGGACTGTGTGGGACCCGAATCACCTGATAAGCCACGCAAATGCTTGGCTTTTTCAGGTCATCGGTGGAAAATGGGGGAAAGGGTGGTGGCGGAGACGGAGGGATTCGAACCCTCGATACCCGTTACCAGGTATGGCTCCTTAGCAGGGAGCTGGTTTCAGCCACTCACCCACGTCTCCGCATGTCGCAATGAGGAAGCGTTCACTGCGAGGGGCGCCCTATAGCCATGGCCCTGCATGCCATCAAGGGGAGTTTTACGCTCGATTGCGAAAGGTGGTTCACTGCACTGAGCGATTCGCCTCGCCGCATTTTCGATTCGGTTCATCGCCGTTTCATTGCCCCTCTGCTCAAAGAGGATTCTTCTCGTGGCGCAGCTGTCTGCGCTCGGATCGCCGACACGGAGGGATCGATGACGATATTCAACAAGAAACTACCGCGCTTCGGCTTGGTAATCGCCGCTTTCGGCATGGCAACCAGCCCGTTGGCCGCGCAGGTCGAAACAATCGATCCCAACTCGGCGATCGATGGCGACTTGATGGAGCAGCCCGGCGATCAGCCGGTATACGCCGAGCCTGATGCCGGTAATTCCTACTCTGAGCAAACTGATGTTGGCACGACTTATACGCCAGAACCCGATGCTGCCGCTCCGGTCGATGCCTATCCGGATCAGCCTCAGTGGTCGGAAAAGGCCGCCGAAGAAGCCGCTGGCGAGGCTGTGAGAACGGCGGGTACCGATGATCCCGCCACGACCTATCGCGAAGACGATCTTATCGGTGCCGCCGAAGGGGTCTTCGGTAAAGGCGCCAAGGGTGTCGCGGACATGATCAAGAATCTGCTGTCGAAGCAGGGCGAACCCAACGCCTATATCGTCGGGCGCGAAGCGGGCGGCGCATTCATCGTCGGCGCGCGTTACGGATCGGGCACACTATTCCACAAGGTCGAAGGCGAACGGCCGGTTTACTGGACCGGACCGTCAATCGGATTTGACGCGGGGGCGAACGCGGGCAGCACGTTCGTCCTGGTTTACAACCTTTACGATAGCGAGGAGCTTTACGAGCGGTATCCTGCGGGTGAAGGTCAGGCCTATGTGATCGGCGGTCTTACGGCGAGTTATATGCGCAAGGGCGATGTAGTGCTCATACCTATAAGGATGGGTGCAGGGTTGCGGTTGGGCATCAATGCGGGTTACATGAAGTTTTCCAAGAAGCAGCGCTGGCTGCCTTTTTGAGAGTTTGGCGAAAGGAGCCCTTCGGGTCGCCCAACGATAATTCCTGAAGAGCTCCGGGGCCGCAGCAGGATTTCCTGTTGCGGCCCTTTCCATATCCGGCAATTAGGCGGTCATGCTTGACCAACTCGAAGCCCAGGCCCCCGACGCGCTGCTCGCGCTCATCAAGATGTACGCGCAGGATCCGCGCGACGACAAAATTGATCTCGGGGTGGGCGTCTACCGCACGAATGACGGGGCAACACCCGTCTTCCGCTCGATCAAGGCTGCCGAACAGCGGTTGGTCGATACGCAGGATTCCAAGAGCTATCTCGGCCCCGAAGGCGATCTGGGCTTTGTCGATGCTCTGAAACCATATGTGTTCGGTGCCGATCCGACGATGGGGGGAAGGGTCGAAGGGATGCAGACGCCCGGAGGCACGGGCGCGGTGCGCCTTGCGGCCGCGCTTGCAAAAGCAGCAGGTGTCACACGCATTCATCTCGGTGTGCCGAGCTGGCCTAACCATGCGCAAATCCTGCAGGATGTTGGTCTCGAAGCTGTCACCTTTCAACACGCGAAAGCAGATGGGGCCGCCGATATCGATGCCTTGCTGCAAACAATTGCCGATGCGCGCGATACGGATGCGGTTCTGCTGCATGGATGTTGCCACAACCCCAGCGGTGTCGATTATACCGAGGCACAGTGGGCTCGGATTGCAGATGCATTTGCCGACAAGGGAATCCTGCCGATCCTCGATGTGGCCTATCATGGTCTGGGGCAGGGCCTGGAAGAAGACGTTGCGGGTGTACGCAAGGTCCTGGCCAAGGTCCCAGAAGCGCTTGTCGCATATAGTTGCGACAAGAATTTCGGCCTCTACCGCGATCGCGTCGGCGCGTTCTATATGATTGCGAAGCAGGCTGCTGACTTGCCCGCAATTGTTTCCAACGCCAATGCGCTGGCGCGGGCCAATTGGTCGATGCCGCCGGATCATGGCGGTGCTGCGGTGCGCACGGTTTTGACCGACGAAGAGCTGACCCAGCAATGGCTGGATGAACTTGACGAAATGCGGGCGCGAATGCGCCGCGTACGCGAGCGGTTGGCCGCAGCGGACAATGAAGTGCCAGGTCTCAACCTTGCTGCGTTGGGTGAACAGAATGGTCTATTCGCGATGCTGCCGCTCACCAAAGAGCAGATCGTGCGCATGCGCGAAGACCACGGCGTATACATGGCCGGCTCAGGCCGAATTAATGTGGCCGGTCTCCACGCTGGCAACACGGACAAATTCATCGCCGCGTTGGCGGACGTGACCGCCGGATAAGCCACCATGAACCGCCAGCCGATTTTACAGACCAATCGGCTGATCATTCGTCCATTGGCGCAGGCCGATTACGAACCACTCTATCAGATCGCTTCAGATCCGGCAGTGTGGGAGCAGCATCCCATTCATGACCGCTGGCGGCGCGAGGTGTTCGATGCTTTCTTCGCTGACGGGATGGCGAGCGGCGGTGCCTTGGCCGTATCAGACAGAACGACCGGCTCGCTTCTGGGCTCGACCCGTTTCGGCCCATTTGACCCTGAAGAGGGCGGTGTGGTCGAAATTGGCTGGACCTTTTTCTCAACGCGCCACTGGGGCAAGGGCATCAATCCCGAGATGAAACGTGCCATGCTCGCCCATGCTTTCGCCAGCGTAGAACTTGTGGAATTTCGTGTCGGCGACACCAACTATCGCTCGCGCAACGCTCTGGAAGCAATCGGGGCCATGCGCAGCGACCGTTACGAACTTCAGAAGTATCAAGGGAAACGCGTGGTGCACCTCGTTTACGAAATCACCCGCGACCGTTTTGAACGCCACATGCTGGAGAAAAGGTGATGAGCAAACGCCTGCTGAAGCGCTTCCTGGGGCGGGTCATCGAACGTGGAACCTTGAGCATGACCTTTGCCGACGGCGAGGTCGTGACGATGGGCCAGGCTGAAAGCGGCTTTCCCGACGTTGCCCTGCGGCTGACAGATCGCAAGGTTCCGCGCGATATTCTGCTCGACCCACGTCTCGGGGCAGCCGAAGCGTATATGGATGGCCGACTGCAATTGACCCGGAGCGGCATCACGGAACTAATTCAGCTCCTGCGGTCCAATGCTCCTTTCGAAAGGGGCGGTCAGTTACGCGCGCCAAGTTTGGTCAAACGACTACGCAATCGGGCGGCCTTTGCAATGGAATCGGTCAACAACAGCGTTGGATCGAAACGCAATGTCGCGCACCATTACGATATCGGCAACGATCTCTATCGACTGATGCTCGATCCCGAACACATGCAGTACAGCTGCGCCTACTGGGATGACGGCACCGAAACGCTCGGCGCCGCACAGGAAGCCAAGCTTGCCCATATCGCTGCCAAACTGGCGCTATGCGGTGGGCAAAACGTGTTGGACATCGGCTGCGGATGGGGCGGCATGGCCATTTACCTCGCGCGGCACTTCGACGTGCGCGTTCTCGGCATCACTCTTTCAGAAGAGCAACTGGCTCTTGCGCGGGATCGGGCGCAGGCCGCCGGTGTCGCGGATCGTGTCACTTTCGAACTCATCGACTATCGCGACTTGCCACTGCGGGGGGACAGGTTCGACCGGATCGTTTCTGTCGGGATGTTCGAACATGTCGGACGTCCGCAGTTTGAAACCTTTTTCCGGGCCACCGCGAATTTGCTCGAAGACGATGGCGTCATGCTGGTCCACACCATCGGGCGCATCGGCGGGCCGGGCACGACCGATGCCTTCACTCGCAAATACATCTTTCCAGGCGGCTATATTCCTGCACTTTCGGAAACGCTCCGGGCAAGCGAGAAATCTCGCCTGATCCATACCGATATCGAAACGCTGCGCCTTCATTACGCGAAGACCCTGCGGGCGTGGTATGCCAACTGCGAAGCCAATCGCGAGGCGATCGTCGCCATGCACGACGAACGTTTCTATCGAATGTGGACGTTCTATCTAGCTGGCGCGACAGCGGCGTTTGAGTGGGGCGGAATGGTAAATTACCAGATCCAGTTCGCGCGGGATCGCCGGGCGCTTCCTGTAACGCGCGATTATATCGCGGATACTGAACGCAAGCTGCTGGCGGACAGATAACGCTCCGGCAATCAAAGGAAGCTCTTCAAATCAAGACGATTGACCGAACCCCTTCCTATCGAGCCTCAACCTGTTAGTGCGAGTCCTTCTCAAAAAGGAGGACCTGACTTATGCGTAAACTCATCCTTGCCGCTGCCCTTTCTGGCAGCCTTGTTACCGTGGCCGCCTGCTCCGGCAGCGCGGATAACGCGAACGAACCAAGCGACACCGTGGCGACCGGCGAAGCGGCTGCCGGCGACATGGCGAGCGAGGCCACGACTGTTGTGGATGCGAATACCGCGACCGCTGAACAACTCGCCGGCACGGAAGGTGTCACTCCCGAACTCGCCGAAGCGATCGTAGCCGGACAGCCTTATGCCAGCGTGACCGATCTCAATGCAAAACTGCTTGAAACCGTAAGCCAGGACGAGGCCGCAAATGTTCTGGTCAGCGTATTCGTTCCGGTAAATCTCAACACCGGTACGGAAGAAGAAATTCGCCTGATACCCGGCATGACCGACAAGATGGTACACGAATTCGAAGAGTATCGTCCCTATGCCGACATGGGTGTGTTCGATCGCGAAATCGGCAAGTATGTCGACGAAGCCGAAGTCGCGCGCTTCCGGAACTACGTCACTCTCTGACGCTGCTGCAAGGCAACTCTGACGATCTCGATCGCGGCCAGGATGCCTACGTGGATCCAGGCCGTGGTCGGATCGAATGCCGACCAGACCCAGTGAAGGAAGGCCAGTATCGCCGCTGGATAGACCAGTCGGTGCAGCCGCTTCCATGATCGCTTCAGGCGCCAAACCGAGAAATCGTTTGAGGTAATGGCAAGCGGCAGGAAGAGGGCGAGCGCTATCCAGCCGGCAAGGATGTAAGGTGTCGAGAGTTCGGCGAATACGAATTCGGGCGACCCCTTCCTGATGAGATACATTACTGTGTGGGCCAGCGCGTAAGCAAAGCTTGCAACGCCCAAATCGCGGCGGCGGCGCATGAGCCAGATCGTCCAGGCCTGCTTGCGGAACATGAGGCGCAGCGGAGTGACCGCAAGCGTCGCCATCAGTAACCAGGCAGCCCAATCGCCACTGTCGCCGATCGCATGACCATAGCCGTAGAGCTGGGGTGTCGCGATCCAGCGCCAGGCAATCCACAGTCCCGGAAGCACCAGGACGAGCCACAAAGCAGGGCGGGAATTTGCGGCAGCTTTCAGCACATGTGTGCCCGCATTGTCAGACCGCGAGGCTCTGCATGCGCTTCAGGTACCGCGCCAGTACATCGATCTCCAGATTGACGGCGTCGCCTTCGGAAAGGTCGCCCAACGTCGTCACTTCACCCGTATGCGGGATGATATTGAGCGAGAAGCGGACATCGCCATTAGGTTCGTCCTCGACATCGTTAACTGTCAATGACACGCCATCGACGGTGATCGAACCCTTCTCTGCAATGAAAGGCGCGATATCTTCGCTGGCGAGGATTTCAAGACGAGTGGAACCACCGATATCCTCGGCAAGGGCAATTCGGCCCACGGCGTCCACATGACCGGTAACAAGATGCCCGCCCAGTTCATCGCCCAGCCGCAGAGCCGGCTCGAGATTCAGGCGCCGGTCGGCGCGCCACTGGTCTTGAGGTGTCCGGCTGATCGTTTCGCCCGACACGTCCACCGCGAACCAGGCATCGCCCGGCTCGCCACCTTTTTCAACGACAGTCAGGCAGACACCCGAACAGGCAATGGAGGCGCCGATGTCCATACCTGCCGGGTCCCAGGGGCACGAAACTACGACGCGCAAGTCGCCCTTGTTCTCGACCTTCGTGATGGTGCCAATGGCGGTTACGATCCCGGTAAACATGCGTGCTCCTGGTTAACGCGTGCGGCTGTAGGCTGCGAAGGTGTCGCTGCCAAGCTGACGCCGCTCGACCTGACACCAGCGATCATGCGCATCTTCAAGTTTTGTCAGCCCGACATCGGCCACTGCGCCGCGGCCGCCCCCGATCACAATAGGGGCGCGGTAGATTTCCAGGCGGTCGACGAGATCGGCCTTCAGAAAGCTCGCCGCGATATTCGCACCTGCCTCGATGTAGAGGTAGAGTGCATCGAGTTGCGCAATCTGATCGGGGGTGTTGATGACTTTGACCCCGTCCGGCGCTATTCCGCGGGTGAGGACCACTCGCTGTGGGCCACGATCTTTCAGCCCAGGCAGCCGCACGTCGAGCCGCGGTCTGTCCGCCCGCCACGTGCCGCCGCCAACCAGTATTGCATCGGCAATCGCGCGGCGCGAATGCACATGTGCACGCGCCACTTCGCCTGATATCCACTGGCTCTCGCCACCCGCCGTCGCGATACAGCCATCAAGCGTCATGGCCAGCTTCATCGTGACATGCGGGCGACCGGTATGCGCGCGCATCAGATAACCCGCGAGGCTGGCCTCGGCTGCGGGATGATGGACCAGTTCGGCGGAAATGCCGGCGTCGCGAAGCCGAGCGAACCCGGCCCCTGCAGTTCGGGGGTCAGGATCTTCTACTCCTGCGACAACGCGAGCCACACCGGCGTCGACCAACCGTTCGCTGCAGGCCGGCCCCCGCTCTGAGCGATGTGCGCAAGGCTCCAGTGTTACATAGGCGGTTGCCCCATGAGCGCGCTTACCAGCTTGGTCCAGGGCAGCCGCTTCTGCATGAGGGCGCCCACCCACGGCTGTCCATCCGCGGCCCACGACGATGCCATCTTTTACAAGGATGCACCCAACACCGGGGTTGGGATAGCTTGCGGAGCGCGCGCGACAGGCAAGCCGCGCGGTTGCATCCAGCCAGCGCCAATCACTCGCCGCTGTCGTCAACCGTCGAACCCGCCCGATATAGCTCGCGGCGGCGAGCCTCGGCTTCCGCCGCTTCGCGAGCGTTTTCTATGGCCGCCTGACGTGCCATCTCATCCACGTCGAGTCCGGTTGCGCGTCCGAGGGTCTTGTAGGCGTCGACCTTCTGCTGGCGTAGTTCGGCCAACTCCGCCTCACGAACGTCCTTGCGTTTCTGGTTCTCAAGGTTGCTCTGGCGAATTTCCTCGTCGCTTCGGCCTTCGGCAAAGGTCGAAATAAAGCTGACCTTGGGTGCGTCCGGCGGGCGGAAATGCGATTCTTGAGCCAGCATTGCGATCCCGGCAAGCGGGATCGCAATGGAAATCGTCAGGAAGGTCCAGCGATACGGCCGCGGTTCGCGAATATAGTCCCAAAGGTCGGCGGCCCCGGCCTTGGCATCGAAACGTGTCTTGAGGCGCATGATGTTCAAGATAGAGGTTTTCGATGAACCGCGCCAGTATAGGCTATCCGAATGTCGCGTAAAGCGTCCGGCCGTGTACACTCAGCCAACGGTTCGCTCGTTCGATGTCGTCCTCGTACAGCCGGTCTAGCAGCGCGTGAAACGCGGGCGAATGATCGAAATGGACCAGATGCGCGACTTCGTGAGCAACGACCGAACGCCTGACAAAATCCGGGGCCTGGACGAGCCGCCAGTTGAGCCGCAGCACGCCTTCGGAAGAGCAACTGCCCCATCGGCGCTTGGCCCGGGTCAGTTTAACATCGGCGCGATCAAGGTCGCCGCGTGTGCAATATTGCGCCGCATCCTCGCCGAATAAATCCAGTGCCTCACGTTCGAGCCAGCGCTGCAGGCGTGCGCCGAGTGTGTCCCTTGGGCCTCCAACCCTGAACGTGCCGTCTTTTAAATCCGGTTTGCGCGGCAGATCCTCACGCCATTCGATCGCGATGTCTTCGCCGCGATAGAGCATTGTGCCATCGCGGGCGGGATCGCGCCGTTCGGGCACCTTGGCGAGCTGCGCGCTCAACCATTCTTGCCGGGCATGGGCAAAGGCGATCGCATCGGCACTGCGGCACCATTGGGGAAGGGTTATACGCACGGCGCTGCCATCGAGCGCCAGTCGAAGGGTCAGCCGCTTTGCGCGACGGTTGCGGACCAGATCGATCGGTACGTCGCGCCCGATAAGCTTGATCGTAGGCTCCAGTGCTTCACGGCGGAGCCAGTCGATCATGCTGCCTCCTCATCTTCGTCGCCCCAGTCGACGACATGATGCTCCAAAGGGCCGGCCACATCCTCGCTGATCACGCGCCCGGCCACCGATACCCCTGCGGTTATCACATCCTCGCGACTGCCCGAGATAAGATAGTGCCAGCGCGGGAGCGGCATCCCGTCCGCGCGCAGGCGATAGGCGCAAGTCGGCGGTAGCCAGCTTACCTTGTCCACGATTTTCAGGGTGAGCCGCAGACACTCCGGCACGAAAGTCTTGCGCCGGCGATAGTCTGTGCAGGCTGCCGTCTTGGTATCCAGCAGCTTGCACGCCACATTGGTGTGCTCGATCTCTCCGGTGTCTTCATATTCTACCTTGTGCAGACAGCAGCGCCCGCAGCCATCGCACAGGGCTTCCCATTCTTCCGTATTGAGATCGGCTAGCGGTCGCTCCCAGAAGCGGTCCCTCAATGCACCCATTTTTCCAGTTCCGCTGTGACCGCCTCTGCGCCTTCATCGGTCGGAAGCATGGCCAAGGGTTCGCCGTCGGGGCCGAACAAATAGGTGATGTTGGTATGGCCGACCAGATAGCCGCCGCCTTCCTGCTTTTCGCCTATCGAATAGGTGGCGGCGAATTGGTCCGTTACCTTATCGAGCTGTTCCTTGGTCCCAGTCATGCCGATCAGGCGTGGGTGAAAATTGTCGGTAAATTCCGTGAGTGCCTGCGGCGTATCCCGTTCGGGATCGATGCTGATGAAAAGCGGCTGGATCTTCGCACCCAGTGCAGGATTTTCTTTTTCGAACGCTTTCAGCCCCGCCATCGCGCGTTGTGTGTCGACGGGGCAGACGTCGGGGCAATAGGTGTAGCCGAAATACACGGTGCGATACTTGCCGTCGAAATCTTCCCAGCTGACCTGTTTGCCGTCTTCGCCCGTAAGTGTGAAATCTCCGCCTATGGCAGCGCCTGCCAGGGGCGGTTCGGCTGGCGGGGTCTGGTTGCAGGCAGTCAGGGCAAGGAGGCCCGCTATAACAAGGGTTCGGTTGTGTAGCATGGTCTGACGGTTCATGGTCTGCTAACCGTCCTTCGGCAAGGGCGAGTCATCGATCCAATTGCGAATAATAGGGGTTTTCGCACTGTGAAGCGTTTCGCGACAAACATACTTCTGGCTGGGCTTGCGGGGATGATGGCAACTTCGCCTCTCCATGCGCAATCCCAGAGCGACGGTTACAAATTCCTCGAGGCAGTCAAAAAGCGCAATGGTGACGAGGTTACCCGTTTTCTCGAAGAACCTGGCAGTATCCTCGTCAATTCCCGCGATATTTCCAGCGGCGACACCGCGCTTCACATCGTGACGCAACGGCGCGATCCGGTCTGGCTGCGGTTCCTGCTGGCGAAAGGTGCTAACCCCAACATCGCCAACAGGAGTGGTGGCACGCCGCTGCAGCTAGCAGTCCAACTCGGCTTTGCCGAGGGGGTGGAAATCCTGGCCGATCGCGGGGCAGCACTCGATGTTCCGAACAGCACCGGGGAAACCCCGCTGATTACAGCGGTGCATCGCCGCGACACTGGCCTTGTTCGCCTGCTGGTGGAAAAGGGCGCCAGCCCCGACCGGGCTGATAATTCAGGCCGCACGGCGCGCGATTATGCCGAACTCATGGGCGCGCGCTCGGCCATGCTGGACGAAATCGAACGCGCCGAATCCTCCCGCGGCGAACAGACAAAATCGTACGGACCGAGCTGATTCATGGATGTTGCCGATCTCACGCTCGACGAATTGCGCCTGGCACTTGCCCCTGGCATCGCGCAAGCAGCCGTGTTCGATGGCTGGAGTGCCGATGCGCTCGACATGGCGGCCGATCAGCTTGGCGCGGATCGCGACGTAGCGCGACTGGCGTTCAAGGACGATGGCGCAATGGGCATGATCTGCGCCTGGATCGAAACCATCGATCGGCAAATGATCCTGGACCTTCCGCCGGGAAAACTGGCTGCGATGAAGATACGCGAGCGTATCCGCAGCCTTCTGCAATTCCGTCTCGAAGCGGTGAAGGGGCAGGAGGAATCCCTCCGCCGCGCCCTCTCCATCATGGCTATGCCGCAGAATGCGCGTCGCGCTTTGAAGGCTGGCTGGCACAGCGCCGATGTGATGTGGCGGCTCGCCGGGGATACCGCCACCGACTACAATCACTACACCAAGCGCGCGATCCTCGCCTCCATCTACGCGGCCACGCTGGCCGTGTTCGTCGAGGACGAGGGCGAGGAAAAGGCCGAGACCAAAGCCTTTCTCGATCGGCGCATAGAAGGGGTCATGAAGTTCGAGCGGACGAAGGCGAAGTGGTTTAGCCCCGATCGCGAGCATTTCAGTGTTTCACGTTTTCTTGGACGATTGCGTTATCCAGCTCGTTAGCGCGCTATTGATAATCGGTTGCAATAAAGCTGCGCATCTGGCAGCGGCTCAAGCATGACGCTCGACGGATTTGATCACGAAAAGACCGCCCGTATCGTCGCGGTTAACTGGACTGCGCTAGCCGAGGATGAAGGCAAGCGTCTCAAAGCGCTCGGCGTGGACGAAGGCGCGGAGGTCGCCGTCATCCACCGCGGAATTTTCGGCACGCGCGATCCGATCGCCATTCGAATCGGGCGGATGACAATTGCCCTGCGGCGCTCGCACGCCCTCGCGATCGAGGTGGAACCCGCATGAGCCGCAAGCGTACCGCAGCACTCGTCGGCAATCCCAACGCGGGCAAATCGGCTTTGTTCAACGCGCTTACGGGCGCGCGTCAGAAGATCGCCAACTATCCGGGCGTCACGGTCGAGCGAAAGGCGGGGCGACTGACCCTTCCCAGCGGCGAGCCGGTAGAACTGATCGACCTACCCGGTTCGTACAGTTTCGATGCCGCCAGCCCGGATGAGGAGGTAACCCGCAAGGTTATCCATGGTGAATTCGATGGCGAAGCGCTTCCCGACGTCATCGTCCTCGTCATCGATGCGGCCAATCTCGAACAGCACCTTGTCTTCGCGCAGGAAGTCCTTGAACTCGGGCGCCCGACAGTCGTGGCGCTTAACATGGTCGATCTGGCGGAGCGTGACGGGTTGGTGCTCGATCCTGCCGCACTTTCCGAAGCTCTGGGCGTGCCCGTCGTCCCCACGGTAGCCGTCAGGCGCAGGGGTCTGACCGATCTCGCCGCCGCCATTGCCGAGGCAGAAACCCATGCGGACGAGGAAGCGCACACGCGCTGGCACATCACGCTGCCGGAACGTCGACTCGCTGCCAAGCATATCGCGCGCGGTGCGATCCTGTCGAAATCGGCGCGTCACACGGTTGAAAATGGCGCTGATCGCATCCTGCTCAATCCTTGGATCGGTCCGGTCATCCTGTTCGGTCTACTGTTCATCATATTCCAGGCGGTCTTTGCCTGGGCGACGCCTTTCGCCGATGCGCTGGAAGGCGGAGTCGGGGTAATTTCGAGCGCCGTTATCGACACTATGCCATCCAGCTTCGTTCGGGACTTCCTGACCGAAGGCGTGCTGGCCGGCGTCGGTTCCGTCGTCGTCTTTCTGCCGCAGATCGTGATCCTGTTCTTCTTCATTTTGATCATGGAAGCGACAGGCTACATGGCCCGCGCGGCCTTTCTGATGGACCGCTTGATGGCGGGCGTGGGCCTGTCGGGCAAAAGCTTCATTCCACTGCTCTCAAGCTTCGCGTGTGCCATCCCCGGCATCATGGCGACGCGCAGTATCCCCGATGCGAAAGACCGGCTGACGACCATTCTCGTCGCGCCGCTCATGACATGTTCGGCCCGCCTGCCGGTTTACGCCGTGATCATCGCCGCGGTCATTCCGTCTACCACGATTGGCCCCGGCATTGGCCTTCAGGGTCTGGTGCTCTTTGCGCTCTACCTTGCCGGGATCGTCGGTGCGATGGTGGTGGCTCTGGTATTGCGTCACTCGGTCGCCAAGGGCGCGGCGAGCGGCTTCATCATGGAGATGCCGCGCTATCAGCTCCCCCGCATCAAGGACCTGGCGATCGGTCTGTGGCAGCGCGCATGGGTGTTCCTGCGCCGTGCCGGGACGATCATCTTCATGGTCACTATCGCCCTCTGGCTGATGCTCAGCTTTCCCAAGGCAGAGCCGGGCGAAAGTCAGATGGACGCCAGCGTCGCCGGCATGATCGCGAGCGGGCTTCATCCCGTGTTGGAGCCGATCGGCTTCAACCGCGAGATGAGCCTTGCCCTTGTGCCGGCAATGGCTGCGCGCGAAGTTGCGGTGTCCGCGCTCGCCACGACTTACGCGGTCGATGCCTCCGATGAAGATGTTGCTGCAGAAGGCGTTACCGACCGGATCGCTGCATCGTGGAGCTTGCCCACGGCGCTGGCCTTCCTCGCGTGGTTCGTCTTTGCGCCGCAATGCATATCCACCATCGCGGTCGCCCGGCGGGAAACCAACGGATGGAAATGGCCCGCCTTCATGGTCGGCTATCTGTTCGTCCTGGCCTATGTGTTCGCCGGGCTGACCTTTTGGATTGCTACCGCGCTGGGGTTATAGCGAACCACATCTACTCCCGTGGAAATTCGGTGGCGGGCCTAGAAGCGATGCGAAGGCTCGGTTAGGCCCTTCGCCAACAGATTACGAAGGGACGATTCGATGGCCGGAAGCCTCAATAAAGTCATGCTGATCGGAAACCTGGGCGCAGACCCGGAAATCCGCAGCTTCCAGAACGGCGGCAAGGTCGCGAACCTGCGCATCGCGACCAGCGAAACGTGGAAGGATCGTAACACCGGCGAACGCCAGGAACGGACCGAATGGCACACTGTCGCGATCTTCTCCGAAGGTCTCGTCGGCGTGGTGGAGCGCTTTCTGCGCAAGGGCAGCAAGGTCTACATCGAAGGCCAGCTACAGACGCGCAAGTGGCAGGATCAATCCGGCAACGATCGTTACAGTACCGAAGTGGTCATCCGCGGCATGAACGGCTCGCTGACCATGCTCGATGGCGCACAGGGCGGCAGCGGTGGCGGTGGCGGCGGTGGCCAGCGTGGTGGTGGCAGTTCGTGGGATCAGGGCGGGGGCGGAAGCTCAGGCAGCTGGAACCAGGGCGGCGAATCGTCGGGTGGCGGCGCGCGCAGTTCCGGCGGTGGTTCAAATTACGACGATCTGGATGACGATATTCCGTTTTAGGCTGCAGTCTCCCGTTTCAGCTCTGCGGCGCGGGGCTGAAACGTAAAGCGTGCCATTCAGTCATCCGGTTGGATAATATTCGCTGTCCTGATCGGCCCCATGGTTTTCTTGTCACTATCGGGCGGATCAGGCGCGGTTTCGCTCGCCCTCTCGCAACGTGAGAACCTCGACGCCGCTTTCCGTGACGGCGACCGTATGTTCGAACTGCGCTGACAGCTTACCGTCCCGGGTCGCCACGGTCCAGCCGTCGTCCCTGGTGACGGTTTGGCGACTACCCAGATTGACCATCGGTTCGATTGTGAAGGTCATGCCTTCACGCAGCTGTAATCCCCTTCCGGGGCGCCCGAAATTCAGCACCTGGGGATCCTCGTGCATCTCCCGGCCGATGCCATGGCCGCAATATTCGCGCACGACCGAACAGCCGTGTTTTCTGGCATGTTTCTCGATTGCGTATCCAACGTCGCCCAGATGCGCCCCGGGCCGGACTTTCCGGATGCCGGCCCACATCGCGCCTTCCGCTATCTGCACGAGCCGCTTGGCAGGCGGAGGGGCATTGCCGACGACATAGGTCTTGCTCGAATCCGCGATGAAGCCGTTCTTCTCCAGCGTGATATCGAGATTGATGATGTCACCGTCGCTTACGATCTCGTCCTCCGACGGCACCCCGTGACAGACGACATCGTTGATTGAGCAGTTGAGGACATAAGCAAAGCCGTACTGGCCCTTGCTGGCCGGGCGGGCCGCCAGATCTTCGGTAATGAAGCGTTCGACGAGGTCGTTGATCTGCATTGTGGACATGCCGCAAAGGTCGATCGTGTCCAGCATCTCGAACACTGAGCCGAGCAGTCGGCCCGATATGCGCATAAGGGTGATTTCGTCTGCGGTTTTGACCATGTCAGGCAGCTTCGGCCACACCTTCTGCGTCGTCGTGGACGTGCGCCATTTCGCGCTTCACGATCTCGCTGAAAGTCAGGTTCGGATCGGCTTCGGCCAGGCGACCTATCTTCATCCAGAACTCGGCCTGCGCATTGATCGATCGGCACATGACCGCACTCGCCCGGCGCACGCTCTCGTGTAGTTCATCGTCGATTTTTACCAAGCCCACGCCATCGTCCTTATACAAACCATATATGATTTGTATATTTGCGGTCTGCGGAAATTGTCAATCTGCTTCGAAGCGACGTCTCAGTCGTTTTTCGTGGTCAGCGATGCCAGTGCTTCGGCCAACGGTCCGCTTGCGACCCGATCCTCATCGCTTTTGATCCCCACCTTTCGGCGTGCCTCATCGGCCCCGGGACCTTCGCGATATGGATCGATGGCCAGCGCCAGCGTCTGAGCAATTGCTTCGCCCAGATCGAAGGTTTCGCCCTCGTATTCAATCTCGTCGAGATCCTCGCTTTCCAGCTCGATTTCCTCGTCCGGTGAGAAATCGGGCGTTGATCCCGCTGCAACGAAGCGCAGTGTAAGCGGCTCTGCAACCTCGTAGGTCAGTTCCTCCCGCGTAACGGCGCAAGGCTGTTCGATCGTCGCGGTCAGCGTGCCATTCGCCAAGACGGCTTCTTCCTTCATGCCGAACTCGATGGCGGCGTGAAGTGCGGGAATGGACGTTACGCCGAACCTTTCGGCCAGCGCGGCGCGCTCGGCTTCGCTGGCGTCCACTTGCATCGGTTCACTTGGCAGGGCGCGTGGCTTTACCAATCGGCTCAGTTCGGGTGTGCTCATGCCGCGATCTCCCCGGCCTTCAGCTGATCGATGCTCGTGCGGGCCAGCCGAGAGTGGAGCGCGGCCATGCGCTGCACCAGCGCCTCGGCCTCGTCGGGCTGGGCCATCGTCACATTGCGGCGGACGGCATCGATCAGCACTTTGGGATCGCTGCGCAGTCCTTCGCGATAGGCGCCGATGCGGCCGTTCATGCTCTCCATCAGGGCATTGATCTTCTTGCCCACGGTTGGATCGCCGATCCCCGCCTCACGCATCTGTCCTTCCATATCGTCCACGAACAATTCGGTCAGCCGTGCCGTCGCCGGTCCTTGGCCGCCTTCGTCTTCCAGCCGCAGCATGACAAGGGTCAACACCAGTGTGATCATGTCGTATCGACCCTCGATGGAATCGGCGACGCCGCACATGCGATACCAGTCGGGGTCGCGGGCTTCGGCAACGGTGCGGTGCCACAGAACGCGCCACTCTTCGCGCGGGTCGGGTTTGGTGCCGAAAAGGCGGGCGAGGAAAGACAAGAGACTACTCCGTTCAGCGGCAATACAGGCCGCGATCCCCAAGCGCCCCGCATTGCCGAGTTGCATGGGGTGACGCTTTGGGATTAAGGCGTTGCCCGAGCATATAGGCAGGTGGCCGCCCGCGGCCAAGCACCTGCCGGAATACGGAGATTTGCTGTTCCCATGAACAGGTCGAAAATTCTGGGTCTCGCCGCCATTGGCGTGGCTGCCGTGGCCGCAAGCGGTTGCACCTCCATTCGCGAACCGCGCGGATACATCGTCGATGCGGCGCTGGTGCAGTCGGTTCAGCCGGGCATCGATAACGAACAGAGCGTGGCCGGCACATTGGGCCGCCCGACATTCGAAAGCCAGTATGGCGAAAAAACCTGGTACTACGTGTCCAGCACCACCGGGCGTAAGCCGTTCGTGCGTCCGCGCATCGAAGAACATTCCGTATTGGCAGTGAAGTTCGACCAGACAGGCAACGTCGTGTCCGCCGAACGCACAGGTATGGACAGGGTCGTCAATCTCAGCCCCGACGGTGCGACCACGCCGACCCTGGGCCGGGAGCGCACGTTCCTGGAAGACCTGTTCGGCAATATCGGTGCGGTCGGCGCGCCTGGCATGGGTGGTCAGGGGCCGGGCTGACACGCCCGCCGCTTGACCCCCGCTTCATGCCCCCCATATCGCGCGGCATGGACGCAAACGACAATCGCCACGGCCTGACCCAGTGGCATTCAACCACCATCATCGGCGTCAAGCGCGATGACAAGATCGTGATTGCCGGGGACGGACAAGTCTCCATGGGCAATACGGTGATGAAACCCAATGCCAAAAAGGTTCGCCGGATCGGCGAAGGGGGCAAGGTCGTCGCCGGCTTTGCCGGCGCCACCGCCGATGCCTTCACTCTGTTCGAACGGTTGGAACGCAAGCTTGAACAGCACAACGGCCAGCTCCTTCGCGCCGCGGTCGAACTGACCAAGGATTGGCGCACGGATAAATATCTGCGCAATCTCGAAGCTCTCATGATCGTGGCGGACAAGGAAAACCTCCTCGTCCTCACCGGCAATGGCGATGTCCTCGAACCCGAAGGCGGGATCGCGGCGATCGGCTCGGGCGGCAATTATGCGCTGTCAGCCGCAAAGGCTCTCGTCGATTACGAAACCGATGCCGAAACCATCGCGCGCAAGGCCATGGCGGTCGCCGCAGACGTGTGCGTCTTCACCAATGGCAACGTCACCCTCGAAACGGTGTGATGGATCAGCCTGCGGGCAACTCCACATAACCCCGCTCAAGCCTCGTGCACGAGCGCGATATTGGAAAAAATGAATTGACCGACAACCTCACCCCCAAAGCCATCGTCGCTGCACTGGACGAACACATCATTGGCCAGAAAGAGGCCAAGCGCGCCGTCGCCGTGGCGCTACGCAATCGCTGGCGGCGCCAGCGTCTCGGCCCGGAATTGCGCGACGAGGTCACGCCCAAGAACATTCTGATGATCGGCCCGACCGGTTGCGGCAAAACCGAAATCAGCCGTCGTCTCGCCAAATTGGCAGAGGCACCCTTCATCAAGATCGAAGCGACCAAGTTCACCGAAGTCGGTTACGTTGGCCGCGATGTCGACCAGATCGCGCGCGATCTGGCAGAAGAGGCGATCCGTCTGGAAAAGGAACGCCGCCGCGAAGCGGTGCGCGATGCGGCCAGCAAGGCGGCGATGGACCGCCTTCTTAATGCACTGGTTGGCGAAAATGCCAGCGAAGCGACGCGTGAAGCCTTCCGCCAGCGTATCGTCGAAAATGCGATGAACGATACCGAAGTGGAAATCGAGGTTCGCGACCAGCCCGGCCAGCAGATGGATATTCCCGGAATGCCCGGCGGCGTGGGCATGATCGACCTGTCCGATATGCTTGGCAAGGCGATGGGCAAGAACTCGATGAAGCGTCGCAAGCTGAAGGTGCCCGATGCCTGGGATCGCCTCGTCGACGAAGAAGCCGAAAAACGTATGGACCAGGATGACGTCAATCGCGTCGCGCTGGAAAATGCGGAAACGAACGGGATCGTATTCCTCGACGAGATCGACAAGATCGCAGTCTCCGATGTGCGGGGCGGATCCGTCAGCCGCGAAGGCGTTCAGCGCGATCTCTTGCCGCTTATCGAAGGCACGACGGTCGCGACAAAATACGGGCCGATGAAGACCGACCACATTCTGTTCATTGCCAGCGGTGCCTTCCACGTTTCCAAACCTTCGGACATGCTTCCTGAGCTTCAGGGACGTCTGCCGATCCGCGTTGAACTTCGTGCGCTGACCGAAGAAGACTTCGTGCGCATCCTTAAGGAAACGCGGGCCAATCTCGTTGAACAGTACAAAGCCCTTATCGGTACCGAAAACGTCACTCTCGACTTTACCGAAGATGCCATCACCGAAGTTGCCAAGCTGGCCGCTCGCGTGAACGAAACGGTAGAGAATATCGGGGCGCGCCGCTTGCAGACCGTGATGGAACGCCTGCTCGAAGAAATCAGCTTCGAAGCGGAAGATCACGCGGGCGAGACGATCATGATCGACGCGGCTTACGTGCGCGAAAGGCTGGAAACGCTCGCGGGCGATACCGACCTTAGCAAATATATCCTGTAAGACAGGGTCCCTGCCGCTCCTGCGGCGGGGACCCTATTTGCTCGTGCCGCGGCGGCGCAGCAGCGCGCGTGCCGCCAGGCCCAGGCCAATAGCGATCACTACGACCGGTATCAGCACGTGGGCGAAGGACCGTACCCGCCCGAATGCAGCTTCGATCGCCTGTCCGCTGACATAGCCGAGGCTCACGAAGACAGCGCTCCATACAAGCGCAGCCAGCGCATTTATGACGAGAAAGCGCCGCGCGGGCAGGGTCGTCGTGCCGATCGCAATCGGGCTCACCGTGCGCATTCCATAGAGAAACCGAAACGCGAAAACGAACAGCGTCGGATGTCTTTCGAATGCAGCCACCGCGCGGGCATATCCTCTTTTCTGCCTGAAACGCTTGATCCGCGGCCCGTCGCGGGACTTTCGCCCGATGGCAAAGAAGGTTTGGTCGGCGATGAACGATCCCGCGGCTCCGGCGAGGATCGTGCTCGCATAGGCAATGAGCTCTCGATGGACTGCGATCCCGCCTAGCACGAGCGCGGTTTCGCCCTCCAGGCCGGCACCCAGCGCAACCGCCCAGATGCCATACTGCGCAATGATCGCTTCGAGGTTCATATCTGCCTCAGTGCGGGGCTAGCCCGCTTTCCACACCGGTCTTGTCGGTCAGGGCGAACTTGTCGACCAGATCAGCGCTTGCCCGGTTTAGCCCGATGACCTGCACGCTGCGCCCGTTGCGGCGCATTCGTTCGACGACCTTGTCGAGCGCGCCGACCGCGCTGATGTCCCAGAAGTGTGCCTTGCGCACATCGATAATCACATGCGGTGCCGGATCGGGCTGGATGCTTTCTGGGCCGAGCGCGGCTTCGAACCGTTCGACGCTGGCGTAGAAGATCTGCCCCTTGGCCCGATAGGTCGCGGTATCTCCCTCCCGCTCGCGTACCACTTCGAACATGGTCATCACCTTGTGCGTGAAGAAAACGCCCGACAGGATCACGCCTGCCAGCACGCCGAGTGCGAGGTTATGCGTCGCCACCACCACGATGACGGTCGTGAGCATGACGACGCTGCTCTGCCACGGGTGCTTTGCGATGTTGGGGATCGAATTCCAGCTGAAGGTACCGATCGAAACCATGATCATGATCGCTACCAGCGCCGGCATCGGCACCTGGCCGACGAGGTCGCCAAGCAGCGCCAGCAGGATCAGCAGCGCTGCGCCCGCCGTGAAGGTCGACAGCCGGCCGCGTCCGCCGCTCGTCACGTTGATGACCGACTGGCCGATCATCGCGCAGCCGCCCATACCGCCGAACAGCGCGGCGACGACGTTCGCGGCGCCTTGGCCCGCGCTTTCCCGCCGCTTGTTGCTGCCCGTGTGGGTCATGTCGTCGACGATCTGCGCCGTCAGCAGCGATTCCAGCAGGCCGACCGCCGCCATTGTCGCCGAATAGGGCGCGATGATGAGGAGGGTGTCCCATGTCAAAGGCACGTTCGGAAGGGCGAAATAGGGCAGGCCTTCCGGCAGCTCGCCCATATCGGCGACGGTATTGACCGGGGCATCGAGCCAGATGGTCAGCGCGGTGAGCACGACAATGGCGATGAGGGGGCTCGGAACGGCTGACGTCAGTCTCGGGATCAGGTAGATCATCGCCAGCGCCGCCGCGACCATGGCATAGGTCGTCCAGCCGATGCCCGCTGCCGTGGGGTCGAGCTGGGGCAACTGGGCCATGAAGATCAGGATGGCCAGGGCGTTGACGAAGCCGGTGATGACCGACCGCGACACGAATTGCATCAACAGGTCCAGCCGTAACAGCGCCGCGATGCCCTGAAAGACGCCCATCAGGATCGTCGCCGCGAAGAGATAATCGACACCGTAATCGCGTACCAGCGGCACCACCACGACGGCGACCGCCGCCGTCGCGGCAGAGATCATGCCGGGTCGCCCGCCGGTGAAAGCGATGACCATAGCAATTGCGACCGAGGCATAGAGACCCACCCGCGGGTCGACCCCTGCGATGATCGAAAAGCCGATCGCTTCGGGGATCAGGGCGAGCGCCACCACCAGGCCGGCGAGCAGGTCTGCCCGGATGTTTGAAAACCAGTCGCGATGAAGCGTGCTGCGGTCGAGCATGCGAGAATTCCGTTCGTCTAATCCGGGAATGGCGCGGCATGGGCGCCGTTGATCAGCGCATTATGAATAATGTTGCATCGCGGCACAAGCCGCAAGGTCGGCGGCGCTGTTCAGTCGCTATCCGACTTCTCTGCGCGCTGGCGATTCCACATTTCTGCATAGAGGCCCTTGCGGCGCAGCAGATCCGTGTGGTGACCGCTTTCGACAAGGCGACCATGCTCCAGCACCAGGATCTTGTCCGCATCGGCGATGGTCGACAGCCGGTGCGCAATGGCCAGCGTGGTACGATGCTCGGAAACACGGCGGAGCGTGGCCAGGATTTCCTGTTCGGTCCGGCTATCGAGCGCGCTTGTCGCCTCGTCCAGCAACAGGATCGGCGGATCCTTCACCAGCGTGCGGGCAATGGCGACGCGCTGTTTCTCGCCGCCGGACAGTTTCAGTCCGCGCTCGCCGACTTCGGTATCCAGCCCCTCGGGCAGGCGTTCGATCAGCGGCATGATCGCTGCCGATTGTGCCGCGGCGATCACCTGTTCGCGCCCGGCGCCGCCGCGGCCATAGGCGATGTTGTAACCGATAGTGTCGTTGAACAGCACGCTATCCTGCGGGACGATCCCGATCTGCTCGCGCAGACTGTGCTGGGTAACCTTTGCAATATCCTGTCCGTCGATCAGGATGCGGCCCTCCTGCGGGTCGTAGAACCGGAACAGCAATCGCCCGATCGTGCTCTTGCCAGCACCCGAAGGGCCGACGATCGCGACATGACTGCCCGCCGGAACCTCGAAGCTCAGCCCGTGCAGGATCGTCCGGTCCTCCTCATACCCGAATACGACATTGTCGAAGGCAACAGTTGGCTTGCGGATCAGCAGGGCAGGGGCGCCGGGAGCATCCTTTACCTCGGCGTCGGTATCGATCAGGCGGAACATCTCGGCCATGTCGATCAGCCCTTGGCGAACCGTACGATAGACCATTCCCAGCATGTCGAGCGGACGGAAAAGCTGGATGAGATAGGTGTTCACCAGCACCAGATCGCCGGTGGTCAGCGCTCCCTTGCTCCACTGCCACACGGTGAAGGCCATCGCTGCGCCCATCAGCAGGTTCATGATGACCGCCTGGCTGATGTTGAGCAGGGCCAGCGAGTTTTCGGACCGGATCGCCGCTTCGGCGAAGGCGCGGGTCGATTCGGCGTAGCGGTCGCGCTCGCGCGTTTCCGCGCCGAAATATTTGACCGTTTCGTAATTCAGCAGGCTGTCCACCGACCGGGCGAGGGCCGTCCCGTCGAGTTCGTTCATCTGCCGCCGCAATTCGTTGCGCCATTCGGTGATCGTGCGCGTGACGAAGATATACGCCCCTACTGCCAGCGCGGTGGCGGCAACCAGTTCCCATCCGAAGTTGAGGTAGAAGATGACCCCCACCGCAGTCAGCTCCAGCGCTGTGGGCGCGATGTTGAACAGCAGGAAGTACAGCATGACATCGATGCTCTTCGTCCCGCGATCGATGGTCTTGGTCACTTCCCCGGTGCGGCGCGACAGGTGGAACCTCAGCGATAGCTGATGCAGCCGCGAAAACGTGTCTTCGGCAAGTTTGCGGGTGGCATCCTGTCCGACACGCTCGAAGGTGATATTGCGCAGATTGTCGAAAGCGACCGCGGCGAACCGCCCGGCTGCATAGGCAATGACGAATGCCAGAGCGACCATGACCGCCTGATTGGCCGGCGTCGTCATGGAATCGACCGCTCTCTTATAGGCGAACGGCAGGGCGAGCGTGGTCGCCTTGGCCGCAAGCACGAACATCATGGCGCCGACGATGCGGCGTTTCAGGGCCGGATTATCGGCTGGCCAGAGATACGGCAGGAACCGCTGGACGGTTGCCCAGCCTTCAGGATCGTCGCGCTGGGCGGAATTGGCAGTATCGGGTGGCATCCGGGCGCATACTTGGGGTCCCGGCATGGGCAGGGCAAGGCACACCGCCTTTACGGGATGAACCTAAACCGCTCTGGGACAGGTGCATGGATATTTGCTGACGCCGCCCTCTGCCGCGCGTATTGGCCATGCCTTCGGCAGCCTGGCGCATTCGTTTCATGACTGAAAAATCCAAACCGGTTCTCGTCACTGTCCTTGCCCATAATGAAGAGGCGAGGATCGCTCTCTGTCTCGACAGTCTGCCGCTGGCTGATCCCGACGTGCAGATCTGGGTGGTGGTCAACGGCAGCAGCGATTCCACCGCTGAGATCGTCCGTGGCTATACCGCACGCGGTGTGCGGCTGGTTGACTATGCCGAAGGCGGCAAATCACGGAGCTGGAACAGGTTCGTCCTCGACGAGGCGCCGGATGCGCAAACATATGTGTTCGTCGATGGCGATGCGCAGCTTGTGGCAGGCTCGGTAAATGCCCTCCGTTCATGTCTCGAAAAATCGGGCGCCAATGCGGCATCGGCCGTTCCCATGAATGGCCGCAATGCCGAACACTATCGCAGGTCCATGGTGCGCGAGGGCGGCCTGTTCGGTGACTGTTATGCCCTGTCGGGCGATTTCGTTCGCCGCATCCGGACCCGCGGTATTCGCCTGCCGAACGATCTTGTCGGCGACGATGGCCTGATCGGCGCTCTGGCGCATACCGATCTTGGGCCGGAATCGGCCTGGCGCCACGAACTGGTGAAAGTCTGCCCGGATGCGGGCTTCTTCTGCGAACCCAATCGCATCACTCTCAAGGGCTTGCGCAGCCAGTCCGCGCGCATGGTCAATTATGCGGTTCGCCGGTTCCAGAACCGCATCATAACGGAAATAATGCGCTCGGAAGGGCCCGCCGGTCTGCCGGACAATCTGGCGGAGGCTTATCCTGCGGCCTTGCCGGGCTTCAAGCCACGGCTCAGTCCACAATGGTACTGGTTTGACCGACAGGCACTGGCCCGGATGCGGGCGGCATCGGGCTCGTCGGTCGGCGCCTGAGCATGGCGATGCCCGATCGCACGACATCCGGCCACGCCAGCAGCAGCACGCCCGCATAGGTCGCCGCTCCGGCGCAGGCCAGCGCGGCTAGCGTCACGGCGGCAGGAATGTCGGTCGGCAGCAGAGCCCGCACTCCGAAAACGGCGATCGCCATGACAGCGCAGGCTGCCGCCGGCGGGATGGCTGCGCCGATCAGGCGGCCCGCCGACAGGTTGATCTTGGGCAGGGTCAGCGCCAGCGTAAAGATCAGCAGCAGCGGTGCACCAATCCACCAGGCGTGGACCAGTCCCTGGGGCCCGAACTGCACGCCGATATAGAACGATGTCGCGAAGATCGCCGCCCCGGCTATGCTCGTAGCCAGGTAGATCCGCTCCTTTCCCGTGGAAGTGCAGGTGGGCGAACAGATGATCTGCACCGCCATCAACGGCATGACCACGGCAAGGCCCGAAACGATCGGGGCCATCTCCACCCATTTGGGGCCGAAGATCACGAATATCGCCTCGGGTGCGGTAAGCGCCAGCCCGATATAGATGGGCGATACGACCAGCAGCACGCTTTGCACCGTCTTCTGGAAATACGGTCCCAGGCTGCGGCCGGACTTGTGCAATTCGGCGTAGGCCGGAAAAGCGACCTCGTTCAGCGGGGGGATGAACCGCCCGGTCACGATCAGGGTCAGGAACAATGCCTCGGAATACAGGCCGAGCTGGTGCGTATCGAACAGGCGGCCGGCGATGAAGATATCGCTCTGGCTCTGCACGATCCAGAACAGCTGGCATAATGTCAGCGCGCCGCCGAAACTTATCAGGCGGCCTGCGCCTTTCAGATTGAACACCGGGCGGACCCACAGCCGTGCGGCAATGCTCATGATCAGGCCGCGCACACCGAAGCCGGCGATGGGGGCATAGACCAGCGCCCAGACGCCGAAGCCTGCCCAGGCAAGGCCCAGCGCGGTGAGCGAAGCGAAGATCGCCGAAATAAGATTGGCGATGCCCTGGCTGCGAAACTCCAGTCGCCGGGCCAGAAGGGCCGTGGGCAGGGCGGTGAAGGGAATGGTCAGGAAGATGAGGGCCTGTACCCGTAACAGTTCGGCAACCGCCGGCTGTCCGTAATATCCTGCGACGACCGGGGCGAAAAGGAGCTGCGCCGCCGCAAGCATCCCATTGGTCAGCAGCAGAAGCGCGAATACCTGTCCGATCTCCCGGTCGCCGACCTTGTCGGCCTGGATCAGCGAACTGGCAAAGCTCCACCCATTGAGAAAGTTGAGCGCGGTGACGAACACCTGGCTCATGGCGAACAGGCCATAGTCAGATGGATCCAGCAGGCGCACCACGATGATGGTGGAACCCCAAGTGATGAACTGGGCGATCAGCTGCGTGCCCCATCTCCACGCGAGTGCGCTGCGCACGCGGGCGCCGAACCCTTCCGGCGCTTCCTCATCACTGACCCGACTTGCTGGCATTGGGGGGTGCTACTGGCGATTCGTTATGAAAGCGAGAATGCGATGTTTGATTCTGTGATGGAATCGGGTGTGACTCGGGGTGTTGGCGGGGTTGATTTGGCGATTCCGGGTGGGTTGCGGTTGTGTGGTACCGCAGGTGATGTTGTGGTGTTTGCAGGGCTGGGGGTTGGGAGGCGAGGGATTCCGGGGTTTTTTCACAAATGGGCAACAAAGTTTCAAAAAGGCGTTGACCGAATCCAACACCGCGCCTAGATGGCTCTCACCGACGCGGCGCTGACGGTTTCGACC
>Ga0189292_10224_pt1 | contig 25146 bp, 21 predicted proteins | sample UW1oraminimetaG_FD_130317 | JGI IMG/M metagenome (GOLD analysis project Ga0189292, IMG submission 130317) | Marine microbial communities from the Costa Rica Dome - UW179A-orange mini metaG | ecosystem: Environmental > Aquatic > Marine > Oceanic > Photic zone | place: Costa Rica: the Eastern...
ATCCCCGGCTTGTTCGTAGAAATGCACTGGGGTGAAAACCAGCTCGATCGCCCACTTGGTCGTCAGACCTTCGGCTTCTAGAGGGTTCGCAAGACCCAGACCGCAAACCGTCAGATCGGGTCGGGTTTCGCGGACACGGTCCAGTTGCAGGTCCACATCCTGTCCCTCGGACAGGGTTGGCCCGCTTTCGATCATCGCGATGTCCGGGCCCACGAGATCCCGGTGGATATAGGGCGCGCCAATCTCGATCGCGTTCATCCCGCATTCGCGCGTTAGGAAACGCGCAAGTGGAATTTCGAGCTGACTATCAGGGAGGAAGAAAACTGACTTGTCATGAAGCGTTTCAGCGGCCTCCGCGACGGCGCGCCGTGCGCGGTCTCGCGGCGCGGCGGTTACCGCTTCGAAATGCGCTGGATCCACGCCAAATTCAGACGCGATGGCCCAAAGCCATGCCGTTGTGCCTTCCTCGCCAAAGGGGAAGGGGGCCGCTATGTGGCGCGCGCCCCGCCGTGAAAGTGCTGCATGAGTATCGCCCAGAAAGGGCTGGGTCAGCGCGTAAACGGGGTTCTTACCGACCGCGACGGGATCATCGGCGCGCGGACTTGGCAAAACAGTCACCGGACCAACGCCCAGCTTTTCCAGTAAATCCAGCGCCTGATCTTGAACGACGTCTGGCAATGCCCCAGCAAGCAAGAGCCGCCTTTCATCAGTTTCAGGTAGCAATGGCACCATCGCTGCAAGGCAGGCGTCTTCACCTTGGGTGAAGGTGGTTTCGATGCCCGAGCCTGAGAAATTCACCACCTGAATTCTTGGGGCATAGCGCGCGGTCATGCGTTCCGCAGCCTTCTCGAGATCCAGTTTGATCACTTCGGACGGGCAGGACCCGACAAGATAAAGTCGTCGAATATCGCTCCGGCGCTCCAAAAGGCGGTCAACTTCGCGGTCGAGTTCGTCTTGCGCGTCTGCGAGACCTGCCAGATCCGTCTCTTCGAGAATCGCTGTTCCGAAGCGTGGCTCGGCAAAAATCATGACACCAGCCGCACTTTGCAGCAGGTGGGCACAGGTTCGTGAGCCTACGACAAGGAAGAATGCATCCTGCATTTTTCGGTGTAGCCAGACGATCGACGTCAAGCCACAAAACACCTCGCGCTGTCCACGTTCGCGCAGTATGGGCGTGTCACTGCAGCCCCCGTTTGATGCTGTGAAATCCTTCATACCACAGCCTCAGTCTGAAGCCGCGCTTGGCGCAGCTTCAGCAGGAACTGTGCTGCGTTAACGACGTAAACGGCATATGCCAATAGTGCGAGCGCCATAAGCGAACTGGCAGAAAGCGCACCGGTAAAAAGTGCTAAAATATATAATGTATGCAAGGCGATGACCGCGAAACTGAACATATCCTCCCAGTAGAAGGCAGGGGCGAGCAGGTACTGGCCGAACACCACCTTTTCCCAGATCGCACCAGTCACCATGATCGTATAAAGCACACCCGTTTTGATCACGATTGACGCGGTCGCAATCGCGTATCCCTCGCCCGTCATCAGGTAGCGAAAGACCAGCACAAGGGACACGAGGAACACCACAAACTGAAGAGGCGCGAGAACGCCCTGGACCAAAGTCCAGCGGGTTTCATCGCGCCGTTTGCGTTGCTCGGGCGTGTACAAGGCTGGAGTCCTCCCCCGACCTTCGGTCCGAGTTCCCATGGCCGTCTCCTCAGGCATCATGGGGGCAGCGTAAGGGGGAGTCTGGAAAAGTGTCAACAAAATCTTACACTTTTTGATAATTGGATTTGATGGATTGAGACGATTTGGATTACTGTTCAAAATGAAGATAATACTCTGTAACTAAACAAGATTTAAAATATATATCGGCGGGAAGCCGTTAATATTTATTCTATATGTCCAATTGCTTTGACAATTATTTGTCTCTCAAGGAGACTGCTGTCTAGTTTTAGTAGACTCAGCGTGTCAATTTTTTACGACACGCACCCCTCCGGGTAAGGCGGCGCTATGGGAGGAAAATGCGACAGGCCCCAGAATTGCCTCGCGACCAGTCCATTGGTCAGCGGGTTGGCGCATGCTGTCATCAATCGATTGATAGATACGTCTGCCGAGAGCCGTGAACGGCGTTTGGAAATTGCAACCAAAATGCTCTATTGCGCGGTAACGCATGAGGATCGATTTGACCAAAATGCACTTCGTCAAAAACTCCGTGGGTTGCGCGTAAATGATGACGATCTGATTGATCGCTGTATCGGGGAGGCCGCTGCGATCCTTGGTGAAAACTGGTTGGATGACACGCTCAGTTTTGCCGAAGTTTCGATCGGAGCGTCCAACCTCATGGGTCTGTGTCGAGAAATCTCTACATCTTCGAGCAATCTGAAGCCATCTCGGAACAGTCAGACTATTTTGTTGGCTACCGTCTTGCGGGAAGATCATCTGATCGGTCCTACGTTGCTCGCACAAAAACTGCGCCGAAACGGGCATTCAGTCCGCGTGATGAACAATTCTTCGCCGGGTGAGATTGCACGGTACATTCATCGCGGCAACTTCGACTGTCTGATGCTGTCTGCTGCTTCTTATGGCTCGCTTGAGAATGCCGAGCAGGCCATCCGGTTGATACGTCGCGGACCCTGCGCCCACGTGCCAGTGGTGTTGGGAGGCGCAGCTTTGGAGTTTTGCGGCGATGCCGCCAGTAGCATTGGCGCAGACCTGGTTACAAACGACGCACACATGGCCCTTGATTTGCTGCAGGACACTTGGGGGTCGACGCAGGTCGGCGCAGCCGAATGACGGCTGGTGGTCTGCCAGGCTGGTCAAGTGGGCCATTGCCGGTTGTGGAACCCGAATATCTGGCTTCGCTCTTGGCGGCGACGTCCGATCTCGTGTTTGTTCTGGCGCCTGATGGGGAAATTCGCTCGGTCTTGCTGGACAGCAACTCAAAAGAGCACCCACGCGTCTCGGAATGGTCTGGTAAGAACATGCGTGCGTATCTCACGGTTGAGAGCATCCCCAAACTAGAGTCTGCGCTGTCGCAAGTAGCCGAAACCGGGGTTCTAAATAGGCTGGTTGAGCTAAATCATCGTGACGATACTGCCTGGCAATATCCAGCGCGCTATTCCTTTCACAAGGTAGGGCCCAATGGGTCAATCCTGATGCTGGGCAAGGATTTGCGGTCTGTGGCGGAAACGCAAGCGCAGCTGGTGCAGGCACAAATTGCGTTGGAGCGCGGGTATGAAGAGCGTCGCGAACATGACGCTCGCTACCGTATCTTAATGGCGCATGCCCGCGAAGCATTTGTTTTTATTACTGCTGATGGCCGAATCCGTGATGCAAATGCGGCCGCTGCGCGATTGCTGAATTGTGCCATCGAAGATCTGGTTGCGGCACCGATTTCAAAAGCCTTTCGGTATCGACAACGCGGAGAGTTCTTGGATGCCCTGATGAACGCAGCCAATGCTGATTTTGACAGGGACATGACGGTTCAGGCGACCCAATCAAGGCGCGACCTGACTGTTACGCCAAGCGTGTTTCGCAGTGCTGGCGAGAAGATGATTTTCTGCCGGATCACCAGGCCAAGCGAGGTTGATGAGGGTGATGAACGTGTTCCAAGCGGTCTGGACGTCCTCTATCATAAAAGTCCCGATGCGATCGTCATCTCTGACTCGGATGGGGTTATTGTCAGTGCAAATGAAGCGTTTCTTGAATTGTGTGGCGCTCCTGGGGTGGCTGATGTGCTTGGGCACAGTATGTCTGATTTTTTGCTGCGCAGTCAGGTCGATCTGAACATCATGCTCGAGAACGCCAAGCGTGCAGGTTACATGCGCGTTTATGCGACACGCCTTTCCAATGCAGTTGGTGACAGTATCTCTGTCGAAATCTCTTCAACCCGGCTTGATGATCGCGGACCGTCAGCAATTGGGTTTGTGATTCGAAATGCGGAGCATGCCAGCGCGCTCCGTGGGGCCTCGCAAGCGGCCAACCAGCCTGAAGCGCCAAACCAACAGGTGATCGAACTTGTAGGCTCAGCGAGCTTGCGCGAAATCCTGACCGAGACCAGTGATGTGATCGAAAAGCTGTGTATCGAAACGGCTGTAGGTCTGACCGGAAACAATCGTGCAGCGGCAGCAGAGATGCTGGGCGTATCCCGTCAGTCGCTTTATGTAAAACTGCGCAAATACGGGCTTCTGAAACGGGAAGACCCCTAAGTTGGTTTTTCTTGCTTTGAGAATATGTGTCATGCAACATTGACACATGACCGTCACTGAAAGTGTACAATCCCGAGGGCTCCCAGAGCCCGCTGCTATGCTCCGGCTGATCAAGCCCGTGACATGGTTCCCCCCAATGTGGGCTTACCTCTGCGGAGTGGTGTCCTCCGGTGTATCACCACAAGACAAATGGGGTGTGGTTGTACTGGGCGTCATACTGGCAGGTCCGATTGTTTGTGGAATGAGTCAGGCGGCCAACGATTGGTGTGACCGGCACGTCGATACCATAAACGAGCCTGACAGGCCAATCCCGTCGGGTCGTATTCCAGGGCGCTGGGGGCTTTGGATCGCGCTCGCGATGAGCGCGCTGGCGTTGGGCGTTGGTTGGATGTTGGGAACCTGGGGTTTCGTGGCAACGGTCTTGGGGGTGCTGGCGGCTTGGGCTTACTCGGCGGAACCAATTCGTCTGAAGCGATCGGGCCTATGGGGTCCGGGGCTTGTAGGTCTTAGTTACGAGACGCTGCCTTGGTTCACCGGCGCAGCAGTACTTGCGACCGCGATGCCCGCTTGGCCTGTGGTCATCATCGCCGTGCTTTATGGGATTGGTGCGCACGGGATCATGACGCTGAATGATTTCAAAGCGCTGAAAGGTGATCGCGAAACTGGCGTGAATTCGCTTCCCGTGGTGTTGGGACCAGAGCGCGCGGCACGGTTGGCATGCTGGGTCATGGCTTTGCCGCAGGTCGTGGTCATCGCTTTGCTCCTGTACTGGGGCCGGGATTCGCACGCTGCTGCAATATTTGCGCTCCTGATCGGGCAGGGCCTGGCGATGCGTATTTTGTTGCGCGATCCGAAGGCGCGTGCACCTTGGTATAACGGAGCAGGTGTCACTCTTTATGTCAGCGGTATGATGATCGCCGCCTTTGCCATTCGCAGTTTGGGGGCGCCGCTATGACTTTGTCCTGGGTATCAATCATTCGGCTTGGTTTGGTGCAGATGTGCCTCGGCGCGATTGTTGTACTGACCACCTCAACCTTGAACCGCCTGATGGTGGTTGAACTGGCGCTTCCTGCGGTGTTGCCCGGACTGTTGGTTGCCTTGCATTACGGTATTCAGATTTCGCGACCTCAATGGGGGTTTCTGTCGGATACCGGGGGTCATCGTACGCGCTGGATTGTTGGCGGCATGATCATTTTGGCGCTTGGTGGTCTTGGGGCGACCTTAAGTATTCCTGTGCTGGCAGAAAGCTTCACGCTTGGACTGATCTTGTCGATCCTGTCTTATGCGCTGATCGGTCTTGGTGTCGGTGCCTCCGGGACCTCACTTCTCGCATTGCTTGCCACTGCGACTGCGCCGCGGCGACGTGCAGCAGCGGCTACGATCACCTGGCTTATGATGATCGCGGGGATCGCAATTACTGCGGGTGTCGTCGGGGGGCTTCTTGATCCCTACAGTCACGCGCTTCTGGTCCAGATTGTTGGCGTTGTTGCGCTAGGTGCGGTCGCACTGACTATCCTTGCAGTATGGGGAATAGAGGCAAAAGTGGGCGCGCGGCCAGAACCTGAAACCATGCCGTTCCGCCAAGGCATAGCAGAGATTTGGCATGAGCCAAAAACCCGGAATTTCACCATATTCGTCTTCTTGTCGATGACTGCATACTTCATGCAGGAACTAATCTTAGAACCTTACGCAGGGCTGGTCTTTGCCTTCACACCCGGACAGTCGACATCCTTGTCTGGGGCGCAAAATGGCGGCGTCTTCATCGGTATGCTGACGGTTGGTATTGCGGCAACTGGTTTCAAGATCGGATCGCTGCGCAACTGGGTTGTGGCGGGATGCCTGGGCTCCGCGGTGAGCCTTGGTGTTATTGCCGGGCTTGGCGCAATTGGACCGGGAGCACCTCTTGTTCCCGCGGTCGTAGCGCTTGGAGCCTTTAACGGAATTTTTGCCGTCGCAGCGATTGGCTCGATGATGGCTCTGGCTGGACAAGGTAAATCTTCGCGTGAAGGCACGCGAATGGGACTTTGGGGGGCGGCACAGGCCGTTGCCGCAGGATTTGGCGGTCTTGTCGGTGCAGGCGCAGTAGATGCATTGCGGGCAGCGATTGGCTCTGATGCTGCTGCGTTTGGCACAGTCTTTTTGGCCGAGGCTGCGCTGTTCATTGCTGCAGCAGGGATGGCTGCAATGGTGATCGAGCGGAGATATGAACACACGCACCAGTTGGTGCCGGGGGAATGACCATGGATTATGATGTTGTTGTAATTGGAGGCGGCCCGTCTGGCGCGACTGCGGCCGAGGACTTGGCGCGCAGTGGACGGAAAGTGGCGCTGATCGACCGGGATGGACGGATCAAGCCATGCGGGGGCGCGATACCGCCACGTCTGATTAACGATTTTGACATTCCCGACGCGCAGCTTGTCGCTAAGATCACAACCGCGCGCATGGTTTCGCCTACAGGGCGCAAGGTCGATATTCCGATCGAAAACGGCTTTGTCGGCATGGTCGATCGTGAGCATTTTGACGAATTCCTGCGGCAGCGCGCAGCCAGCGCCGGCGCAGATCGCATGACCGGCACGTTCTTGAGGATCGATCGAGATCACTCCGGGACATGCGTCGTATTCCGCGACAAGGCCAGCGGTGACGAACGCAGCCTTCGCACCAAACTGATCATCGGTGCAGATGGCGCCCGATCAAAGGTGGCAAGGGCCGAAGTGCCAGAAGGCGATAAAATTCCTTATGTGATCGCCTATCACGAGATCATCAAATCCCCCGGTCCGCGTGGCGATTACCACCCTGACCGGTGCGACGTGGTCTATGATGGTGCAATCAGCCCGGATTTCTACGGTTGGGTGTTCCCGCATGGGGCTTCGGCCAGCGTCGGAATGGGCACTGGGATCGATGGGATCGACTTGAAGAAAGCGACAGCGGATCTTCGTGTAGCCAGCGGTCTCGATGATTGTGAAACGATCCGGACCGAAGGTGCGCCTATACCGTTAAAGCCGCTCGATCGTTGGGATAACGGCAAGGATCTTGTACTTGCAGGCGACGCGGCAGGCGTCGTGGCCCCAAGTTCTGGCGAAGGCATTTATTACGCGATGGTTGGTGGACGTGTTGCGGCGACCGCTGCTGCAGCATGTCTCAGCTCGGAGCGGGTCAAGGACCTGCAGCTTGCGCGCAAGCTGTTTATGGGCGAGCACAAGACCGTATTTCGTGTACTCAGATCCATGCAGGATGCGTATTACAAATCAGACGAGCGGCGAGAGCGCTTCGTATCGCTGTGTCACGACATTGACGTGCAGCGGCTGACCTTCGAGGCCTATATGAACAAGAAACTCGTCAAGGCACGTCCAATGGCTCATGTAAAGATCGGGATAAAGAACCTTGCGCATCTGACCGGGCTTGTCCGCCCCGAGCGCGTCTAATGATTGAGATACCGGCTTGGGTTGATGGCACATTGATGCCAGTCGAGAAGTTGGCGGTCCATGAGCGTGGATTGCGCCATATGGCAATCTCAGTCTTTGTGATGCGGGGTAACGACCTGCTGATCCAGCGTCGAGCCTTGTCAAAGTATCATACCCCTGGACTATGGGCGAATACCTGCTGCACCCATCCAAATTGGGGGGAACCAGCCTTACAATGTGCTGAACGTCGCCTTGACGAAGAACTGGGTATCAAAGGGCTGACACTGACCCATCGCGATCGGCTGGAATACCGCGCTGATGTCGGGTCCGATTTGATTGAACACGAGGTGGTGGATCTCTTTCTGGCTGATGCGCCCGAAACACTTACGATCGAGCCAAACCCTGAGGAGGTGGCCGAAATCCGATGGGTGGCATTAGATGCGCTGAACGACGAGGTTGCACGCAGTCCAGAGGCCTTCACTCCGTGGCTTAGAATCTACCTCGCCGAACATAGTGCTCGTATCTTTGGAGATCGCGTTTACGCTTGATCTAGAGAAACGCCTTGATTGCCGAAAGCACGCGTGCGGGGTCTTCTTCATGCGCAAGGTGGCCGACCCCGTCCAGCATCTCGACGCTTGCGTTGCGCATGCGGTGTGCGACCTTTGATGCCACGCTGGGCGGGACTGCGGTATCTTTCTCGCCGGTTAGAAAAAGCGTTTCACAGGTTAGCGCTTCGAGACCATTCAACAGCATATCAAGGGACCAGCGTGCCATCATGTTAAGTGTGCCCGCAACGTGAGCGCGATCGCGCATCAACCGGGCGTAGTACGTGTGGGCCTCGCCCGTAAGAAGCGAACCAGTCGCTTCGATCACCTGTCGTGATCGTTCCGGGGTCGCGCCAAGGGTCAGCAGGTTTGCCGACAGCGGGCTGATCGCCAGAAAACGGGCCATTGCTGGAAACAACCATCCCGCGATGCCCTGAAAGTTGTCGAGCGCTGGGTTGATCCCGATGAGTTTTCGCAAGGGCAGGGTGCGTGACAGGGTCAGGCCAATCGCAGCGCCCGCAGAATGGCAAAGGATAGCTTCGGGCCGCCAGTTTTGGTCTGATAGCAAGGCCGCAATATCGGCAGACATTTCTTTCAGTCCAGATCGTGCGCCCCCTGCCGTTCTCGTAAATCCTTGCCCTGGCAGATCAAGTGCAACGACATGATGCGTTTCCGAAAGTTTTGGGATCAGATCGCGCCAGGTGTGTACGGAACTGCCAGCCCCCGGCAGAAGCAGCATGGTCGGCCCTGAACCGCTTGTCTGAACGTGCCAGCGATGTGGGGCAAGGTCGATCCGCCGGGATAATGACGGATGACTCCAACTGGGAAGATCACGCGTCCAGTCCATCGTGCAACGCCCGTTCGAGTGTTTTGCCCATTGTAACCGAATCGGCGCGTGGAAGAGCCAGGTAATGTGCGCCAAGATCTTTGGACAGAGCATTGAGCGCGCGTTCAGGACGTGCGCTGGTATCGAGCACCAGCGCAGGTATCCCTTCGGCCCTCAACCACCCTGCCATGGCAGCTGCGTCTTCACGGGCTGCGGTCCGGTTGGCCTGGCCGTCAAGCGCGATGTTGGCACGGCCATCTGTCAGCAAAGCAACGGTTGGTGACAGGCCTTGACCGCGGGCATGTATCGCCAATTCGCCTGCATGACGCAAACCTGCTGCCAGCGGTGTTCCCCCACCACCGGGCAGGGCCGCAAGACGTCGTTTGGTTTGAACAAGCGAGCGTGTCGGGGGCAACAACAGATCGGCGTCATCACCGCGAAACGCGATCAATGAAACATGATCTCGGTTTGCATAAGCTTGCGCCAGAAGAACTTCCACGGCGCCCTTGGCTTCGGCCAGGCGCGCCATCGCAGCCGAACCGGACGCATCCACGACAAAAATTAGCAAACGGTCGCTTTTTTCTTCGTACCGTTTCAACCGGATGTCTGAAGGGTAGATTATAACCTGCCCCCGACCCTTGGGACGCAAGCTCTGCCAGGGCGCTGCGGTGCGCAAGGTGGCAACTAGGTCGACCCGCGCGCCATTTCCCAGGCGTCCGGGCCGCGAGGGCAGCGGACGCCCGCGTCGGTTGCTGCGCCGCTTTGACCCTTGCCCGGATCCACGGGCCGATCGAAGTTGTGTGGACCTTCCCTGTTCCAGCAGATCAGGGGGTAAGTGTGGAATGATGGCCTCGACGAGAACCTCTTCAGGCAGGCGCAGCGTATCGGTGTCTTGAGATTGCGTCTCGGGTTCTGACGTCTGTTCATCCGGGCCCGGAGGATCGTCAGGCTGTTGCGGCAATACCGTGGCGCGCGGCGCTAGCACCAGTCGCGCGGCAGTTTCCAGATCTTCGCCGCAAATGCGATCGCGCCCTTCAAGGGCGGCGTTGGCGCGGGCAGCGCGCAGCGCCAGAAGTGGGGCGCGCAGGCTATCTATGCCAAGCCGGGCGGCAATTGAAACCAGTGTGTCTGGCGCGTTCTTGGGAGTTTCAACATCATCCAGCTTGAGATGTGCATCCTTTACCCCTTGGTAAGCATAAGGGGTGGCTTCCAGTCGTCCGATTGGGTCAAGCGATACGAAAAAGGCCAGACGGTCTTGCAGCGTAGGTGGCGCGATCTCCCCGGGCTCAGCCGCTTCGTCCAGCATCACCAGCGTGCCGCGTGTGTCGTCGAGCCAGGCGGCAAGTTCGGCTGCGCGATCTGGGGGGCATCGTTCGGCCATGCACAGCATTGGTGTTATGTCTGCCGCAAGACATCCTGCGGTTTCGACAAGCCGTCCTGAGGACAATGTTGCGGTCAGGTCGAGCCCACCGAAAAGAGCTTCTCGCGACATGGCCGGGTGTATCCGGAACAATGGGGCCTTCAGGCGCCCAAGTGCTTCAAGAAAGGCATCCCGAACAGGTCCGGCACGGGCTCGTACTGTGATCCCGCCAAGCCCGGAAGGATCGAGTGTCAACAGATCGATCGCGCGCAAGGTATCCCGCCAGGCGCTCTGATCTTCACGGGTCACCCCAAGACCTCGTCAACAGCGCGGGTGACGCGTGCGACGGACCCCGCTTCATCCAAAGGATCGCGACGCAAGCGGTGCGACAAAGCAATCGGCGCAACACTGCGCAAATGATCACGTGTTACCGCGCTTGCGCCTACATACGCGGCAAGCGCCCGGCTTGAGCGCAACAAGGTCAGCTCTCCGCGTAAGCCATCGGATCCAAGCGCGACGCACAGTTCCGCGCAATCACGCAATATGGGTTTCTTCGTGTCGATTCCGGAAAGGCTTTCGCGCGCTGCGAGAATTTTGTCTCGAATCTCGCCATCCTTTTTGCGCCACCTGCCAACGTAGCGAGACGGTGACTTCTCGTAGCTGTCCCGGCGCTTGATGACCTCAATTCTGTCTTCTATGTCAGTTGGTGTTCGGACTTCGACCGAAAGACCAAAGCGGTCAAGCAATTGTGGGCGCAGTTCACCCTCCTCGGGGTTGCCGGACCCAACCAAAACAAATTGCGCAGCGTGCCGTATCGATAGCCCTTCTCGTTCCACGAGGTTTTCTCCGGACTGGGCAACGTCCAGAAGAAGATCGACGATGTGATCCTCCAGCAGGTTCACCTCGTCGATATACAAATACCCCCGGTTGGCAGCGGCCAGAAGGCCGGGTTGGAACGCTTTTTCGCCTTGGGTCAGGGCGCGTTCTATGTCCAGCGCACCAGTTACCCGGTCTTCGGTCACGCCAAGGGGCAGATCAATAACCGGGGTTGGACGCGTCTCGATTTCTTTGCTATCCAGATTGGCCCAATCGGGGCAGTCTTTTGGGTGCGCTGCATTGACGGGGCAGCCTTTCACAGCGTCGATTGGCGGTAAGAGCGCGGCCAATGCACGTACGGCCGTACTTTTCCCCGTGCCGCGATCTCCAAAGACCAGCACACCACCCAGTTTTGGGTCGATGGCGGTGAGGATCATCGCCTGTTTCATGTCGTCCTGACCGACAATGGCAGAGAATGGAAAAGCGTGGGTCATTCCGATATCAGGCCCTTCAAAGGACTGCCTCCGTTCCAACTGCCACTTTCACCAAGGATGCGGAACCGGGCATAAAGCTCTTCTTGAAACCAACTGCCGTCGCGGACGGCCTTGATGGCCTTGGCGTGTGGGCCGTCGGGTTTGCGCGCAAAATCCGCCATCGCCTTGTCGTTGGGCCAGATCGAGAACGTAACCTGCTGGATCAATGGCATTTCGCCAATTCCAATTTTGAAAGCCACATTGGGATCGGCTCCGATCACCCGGCTGATATCTGGCACGCGTTGCCAGAACCGCATGAGGATCGACGGTTTGATGGTTGCGCGGGTCAAAGCTGCGATCGGACCAACTGGTTCGGATTTTGAGGGTGTGAATGGGCTGACCCCCGACCAGGCCCCCCGCGCAGAAACGGGTGTCAGGAACACTGTCCAGCTTTCGGATGCGCGGCGGCGGTAGCGCTGAAAAATTTTCGCCTCACGCGTCTGGCGCTCTGCAGTTTCCATGTCTGGCCAAACACATAATATTGCAAAGACATCAATGCTAACCCGTGGCGTGAAGCCCTCTCCGCCACCGGAACCACATAGCTTCCAGAACGACAGGCCGGAAACCCGCGATAGGGGAATTCTGGCAATCGCCATCATAGCAAGCGCCCATAGCCGGGCGCCGGCAGTGTCGAAGCGATAGAAATTCAGCGTGACGGTCTGAATGAGACGATTCCTCTAAGTGTCATATTAGTTTGACATGATACGAGAGATCGGAAAACCCTTATTACAATTGAAAAAAACCAAGGATTGTAAAGTTTGTCTGACACATGTAGCGTTGAGGCTATCATGACACGTGACGATCCCATTCTGGCTGGCCTTGCCTCGGACACTCGGCGTCCGAAAGCGGTCGTGATTGGCGCAGGCCTCGGCGGTCTTGCGGCGGCCATGCGCCTTGGCGCCAAGGGGTACAGGGTCAGCGTGCTTGATCGACTGGACAGTCCGGGGGGGCGCGGTTCCGCGATATGGCAAGGCGGTCACCGGTTCGATCTGGGCCCAACGATCGTGACGGTTCCCCAGGTTTTTCGGGAGCTTTGGCAGGCTTGTGGCCGCGATTTCGATAGGGATGTCGATCTGAAGGCCATGGAGCCTTTCTATGAAATTCGCTGGCCTGACGGGTCGGTCTTTACCGCCTCTCAGGACACTGAAGCCATGCGGGCCGAAGTTGCGCGCCTGTCGCCGGGCGATGTCGCAGGCTACGATGCTTTTCTGCGTGACAGCGAAGCGCGCTACCAGTTTGGGTTTGAGGATCTGGGCCGTCGTCCAATGCACAAGCTGGCTGACCTGATCAAGGTGCTCCCGCGCTTTGCGTGGCTGCGGGCTGATCGCTCGGTTGCACGCCACGCAGCGCTCCGGTTTCGCGATCCACGCCTGCAAATGGCATTTTCGTTTCACCCGTTATTTATTGGCGGGGACCCCTTTCACGTCACATCCATGTATACGCTCGTCAGTCATCTCGAGAAAGAATTTGGGGTGCATTACGCGATCGGCGGCGTGGCTGCGATTGCGAAAGCCATGGCGGGCGTAGTCGCCGATCAGGGCGGCACCCTGCGTTATGACGCGGAAGTGGATGAGATCCTGATCAGAGACGGTCGCACACGCGGGGTGCGGCTGACGACAGGTGAAATTCTGACGGCCGATATCGTTGTTTCAAACGCCGATAGCGGGCATACCTATGACCGCTTGCTTCGATCGCACAAAAGACGTCGCTGGACCACATCGCGATTGAAACGTTCACGTTGGTCGATGGGTTTGTTTGTCTGGTACTTTGGCACCAAAGGAACACGGGATGCGTGGCCAGAAGTCGGACACCATACGATTCTGAACGGGCCGCGCTACCGTGATCTGGTAAAAGATATCTTCATTAAGGGCTCGTTGTCCGAAGACATGAGCCTCTATGTGCATCGGCCATCGGTGACCGATCCGACAGTGGCACCCGATGGCGGAGACACATTTTACGCGTTGTCGCCTGTGCCCCATCTTGGACATAGCAACCCGGTGAATTGGGAGCGCGAAGCCGAACCTTATCGGCGGAAGGTTCAGGCATTTCTTGAGGAACAGTTGCTGCCCGGTCTTGGCGAACATCTGACAGAATCGCTGGTTTTTACGCCAGAAACGTTCCGCGACAGATATCTGTCGCCTCTGGGCAGCGGCTTCTCAATTGAACCACGCATTCTGCAAAGCGCCTGGTTCCGTCCGCACAATGTCAGCGAAGAGGTATCGGGGCTCTATCTCGTGAGGGCGGGAACGCATCCGGGCGCAGGTCTGCCGGGCGTTATCTCCAGTGCCGAAGTGCTGGCCAAACTTGTTCCCGACGCAGCGGTGGTTTCATGATCGACCCCAAGGACCTGGCCCATTGCGAAGCCGCGATCCGTCACGGATCCTTGTCTTTTCATGCGGCCTCAAGGCTTTTACCGGGCGCAGTCCGTGATCCCGCACTTGCGCTTTACGCCTTCTGCCGTGTGGCGGATGACGAGGTCGATCTGACACGTGACAAGGCGGCGGCTTTGGCGCGATTGCGCGAAAGGTTGGATCTTGCCTATGCAGGGCGTCCGGAGAATGCGCCGCCAGACAGGGCCTTTGCTGCTCTGATCGAGCATTACAACATGCCGCGGGCGCTGCCGGAGGCCTTGTTGGAGGGGCTCGAATGGGACGTATCCTACCGCCGCTATGCTACGCTTAGCGATGTGATTTCTTATTCTGCTCGGGTCGCCAGCTCAGTTGGCGTCATGATGTGCGTGTTGATGGGTGTCAGAGATCGGTCCGCGCTTGCGCGGGCGTGCGATCTGGGTGTTGCCATGCAACTGACCAACATCGCGCGCGACGTGGGCGAAGACGCGTTGGAAGGCCGGTTATACCTTCCGCTGGACTGGTTGGAGAAATCCGGGCTTTCGCCTGAGGCGTTGATGGAAGACCCACGTCCAAGCAAAGTGGTTCGCTACATGGTGCGCAACCTGCTGATCGAGGCCGAAAGACTTTATCGCCGATCAGAGTCCGGTATCGCTGTTTTGCCCCTCAGATGTCGACCAGGCATATATGCTGCGCGCTACATCTATGCTGGTATTGGAGATCAACTTCAGCAAATGGGCTACGATCCCATAACCCGGCGCGCACGAACCACTAAAGTGCAAAAGCTTGGGATGCTGGGACTGTCGGTGATGCGCAGTGGCGCTTCTACTGTGCTTCCTGTCTCTCCAATGATTTATGCCGCACCCTTGCCGGAAGTGGCCTTCCTTATAGATTCTGCTGCAGAAGCTCCGAAGCCACATTGGAGCGATGCTGTCACGGCAACACTGTCCCGGCTGGCGGTCGAAGACCGTACCCGTGTCGCGCAGGCCGTGGAGGCAAAGGGAAAGCACGGGATCGCGCAGTGACATACATTCTGTTTACGGTTTTTTTGCTGGCTTGCTTTGCAGCTGGTGCCACTGGGGCGTTGTTTCCAACCGGAAGCTGGTATGAGGGCCTGAAGAAACCGGGATGGACCCCTCCGAACTGGTTGTTTCCAGTGGCTTGGTCGACCCTCTATTTCTTGATGGCATTTGCTGCAGCGCGCGTTGCTATGATGCCCGGAGCAGGTCTCGCCTTGGCACTCTGGGCGTTGCAGATCGCGCTGAACACGCTTTGGACACCGGTATTTTTCGGGTTGCGCCGCTTGCGTGCCGGAATGGTGATACTGTCGCTTTTGTGGGTGTCCGTCGTGGCCTGCACAGTTGCGCTTTGGCAGCTTGATCGGATCGCGGGGCTAATGTTTGTGCCCTATGTTGCATGGGTTTCGGTTGCAGCAGCACTGAACCTTTCAGTTTTGCGGCTGAATCCCGAAGTTGTGGACTAATCCGTGAACCGCCACCCCGCCCTGCGCGGGACGCGGCAGGCCAGCATAGGCATCAGAAGTGGGCTGCGAAATCTCGTCAGGTCAAGAGCTTCGTGTACGCCGGTGCTGCGCTCGCCACGGATCTTAGTTTCGACCATGGCGCGCGTGTAAAACGGCGCGTCGAGCATCGCTTTGACCTGACGGGGTGTGTGACCAGAATCGGCGCGGGTGGTGCGCGCGACCGCCCAGAGACTGCGTGGCAGGCGTGCTGTTGGAGGCGCATCGACCATTCGGGCATCCCCGTCAGGGGAGAAATCTATCGAAGCCGAAAGGGTGCCGCCATCACGGTGCCGCGCATCATAGAAACAAGTTGCGCCCTGCCATGTAGGATAACGGCCCCAAGTCCAGTCATCGAAATCGGCTTCCAGCGCGCGCGTGCCGAAATTGGCATCGAAATACCCATGTCCTTTCCAGCGCCAGCCCTTGGCGTCCAAATCCACTGATATGTCTGAAACCGGTGCAAAGGGTCGCCAGATATGCGCCCCATCCGGGGTAAGCGGCAATTCCTGATCACTGATCGCTGAAGGGGTCACAGTGATCTTGCCCCTGATCCGGCCAAAGAACGGGGGCCCGCCGCGTTCATCGACCGATATTTCCAGACGATCGCCGGTCCAATGCAGGCTGGAAGGACCCACGGTGAAGCGCTCAGGCGACTGACGCAGCGCTGCGCGACCGCGGTCGGTCATAGTGAACCGTCCACCGCGTCCGTAGGTGGCGACATTGATGCAGACATTGTTGTGTGGATCACGCCGTCCGGACCACCGGTACCAAGGCGAAAACACCGATCCAATGAATGCAATGACCGAGATTGCACGCTCCCCATCGTCGCTAATCCCGTCGATATACCACCAGGCGTAGCCGTCGGGCGGAACCGTCAGGTCGAAACGAGGTCCTGCATGATCGCCTCGGCCGCGTGCCGTCCGGAGAGCGCAGCCATTGGAACCCCCGCGCCCGGATGCGTGCCCCCGCCCGCCAGATACAACCCCGATAGAGCCGTCCGCGCCCGGGGTCGTTTCAGAGCTGCCGTCATTCCATGTGGGCTCTGCCCGTAGAGTGAGCCCATTGATCCCGGAAACAGATGTTCGAACCCGGTCGGGGTGGTCAGCGCGTTGTCCGGAGGACTTGGCGAGAAAGTCAGGCCGAAGCGGCGGAGCGTTTGGAATGTCAGTTGGCGGCATGTCTGGACCTCCTCGGGGTTAGGGGTCTTGCTGGTTATGGCGGGGGCATTGAGAATGATCTCAAAGCGTTCCTGGCCCTTAGGTCGTCCGCGTCCGCTGCCTCGATCTTGTGCGCAAACATAAATTGTAGGTGCAGTTGGTGTGCGTCCTGCTCGTAGATCCCGAAACTCTGAGGCTGGGTCCGATGCGAAAAATACGTTGTGATGGCCTAGTTCGGGTCCGATTGCAGCGCTTGCGAAGCTCCAGACGCGGGCTGAATAACTGCGCGGAGCAGATTTTGTGGTTGGCGCGATGTGAGAAACATCTTTGCCCAGCAATCCCGTTGCCAAGGCGCGGGGGTCGCCTGCGAACACGACGAAGTCGGCAGGCAAACGATGTCCGTTCTTTAAACAGACACCCGTGATCTTCGTCGCATCGGCTTCTAGATGGTGTACGGGTGCTCCTGTCAGAAGCTGACCTCCGATTGCTTGAAAACGATCAGCCAACACTTGAGCGAGATGATGCATCCCGCCATCCACCCGCCAGACGCCTGCTTCTTCTGCCCGCCAGATCAGGGAAAGATGCGCCGGCGCTTCCAAAGGTGAGCCGCCAACATACGTGGCGTATCTGCCAAAGAGTTGCCGCAACCGGGGATCAGTAAAGCTATGCGCCAGTTTCTGTGTAAGCTTGTTGAACGTCAAAAGCGTTGGCAGATGTCGAGGTGCAGATAGGGCGTGGCGTGCAAGATCTGCAAATGACGGTTCGGGGTTTTGCATCATAGGTGCGTCGAAGAGCGTGAAGAGCGATTCTGCGTCTTGGGCAAAATGCTCAAACTCGTGCGCAGCCTTGGAACCAGCAAAATCACGTATCGCCAACGCACTGGCCTGCCGATCATCGAATAGATCAAGCTTGCTGCCATCCGGCCAATAGTGTCGCGCAAGAAGGGGCTCGCGTGTCAGCTTTGCATGGTCTTCAAGGCGCGCTCCAGTTGCCGCAAACAGCGCGTCAAAGACGTGGCGCATGGTCAACACGGTTGGCCCCGCATCCGAAAGCCCTGCGGTCGTGGGAACCGCGCGTGCTTTACCGCCAACCCAGTCATGCTGTTCCAGAAGTGTCACGTCATTGCCGGAAGCGCGTAGCAGCAGCGCTGCGGATAAACCACCGAAACCGGCGCCAATGACTATGACGCGCGGCACGGGAAATCGACTTGGGTTCTGCGAATACATTTCAGAATTGTTGACTCACACTGGGCATCTGTCCAGTATGATTTACATATTAGTGTCATAAATTAATGACACCAAAGGCCGATGCTACTGATCGGTACAGCGAGAGGATGCCAAGTTTGGGACTTTCCGAAAGAATTGACAGCGCGGTCTGCGCGGCAATCAACACCGCGCGAGATGGAGCTGCACCTGCTCGGCTTTCTGCGGCATTGGACTACGCGACTAAACCTGGTGGCGCGCGTATTCGTCCAACCATACTTCTGTCGGTGTCAGTCGCGTGTGGCGACGATCAGCCCCAGATTGCGGACGCGGCTGCGGCAGCGCTGGAATTGATGCATTGCGCATCGCTGGTACATGACGACTTGCCCTGTTTCGATAATGCCGAGACACGGCGGGGCAAGCCCTCTGTTCACCGCGCGTTCTCAGAACCGCTGGCGGTTTTGACTGGCGACAGTCTGATCATGCTGGCCTATGAGGTGCTTGCGCGCACCGGCACAATCGACCCTGCCCGTGCGTCGCAGCTAGTTCTGGCGCTGGCGCGTCGTAGCGGAATGCCAAATGGTATCTGTGCAGGTCAGGGGTGGGAAAGCGAAGACAAGATTGATCTTAGTGCCTACCATCGGTCGAAGACAGGCGCGCTCTTTATCGCTGCTACCCAAATGGGCGCCATCGCGGCCGGTGAAGAACCTGAGCCTTGGTTCGAGTTGGGCGACCGGATTGGAGAGGCCTTCCAGGTTGCCGACGATTTGCGTGACGCCTTAATGGCAGCCGAAGACATCGGCAAACCGGTTGGTCAGGATGCGCGCCATGGACGGCCAAACTCGGTGAATTTGCTGGGGGTCGACGGCGCGGTGTCGCGACTTAAGGACATCCTCGGGGGCGCGATCGCGTCCATCCCATCCTGCCCGGGCGAGGCGATGTTGGCGCACATGGTCACGCAACAAGCGCGGCGACTGATCCCGATGACCGCGCAATCGCAACAGGCCTGAAGCATGGCCGATATCGGCATGCCACGAACGAGTCTATCTTTGCGCGGTTGGACCTCGCGCCTCGTCGCGCGGCCTGAATTCCAGCGCTGGGCCAGCAACACACCAATTCTGTCCTGGTTTGCCAGGCGCGATGGCGCGGCGTTGTTTGACATCGTCCAGGGGTTCGTCCGATCGCAAGTGTTGTTTGCACTTGTCCAACTGGAAATACCCTCTCGCCTTGTTCACGGACCGCAGGACGCCGAAAGCCTTGCAAGATTGTGCAAACTGCCGCTGGACCGTATGCAAATCTTGCTGCGCGGGGGCGTTGGGATAGGCATCCTGAAATCATCCAGGCGAGGCACATACGGCCTGACCCGTCAGGGTGCTGCCCTGACTGGGGTTGCGGGATTACAGGATATGATTCTGCATCATGGCGCGTTTTACCGCGATCTTGATGATCCGATCTCACTTTTGACTGGCGAACAGGATACCGAGCTGGCTGCGTTCTGGCCCTATGTATTCGGCGCAGCCAAGGCCGATAATCCAGTGGTGGCCGAGCGGTATTCAACACTTATGGCCGATACCCAAAAACTGGTCGCCCAGGACACGCTGAATGCCGTCTCACTTGCAGGGATAAAGCGGATGCTGGATGTCGGCGGGGGAAGCGGGGCGTTCCAAATCGCGGTGGCTGAAGCTCAACCTGAAATCGACCTTGGTGTGTTTGATTTGCCCACAGTTGCAGACGCTGCGAATCGTGCAATCGCTGCTGCAGGTGTGTCGAATCGAATCAGCTTTCTCCAAGGATCATTTCGTGACGATCCATTGCCTCAAGGTTTTGACGCGATCTCATTGGTACGAGTTCTCTACGATCATGCTGATGACACAGTAGCGAACCTGTTGTCGTCCTGCCGCACCGCTTTACCACCAGGTGGGCGGTTGATTATTTCGGAACCAATGTCTGGAGGACGCCGTCCGGATCCGATCACCGATGTTTACTTCGCCTTTTATACACTGGCGATGCGGACAGGTCGCACCCGATCGTCCGAAGAAATAGCTGAACTTGTTGAGACTGCTGGTTTTACCGATGTCGAGGCCCTCAAGTCTCGCAGGCCTTACGTGACCTCTGTCCTGACCGCTGTCCGCGCAGACTGACACTTACTTAAAAGTGTCCATTTTGATTGACAGATTAAACTGTCAGAATAAACTGACATTCACTATTGATGTTTAAGCAAGCGCAAAGACTTGGCGACATCACAACGTAGGGAGGTACATTGTGGACACGCTTGCTGTCCTTCTCAAAGGTCCAAGACAACTTACCTTGGAGGCGGTCGAACTGACTGAGCCAGGGGCTGAAGACGTTGTTGTAGAGGTCTCGCATTCCGGAATTTCCACCGGAACCGAGAAGCTATTTTGGACTGGCGAAATCCCTCCGTTTCCGGGAATGGGGTATCCCCTCGTTCCAGGTTACGAGGCGACCGGGCAAGTCGTGGAAGCAGGCCACCTCAGTAAATTGTCGCCGGGAGATCATGTCTTTGTTCCGGGCGCAAATTGCTTTGAAAACGCGCGCGGCCTGTTTGGAGCTGCTGCGCACAGAATCGTCACAAAAGCAGACCGGGTCGCCCGGATTGATCCTGCGCTGGGGGCCGAAGGTGCGCTGCTGGCGTTGGCGGCCACTGCAAGACATTGCATGGCAGGGCTGAATAAGCGTGTGCCTGATCTGATCGTGGGTCATGGCGTTTTAGGTCGACTTCTTGCTCGCCTGACAATCGCCGCCGGGGCACCTGCCCCAACGGTGTGGGAGATCGATCCCGCCCGTCGGCTGGGTGCTGAAGGCTACGAGGTGATCCCCCCGGATGCCGACACAAAGCGCGACTATGAGGCAATCTATGATGCAAGTGGCCAAGGCGCATTGCTCAACGACCTTGTTGGTCGGATTGCCAAAGGGGGCGAGATTGTTCTCGCCGGGTTCTATTCAGAGCCGCTTTCCTTTGCGTTCCCGCTCGCCTTCATGAAGGAAGCGCGCTTCCGGGTTTCTGCGGAATGGACACCTGACGATCTTATGGCAACGCGAAGCCTGATCGAGGCGGGTGCGCTTTCACTGGCGGGTTTGATTACCGACACCCGTCCGGTTTCCGAGGCTGCTCAAGCCTATCCGCACGCTTTTGAAGACCCCGCCTGCCTTAAAATGATCCTCGATTGGAGCGACGCCGCATGAAGGACGAGATCCCAGACCTGAAGGGCTATGATGCCCGGTTGCGCGATGAAGCGGCCGAGCCAACCCTCGAGGTGCCGATGGACGCGCCCACCAAGAAGACGCAAATCATTGCGATCTATGGGAAGGGTGGCATCGGCAAGTCGTTCACCCTGGCCAATCTCAGCCACATGATGGCCGAACAGGGCAAGCGCGTCCTGCTCATTGGCTGCGATCCCAAATCGGATACGACCTCGCTTTTGTTTGGTGGCAAGGCTTGCCCGACGATCATCGAGACCTCGACCAAGAAGAAATTGGCGGGCGAAGAGGTCAAAATCGGCGATGTATGCTTCAAGCGCGGTGGCGTCTTTGCCATGGAGCTTGGTGGTCCAGAGGTCGGACGCGGCTGCGGCGGTCGCGGCATTATTCACGGCTTTGAGCTGTTGGAGAAGCTCGGGTTCCATGATTGGGACTTCGACTACGTCCTCCTCGATTTCCTTGGGGACGTCGTATGTGGCGGCTTTGGTTTGCCAATTGCGCGTGACATGGCCCAGAAGGTAATTCTGGTCGGCTCGAACGATCTGCAATCGCTTTATGTCGCCAATAACGTTTGCTCTGCGGTCGAGTATTTCCGCAAACTGGGCGGAAATGTCGGCGTTGCTGGTCTCGTCATCAACAAGGATGACGGCACGGGCGAAGCGCAGGCCTTTGCCAAGGCTGTCGATATTCCTGTGTTGGCATCCATCCCTCAGGACGATGACCTGCGCAAGAAATCAGCAAATTATCAGATTGTAGGCACCGGTCAGGGACAATGGGGTCCGCTTTTTGCGGAGCTGGGTATGAACGTGGCTGAGGCGCCACCGCTGCGCCCGACAGCTCTGACCCAGGACGAATTGCTGGAACTGTTTGATGGCTCTGACACAGGCGCAGGGGTGGTTCTGGAGCCTGCCACCGATCAGGACATGCGCGGCAAGGACGCCAAACCGAAAGAAAGCCTTGAGGTCATTTATGACGATGCGTGAGGGAACTCGGTGAAAGACGAAGTCACATATGATGACGCGGCAAACGCCGAGGTGATCAAAGGATCGCCCCGTGAAGATGTGCCTAAGCTTCAGGGTGATTCTGGGCTGGGATGCCATTCGGGATCCACGCTCGCAGAGGCAGCGCGTGCGGCCGGGCAGTCCGAATTGCTCGACAAATATGCGGCTGATTACCCTCAAGGACCCCATGACAAACCGCAATCCATGTGCCCGGCCTTTGGCTCGTTGCGTGTGGGGCTGCGGATGCGGCGCGTAGCCACCGTCCTCTCAGGGTCGGCCTGCTGCGTTTACGGGCTGACATTCGTTTCGCATTTCTACGGTGCGCGACGGTCGGTGGGCTACGTGCCGTTCAATTCCGAAACGTTGGTGACGGGCAAATTGTTCGAAGACATTCGCGACAGCGTCCATGAACTGGCAGACCCTGATCGCTATGACGCCATCGTGGTGACGAATCTTTGCGTTCCTACTGCCAGTGGTGTGCCGCTTCGGTTGTTGCCTGACGAGATTAACGGCGTGCGGATCGTCGGGATTGACGTGCCGGGCTTTGGCATTCCGACCCACGCCGAGGCAAAAGACGTACTGGCAGGCGCTATGCTCGACTATGCGCGTCAGGAAATTGAAGCGGGCCCCGTGGCGCGTCCGGAACGAGGCACGTCAGACCTGCCCACGGTATCGCTTTTGGGTGAAATGTTCCCAGCCGATCCTGTCATGATCGGGCAAATGCTGGCGCCTATGGGGTTGGCTGCGGGTCCCGTGGTGCCATGCCGCGAATGGCGCGAGCTTTATGCTGCGCTTGATTGCGGTGCAGTGGCGGCAATCCATCCATTCTATACTTCTGCAGTTCGCGTCTTTGAACGGGCAGGGCGGCCTATCGTTGGTTCGGCCCCCGTGGGGTATGACGGAACAGCAGCTTGGCTGACCGCAATCGGAGATGCCTTCGGCTTGTCGTCCGACAAGGTCGCTTCTGCACAAAATGCATTCTTGCCTGCAATCAAGGGGGCTCTGTCTCAGTCCCGCATTGACGGCACGCTGACCGTCTCAGGATATGAGGGCAGCGAATTACTGGTCGCCCGGCTGCTGATCGAAAGCGGGGCACAGGTGCCTTATGTCGGCACTGCCTGCCCGAAAACACCGTGGAACGAAGAAGATGCTGCCTGGCTCGAAGCCAAAGGTGCGCGCGTAAAGTTCCGCGTTTCGCTGGAAGATGACTGCGCCGCGGTCGAGGCTATTCGCCCCTCACTTGCGATCGGAACAACGCCTGTTGTCCAGAAAGCCAAGGAGATGGGAATTCCGGCGCTGTACTTTACCAACCTGATTTCGGCGCGTCCGCTCATGGGTCCTGCAGGAGCGGGCAGCTTGATCGAAGTTGTGAACGCGGCCATCGCTGGCAAGGACCGGATGGATCGGATGAAATCCTTCTTCGACGGGGTTGGCACCGAGGACACCGCTGGTGTCTGGGAAGGGGATCCCAATCTGCGCCCCGATTTCCGGGCATTAAACCAAAAGAAGCTTGAAAAAGCGGCGCGCGCCCGCAAAGCGGCGGAGATGATCTGATGTTGATTCAAGATCATGATCGGGCCGGGGGCTACTGGGGCGCTGTTTACGCGTTCTGCGCTGTGAAAGGCTTGCAGGTCGTTATTGACGGTCCTGTAGGTTGCGAAAACCTGCCCGTAACAAGTGTTCTGCATTATACGGATGCCTTGCCGCCGCACGAGCTTCCCATCGTTGTGACGGGTCTGGGTGAAGAAGAGCTGGGTCGTGATGGCACCGAGGGCGCTATGAAACGCGCCTGGGGCACACTTGATCCCGCTTTGCCTGCAGTCGTGGTCACAGGCTCGATCGCCGAGATGATCGGGGGTGGCGTGACGCCGGAAGGCACGAATATCCAGCGTTTCCTCCCGCGCACCATCGATGAAGATCAATGGGAAGCCGCAGATCGGGCGATGACCTGGATCTTTACCGAGTTTGGCATGACCAAGGGGCGGATGCCGCCAGAGGCCAAGCGCGAAGACGGTGCAAAACCCCGCGTAAACATTCTTGGGCCAATGTATGGGGCCTTCAACATGCCATCGGATCTGGCCGAGATTCGTCGTCTGGTTGAGGGCATCGGCGCCGAAGTGAACATGGTCATGCCGCTTGGCGCGCATCTGGCCGAAATGCGCAATCTGGTGAATGCGGATGTGAATGTCTGCATGTATCGCGAATTTGGCCGCGGATTGGCGGATGTGCTCGGTAAACCTTACCTGCAGGCCCCGATCGGCTTGGATAGCACCACGAAGTTCCTCCGCAAGCTGGGCGAGCTTCTGGATCTTGATCCGGAACCTTTCATCGAGCGCGAGAAACACAGCACTATCAAACCGCTCTGGGATCTTTGGAGATCGGTGACGCAGGATTTCTTTGCCACCGCCAGCTTCGCGATCGTTGCCAACGAAACTTATGCTCGCGGCATTCGGAACTTCCTTGAGGCCGACCTGGGCCTGCCTTGCGCGTTTGCCGTGGCCCGCTCTGCGGGGGCCAAAACAAACAACGAAGAAGTACGCGCGCTTCTGGGTAGCAAACGACCCCTTATCGTCATGGGATCGATCAACGAAAAGATGTACCTGGCCGAAATGAAAGCTGGCCACGGTCCGCAGCCTGCCTTCATTCCTGCATCTTTCCCTGGCGCTGCCATCAGACGAGCCACCGGAACGCCCATGATGGGATATGCCGGTGCCACCTATCTGGTGCAGGAAGTGTGTAATGGGCTGTTTGACGCTTTGTTCCATATCCTGCCACTCGCCTCGGATATGGATGCTGCCGAAGCTACGCCAACGACGCTTCGTCGCAATATGCCTTGGGATGCAGACGCACAGGCCGCGCTGGATCGCATTGTTGAAACCCACCCGATCCTGACCCGGATATCTGCCGCCAAGACGCTGCGTGACGCGGCTGAAAGCGCTGCGCTCGCGCGAGGCGATGAACGGGTCGTTGTTGAAACCGTAAATGCACTCGATCCCGGTGGGGCCGAGTTGG
>Ga0189292_10227_pt1 | contig 24907 bp, 14 predicted proteins | sample UW1oraminimetaG_FD_130317 | JGI IMG/M metagenome (GOLD analysis project Ga0189292, IMG submission 130317) | Marine microbial communities from the Costa Rica Dome - UW179A-orange mini metaG | ecosystem: Environmental > Aquatic > Marine > Oceanic > Photic zone | place: Costa Rica: the Eastern...
CTCGCCGCTCAAGTCCGCCTACGTCGCCGCCAAGCACGCGCTGCTGGGCCTGGCGCGCGTGCTGGCCAAGGAAGGCGCCAAGCACAACGTGCGTTCGCACGTCATCTGCCCCGGCTTCGTGCGCACCCCGCTGGTCGAGAAGCAGATTCCCGAACAGGCCAAGGAACTGGGCATCAGCGAAGAAGACGTGGTCAAGAAGGTGATGCTGGGCGATACCGTCGACGGCGTTTTCACCACGGTCGACGACGTGGCGCAGACGGCGCTGTTCCTGTCGACCTTCCCCAGCGCGGCGTTCACGGGGCAGTCGTTCGTGGTCAGCCATGGGTGGTACATGCAATAGGCCTTGCGCCGCCGGGAATGCGGCGCGCGCGGCTGGCCGTGCGCCGCTTCGAATCTCGACAATCGACAGGGAGCCTTCCGGACTGGCCGCCGGCCCGGAGGTTTTTTTCCGAGCACGCCTCCGCCTGCCCGACCCGTGGCTTAAGATAGGCGCGCTTTGGCTGCTGATGCCATAACCGGATGCAAGGAAGTGCATGGCCTTCGACTATAAAAACGCGCCGCCCGAGGAATTGAAGGCGCGCTACAACGCCATCGCCAAGGAGATGGGCGATGACCAGTTCTTCACCAAGAAGGAACTGAACCACCTGCCCCACGTGCTGCACGACGGCGAAGAGGTGCTGGCCTTCACCAGCGGCATGATGAACAACAACACCTGGCTCATCACGCTGACCGACCGGCGCATCATCTTCCTCGACAAAGGCCTGGTCTACGGCCTGCGCCAGACCGCGATCGACCTGGACAAGGTCAATGCCGTTTCCGGTGAAACCGGCATCATGTTCGGCAATATCTCCATCCAGGACAGCGCCGGTAGCTACCAGATACGCAACGTCTGGAAGAAAACCGTCATGCGATTCACCAACCGCGTGCAGGAGGCCATCGAAGCGCGCAAATCCCGCTTCATGCGGCAACCCGCCGCCGGCAAGGCCGCCGGTCCGGATGACGACGTCATCGCCAAGCTGGAGCGACTGGCCAGCCTGCGCGACCGCGGCGTGCTGACAGACGCCGAATTCGCCGAGCAGAAAGCCCGCATCCTGGCGGCATAGCTGTCATGGAATTCCTGATCGTCATTGCCATCATCGTGGCGCTGATCGTCGGTTATTTCTGCCTGGGCATGCTGCTGAAGTTGCTGCTGCAATGGTGGCTGCCACTGGTCTGCGCGGGGCCGCTGCTGATACTGGCGTTCGGCTTCGGCTGGATGGGCGCCATCGGCGCGGTCGTCGGCGCGCTGCTGCTGATCGGCTTCACCCAGAACTGGCAGGAATCGCCCACCTATCTCGCGCTTGAAGCGAAGATCGACAAGGCGTTCTATTTCGACGACGTCTAGCCCTCGCCCGAACGCCGTCGGACGAACTCCCCCCGACGATGAGGCCGCCACGGCTGACTGCGCCATCGCCATCGCGATGCGCAGCCAGCCATGCCGCTAGAACTGATAGCGTGTCGTCAGCAGGAAACTACGCGGCGTACCGTAGTAGTTGCCGCCATTGTTACCCTGCATCGACTCGAAATAGCGCTTGTCGAACAGGTTGTTGACGTTGAACTGGATATCCAGCTGCCGGTTCACCTTGTAGCCGGCCACCAGATCCACCACCGTGAACGGCGACTGCTTGACCACGTAGCCCTCCGCGCTCGTCAACGATTGCGTCGAGGTCTTGCTCTGTGCCCGCACCGCGCCGCCGATACGCCATTTCTCGTACGCCCCCGGCAGGTGATACATGGCGGCGACTTTCAACTGGTGCTGCGGGACATAGCTGGCATAGGGCTGGCCTGCGGCGCCGTCGATGCCGCCCGAAGACACCTTGGCGCGCGTGTAGGAATAACCGATGCCCACGTTCAGGCGTGGCAGCAGCTCGCCATTGATGTCGATCTCCACGCCTTCGCTCTTGACCTCGCCCACCGCCCGATAGCAATTGGTGGCGACGAAGCACGACGAGATGTCGGTCACCGCCTGCGGCAGGTTGGACTGCGTCGTCGAGAACACCGCGATGGCGGCGTTGATACGCTCGTCCAGATAGCTGCCCTTCAGGCCGATTTCGTAGTTGGTGCCCTCCACCGGCTTGAGCACCGTACCCGACGTGTCCAGGTAGTACTGCGGTTTGAAGATGCTGGAATAGCTGGCGTAGACCGAGTGGTTGTCGTTCAGATCATAGGTCAGCGCGGCATACGGCGTGAAGTGCTTGTCTTCGCTGAACTTGCGATGACTGCTCCATGCGCCTTGATACTGCTTGTTGTCGAAGTCGAACCAATCCAGCCGCGCGCCCAGAATCATGCTGAGCGGGTCCGCCAGGCGGAAACGGCCGGTGGCGTAGGCCGACGTCAGTGCCGAGCGCTGGTCGCGGCTCCAGAGCGTGTCCTTCACGAAGTCGGAACGGCGAATCGAATCCGGGTCCCACGTGTACGGATTGACGCCGCCCAGCATGTAATAGCCGGTCGGCGAATCCAGGTAGCTGTAGCCATCGTCGCGCCACGTATCCTTGCGGTAGCTCGCCCCGAACGCAATGTCGTGGAAACGGCCGAACAGCTTGACCGGCCCTTGCGCCGACACGTCGAAGCTCTGCTGCTTCTTATCGTAGTCATAGCGGCCGCCCATCACGTCGTAAAGCATATTGCCCTGCGCATCATAGCTGCCACTGACGAAATAGGCGCCGTCCAGCGCCGACGACGCATTGACGGAGCGGGCGGCGGCCTTGGCCACCCAGCCGCTGTCGAACTTGTGCTTGAGCTCGGCGAACAGGCTCGATTCCTTCTTGTCCCAATAGCTCCATGATGGCGAAAACCGCCGTGACCGCCGGATATCCAGCGGCGAACCGTCGGGGGCCGTGGGAACCCCCATCCATTCGGACCCCGGATTGTCCTCGGTGTTGGAATGGCCGCCCAGGCTCAGCGTGGTGCGCGAGGTCAGATCGATATCGACGACGCCGTAGTACAGGTGCTTGCGGCTGCTGTAGCCATCCGTGAAATACTGCCGCGACTGCTGCGACGTGACGAAGCGCCCCCGGATCGAGCCGCTGTCATTCAACGGGCCGCTCGCATCGAATTCGCCCGAGAAATTATCCCAGTTGCCCGCGCGCGCGGTGGCGATGAACTGCGCCACGTCGGTCGGCTGCTTGCGCACGAAGTTGATGGCGCCCGATGGATCGCCCATGCCCGTCATCAGGCCGGTCGGTCCTCGCACCACCTCCACGTGGTCGTACATCGCCGTGGTGCTGTAGGTGGACGTGTCCGTCTCGTAGGTCACCGGCATCCCGTCCAGCAGGAATGTATTGATCGTGAAGCCCCGGGAAAAATAACGCGAGCGATCATTGCTCCAGTGGTTCACCGTCACGCCGGTGGTGCTGTTGGCGACGTCATCGATGGTCTGCATCGCGAAGTCATCCAGCTTCTGGCGTGTCACCACGCTGACGGACTGCGGCGTTTCCTGGATGGTCAGCGGCAGCTTGGTCGCCGTGTTCATCGCGCCGGTAGTGTACGAGCCGGTGCCTTCCGTGAACTCATTACCCTTGCCCACGACCGTGATGCTCTGCATCACCACACTGGCATCGCCGGCACCGCGCGACAGGGCAACCCGGTTGCCCGTTCTTTCAAACACCAGGCCAGAGCCCGCCAGCAAGGCGCGCAACGCCTCGTCCGGCGTCAGCCGGCCCGACACGGCCGGCGCACGCAGATTACGCACGGCATCCGGCGAATACGCCAGATCCCACGAGGCCCGCGTGGCCAGGTCGACCAGCGCGCTTTCCAGCGATTGCGCCGGCATGTTGAGCTGCAGCGCCGCTTCCTGCGCCTGCGCGACGGTCGGCGACAACGCCACCCCCAGCAGCAACGACAAAGCCAGCGCACCCAGGCCTTGGGCAGACGCCAGCCTGCGCGGCGATGAATAGAATCCAATGGTTGAACGGTTCACGGAACGAGCTTTCCTGATGATTTTCCCGGGATCGGCAGCAGCGGGCCTGAGCAGCCCGCGAACGTGGCGATATGAAGCGGCGCTGATCGGCACGCCTATCCCCAGGACGCCGTGGCGCGCCCAATTCCTGATGAAAAATCATCGATTATTTGAAACTAAATGCAACGCGTCGCGGACGGCATTTTCCGGACCGACCAGCGGCGCAAGCTGTCGTGCCAGCCAGATCAACGTGCCTGGATCGTCGCGACGCCATCGGCCGCGGTCTGCACCCGCACCGGCGCGATCGCGGGCAGGAGATCGAGAAACGCTTGCGGGTTGTCCACGCTGAACACCCCGGAAATATGGATGCGCCCGACGGCCACGTCCGCGACGCGCATGTCCATGCGGCCATAGCGGTTCATCTCGGCCACGGCATCCGCCAACGCCTGGTCGCGGAACACCACCCGTCCCGCATGCCAGGCCAGCAAGTCCGACACCGCCACCTTTTCCGACGGCGACAACCCGCCCTGCGCCAGCGTGCGCGTGCCCTGGCCGCCAGTCAGCAACACCTGGCTGCGATTCCACCAGTGGCCGGATTGCACGGCCACGGTGCCCGAATCCACCGCCACCCGCACCTGTTCGCCATCGCGGCGCACATTGAAGCGCGTGCCCGTGACGCGGACGGTGGTCGCGCCCGTCTCCACGTAGAAAGGCCGCTGCGGATCCGGCGTCACCGTGAAAGTGGCCTCGCCCGCCTGGAGTTCGACAACGCGGCGATCCTCGAACAGGCGCACCGACAATCGCGTCGCGGTGTTCAGGTCCACCACGGAGGCGTCCGGCAGCGATGCCTGCATACGCTGACCCGGTTGCGTTGCGTACTGCTGGCTGAACGCCGGCGTTCCCATGAACCACTGCGGCAGCGCCACGCCGGCAACGACCACGGCACACGCCAGTCCCAGGCCAACCCCCAAAGGCTTGCGCGAGCGGGAACCCCGCCCGGAGCGCGGCGCCGGTTCGGCCGCCAGCGCCCGCAACCTGGCCGGATCCACCAACGCAAACCCATTCCAGAGGCCGCAGGCCCGTTGGTATTCCCGCTCATGCGCCGGGTCCGCCTGCCGCCAGGCGTCGAAGCGCTGTTGCTGCGCGGCATCCATCCGCCCCGAACGGACGCGCGCGAACCAGTACGCGGCGGCATCGCGCGGGTCACGCAGGGTGTCGGGGTCGGGGGAGTCAGTCATCGCGCGGCGGGTCAATCCGGGCAGAAACGTTCGAGCTGTTCGCGCATTTCACGGGTGGCGTCCATGATATAGCGTTCAACCGTATTGAGCGCCAGGCCCATGCGCTGCGCGATTTCCGGCTGCGAATAGCCTTCCAGCCTGTGCCACACATAGGCCTGCCGCTTCTTCAGCGGCAGGCTCGCCAATGCCTGCTCCAGCGCCTCGGCCAACTGCCGCGCGCGCACGCCCGCTTCGGGATCGTGCAGCAGCGGATGGTCTTCGGCCGCCAGCATCTCCAGCGAAGTCTGCGGGTGGCGTTCCTGCCGCCGGATCTCGCTGATCAGCCGATTCTGCGTCGCCCGGTACAGATAGGACTTGGGTGCAGCCGCCGCCACGTTGCCATCGCTCAACAGATGCGCCATCACATCCTGCGCCGCATCCTCCGCGTCGCAAGGACGCGAATTGCGCTTGGCCCACGAACCCACCAGCTCGCCGTAATAGGCGAGCCAACCTTTCAGGGGGTTAATGGGGCGGGGCATTGGGCCGAACGTCGCGTCAAGGCAAAAAGGACGGCCATATTAACAATGATTCTCAATTAATGAATACACTGGGCGCTGCCAGTCCGCGCCATGCTTGCCTGCGCGCCCGTCTTGATACCCTTGGGTCCACCACCACGGCGCGCCCTGGCGCACCGTTCGACCCTGCCTTGAGGATTGCCATGTCTTTCAGCACCGACGCCTGGGCGCGCAACGCCGCGCTGTACGAAAAAACGCGCACCATGCCGTTCAACCAGGAACTGGCCAGCGGCCAGCTCAGCGAACAGGCGTTCCGCCACTACATGATCCAGGACGCCCACTACCTGCTGGCCTTCGGCCGCGCCCTGGCGGTCGCCGCCGCCAAGGCCGACCATGCCGACGGCGTGGTGCAGTTCGCCGACGCCGCCAAGAACGCCGTGGTGGTCGAACGCAGCCTGCACGAAGGCTTCATGAAGCAATTCGGCATCGATGGCGACACGTTCGCCAGCACCCCGCTGTCGCCCGCCAGCCATCACTACACCAGCTTCCTCATCGCCACCGCGTGGAGCGCGCCGTATCCCGTGGCCCTGGCGGCGCTGCTGCCATGCTTCTGGATCTATGCCGAGATCGGGCGCGACATCCACTCGCGCGCGACGCGTCCCAATCCCTATGGCGCGTGGATCGATACCTACGCCGGAGAAGAATTCCACACCCTGGTGCGCGAAGTGATCGCATCGGTGGACCAGGCGGCGGACAAGGCGTCGGCACAGACGCGGGATGAGATGCACCGCGCCTATACGCATGCGGCGCAGTTGGAATGGATGTTCTGGGATTCGGCGTATCGGTTGGGGGAATGGCCGGTGTGAAGAGATGCCACGGCCAGCCCCGACTGACGAATGGCGTCGATGGCGCCCACCACGCGGCGGGCGCCTGCGCCGATTCGCCTATAAATGCCGCTTGAAAGCGATGATGGCCGCGCCTACCGCGCTGGACGCTTGCGAGTACGGCGTGCCGGTGCCCATTTCCTTTTCCGCCAGATCGTATTGCTGATTGTTGATCAGCCGAGCGATCTTGCCTGCCTCGGCATGAAACACCTTGTGCTTCTGGATGATTGCGCCAAACTCCGGCTTCGAGCTGTATTTCAGCTTCCCTTCACCATATAGCCAGACCCCGAGCTGGCAACAATTGTCCTTGCCGATGGCTTCCGCATCCATCTGTTCCTTTCTGCTGATGGCGGAACGGAACTTCAACTTCCATTCGGCGTGCTTTTGAATCGATTCATCCAGGTTCATGCTTGGCTCCTTCAATTGGGGCGGCAACGATTGATTTGCCCCATGAGAAGAGGGTAGAGAATCGAGACCGGGCACGACTTGTCTGGTGTCATGAGCCTGGGTTGCGGACGGCGGGAAAGGGGTGGGGGTTTGCGCGGGCGCAAGGTAATCGCGGGAGGGAGGAGATATCAGACTGAAGGTAGGACTTCATGCCATGCAGCCTGCGAGGGGTCATCATTTCCCGTACGTATCGCGAGGCTCGGCCAGTCGCAACAATCCGGACTTCGCGCACTGGTACGGGTAAGCCTCAACGCAACGCTGGCGCATCATGCGGGCCAATCGGCTGGCGAAGTCCGCGGCAATGCGTAACCCATCCTTGGTCGGCCCGCGGTTGGAATAGTCGCGCAAGGAAATGGGATAGGAATCGTCCGCCCAGCCACGATATTCGCCTGATACGGCGTCATACAGCCGCACCTTGATTCCGACTGAGGGCCCGTACTGTTGATAGCCGCCAAATCCATTGGGTTCGCCCAATGCAATCACATACTTTGCACCGATCGCCGCAGCGTCTTCTTTCATGGTCGCCGGGCGGGCGAACCTCGGATCCACCTTGCGCAGCTTGAACGTCGCCTTGATGCCCACAGCGTCCATCGCGCCGGGCAGTTCGGCGTTCAGCGCATTGCAGACGGCCTCGGCCGCGTACAACGCTGGTAGTGCGATGCCAGCTCCGATCCAGCCCGTATCGTTGATTTCCCTCTGGTAATCGCAATCGGAGCTATAGATCAGCACAGGGGTGATGACTTCGCTCGGATCAGGATTGGTGGCCAGGGGTTGGGAAGGTGAACCCATGATGAAAGAGCAGCCCGAAGTCAAAAACAGGGTCGCCGACAACAAAACCCGCTTTAATCGAGAAGCACATCCATAGCTGATCCAAGTTCGAGCATCAGTCACATACGGATCCCGGGTATTCCATGAATATAGAATACGTTGCAAATCCATTATTTTCTGGCGACTTAATTTCGTACTGCTCCCGCCCGCGGCAGAATATATTTCTCCCTGGCATGGACATATCGACCGCACCAACGCTTTCGAAAATTTTCTCATTTCTGGCTCTGACATCGGCAGACCAACCGGATGCCGAAAACTTCAAAACGATTTGCACCACAGCCCCGGGCTTGACAAATTTATCTTCCGATAAAACCGTTCCATTTTCTAGTTTCACCGATTTAACCAGATCACTCATTTTTTCCGAGACACCGGCAACATCTCTGGGAGCCCTAAAGACCATGTAAACCATCAACATCGACCAAAAGACAATCCAGAAAAAAATCAGCCCTCGCGATATTCTTATTTTCATGAAATCCCTATTTAAAGAAAGGCAACCGAACGCCCGTGTCATTTCCGTATCCCACGCCTGCACCAAATCCAGGGGTACCGGCTCCAATTTCGACAGATGTAGCGCCCCCAATCGAGTGGTTCAGCCCGACACAAACGCCCGCACAATAGGAACCTTGAATACTGGCGCCCTGCAAATAACGATTAACTATATCGGCTCGCTCACTGGCGACTCGTTTTATGTTCTCTGCTATAGAGCCAAACATCATATTTGCACCGACAGACACTGGCACGGCTCCACTACCCGCCAGATAAATTCTCCCGTCATAGAAATTTATCGTAATTGACGCAGCCAACCCAAGAAAAGCGATTTGCGCAGTCATGTAATCAGGACGGCTGTACTCATTGCCGGGACGGCCATATGAGATTCCAGCCTGGCAATCACCATTACCATTGCCACATCGCGGCGCCTTAGAGCCTCCAATGTACTCACCTTGCCAAGCCAATCTGCCATAGGGAGACGACATTCCAGAGAGAGCTTTGACCGAATCAGAAAAGCTCGCATACCCAGAATAACTAAAATCTCCCAACGCCTGCATTGATTTTACCCATGCATGCTCTTGTGAATACTTAAGAATTTCCGTCTCACTGACATAGTTTTGATTGAACAGCGGACTACCCTCCGGAAATTCGGCCCAACATTTGACCTCATAGCAAGCAGCCTTGATTAAACGCTGCTCTTTGGCCGAATCGCCATTTGCCTCAATTTTTATCCTCTCCAGCTCCGAGACATGGAGTTGACGATTAAAGCTATCCGCTACGGCCGCTCCCCCAGCACCACTTAATCCCCCAACAGCACCCCCAGCTGCGCTGGCGACCACGCTTGTTATTACCTTGGCAACCTGATTGCGCATTTCCACCGGAAGATCAGCCACAGCGCGTGCAATTTCATCCCTCACCAGATCACTCGCAAGATCGCCCGCAATAGTTCCTGCTATCGCACCAGCAACATTCCCTCCTCCCAAAGCGGCCCCAACCCCCGCCACTGCGGCGTGCAACGCTATCGCCCCTTTTTTTCCCTCGCCCCAGATTTCCGGATCCTTCTTCGCCAGATCTTTTAATACATCCCCCGCAATCTGCATCCCCAACTGCCCAAACGCCTGCTGGAACTCCAGTTGCTCGCGAACCTTATCCTTATCGAAGATCTTCCCAATACTGCCGTTCGCACCCTCGGTGTCACGGCTCAGCCCGGCCGTGCTATCCCGCCCCGTGTCCTTGTCCGAACGCACCTCGATCGTGCCCGCCGACACAGCCGCGCGGGTAGTGCCCGATGCGCTGCCGCTGGTACTCGCGAAGCTCAAACCCGATGGGCCGCCACCCAAGGCATCGCCCTTGTTCGGTTTGTCGAACGCGCCGGACATGCCCAGGTTGATACCGACCGTGGTGGACTTGTAATCCGCCTTGTTATGCAGGTTGCTGAACCCCAACGTCTCGGTGGACAACCAGTTTTTCGTGGCATCAGCGTCACTGGCGATGACGGCGCCGTCCAACTGCGTGTGCTTTCCAACGTAGATGTCGTAACCCCCGGAGCCCGCAAATAAGCCCGTCTGCTCGATCACACTGTCATAGTTGGACTTGGTCTTGCCGATGCTCGCACCGAGATAGGCGTTGCCCGTCATCGACCCAAAACTGAAGCTGGCCCCGGCATTGGCCTGTTTTTGCTTGGCGTCATAGCGATCCGAATCCTGCTGGCTCGCCAGAATCAGGTTGCGGCCGATATCGGCGCGGATGCTGTCCGCGCGCGCCTGGGCGCCCTCGAGCACGGTGTCACGGCCGGAGATCAGCGTCAGGTTGTCGCGCGCGCTGACCTGAGTCTCGCGATACGTCGTGCCGTTCCCCTTGGCGTTGCCGCTTCCGACGTAACCGCTGGCAAAGATATTGATGCCGCCGCCGCTACCGCTATCCGAAACGCCGATGCCGACACCAACCTTCCAGCCGCTGTTCTTATTGGTGGAGACTTCCGTCGATGTCTGGGCCTGACTTTGCAGCATCAGGTCATTGGTGGCCGCCAGCAATACATTCTTGCCGGCCAGGTCGCTGCCGATGATGGAAAGATTCCCCGAGCCGGCAACGCCCTTTTCGCCCAAAGCGATGATGGAGATATTGCCGCCCGCCATGACGGAAGAGCCGAAGGCGGTTTCCTGTGTGCGCTTCGTTTCGCTGACAGACTTGCTGGAGCCAAGGCTGATCTGGATCTGGGCACTGGCGGCTTCCTTCTGCGCCACCGACGCGTTGTCCGCCTTTGCGGCGTCCATCATCCGGTTGGCCTGCACTGCCTGATAGGCCGCCTGCCCTACCTTGACCGCGGCCAGCCTACCGCTCTTGGCGTCGCCAGCTTGCTGCAAGGTGCCCTGAATCTGCTGGGCAGCGCCCAACACGCCGCCTGCCACGCCAATGGTCAGGCCGGACTGCTTGAATTCGTGATACTCATGCTGGCGTGCTTCGCCCACGCCGGCAATGATCGCGACGTTGCTGCCGACGATGGAGATGTTGCCGTCCTGGGCCAGCAGGTTGCTCGCCATGATGCCGACATCACGTCCCGCGTCGATGGCGAGGTTGCCGCCGGCACTGCCGATCGTGCTGGCCGAATAGCCACCGCTGGCTCCTTTCATCCAGTCAGTGCGTTCCTGCTTGTTGTAGCCGATGCTGAATCCACCGCCTCCGCCAAAGCCCGACTTCTTGATCTTCTCGTACTGATAGTCCTTGTAGGTTTCGTCCTTGGCCAGGACCTGCAGATCTCTGCCAACCGCGATTTCGACATCGCGATCACCGACGATATTCGAGCCGACGACAGTCATGTCGCGTCCGGCCAGTATCGCGACCGTGTCGCCACCAAAGGTCGAACTCACGCCCCTGGTCCACTCCGTCTCGCGGATGCGGTGCGTCGTCTTGCTGGAAAGGAAGCCTTTCGTCTTGTAGTAGATCTCGTTGTACGTGTAGCCACTGGCATCGCCCGCCAGCACATTGATGTCGCGCCCCGCGCCCACCGCCAATTGCTTGTCCGACGCCACCTGCGCGGCAATGGCATTGACGTCCCGCACAGCCATCAGCGTCAGGTTTCCGCCCGCGGCGATCTGCGTACCGATATCTTCCGTCGTACGCATCTCCGACCGGTTCTTCTTGCCAAAGTTGAAGGATTCCCCATAGCTCGTTCCCGCGGCGGTCAGGTTGATATCGTTGCCGGCGCGAATGCTCGCGTCACCGCTGGCGACGATGGCGGCGGCCTGCGCGTTGACGTCGCGGCCCGCCTGCGCATTCAGCGTTCCGGCGTCGATACGGGCAACCCCGTCAACGATGGTGTTGCTGATTCCGCCACGCACGTTCGATTGGGTGCTGGCCGTGAGGTTGATGTCGCGGCCCGCGGTCAGCGTGACGCCGTCACCCTTGAGCAGCCCGGCCAGGTTGTCGATGTCGTTGCGCGCATTCAGGTTAACGGTCTTGCCCTGGATCGTGCCCACGGTGTTACGCACGTTCTGCGCATCCACCACCAACGCGTTGCGCGCGCCGAGGGTGCCGCTGTTGTCCACGTCGCCCGTCGCGCTGATCTGCGTGTCGCGACCGGCGATCAGCGTGCCATCACCGCGCAGGTCGCCCGGCTTGACGGCCAGGTAGACCTGCGGCGCCAGCACCTTCTGCTGCGTGCCGTCGGGCAGCGTGACGGTCTGCTCCACCATCCAGACGATGTCGCTGGTCAGATGGCGCATCTGCTCTTCGGTGAGCGCGGTGCCCACGGCCAGGCCGAACTGGTTGGCGAAGTCGGCGCCGGCGGTAAGCAGCGCCTTGTACTGGGTTTCGTTGTCGGTGTAGTCGCCGACAAAACGCTGCCCGGTGGCCAGCATGACCTGCTCGGCCACCAGCTTCTGCTCGTAGAAGCCGTCGCCCAGGCGCTTGAGGATGTGGCCCGGGTCCTGGTTCAGTTTCTCCAGCAGGAAGTCGCTGGACACCACGGCGCGCGAACCGACGAACTGGCTGTCGGTGGCGATCAGGTAAGGCGCGTTGGGCGCCGTGATGACCTGGTACAGCTTGCTGGTCGGGATGGTCGGCGGCAGCACGACGACGGCAATGGTCTGGTTGCCGGGCAGCGTGATGCGCGTCAGCGTTGCCGGCGGCAGCGCCTGGACGACGGTGCTGGCCCCGGGCGCCGGGACGGAAGGCGTGACCGCGACGCCGCCTTGGGCGGCGCCCAGGCCGGTCTCGATGCGTTCGGCCAGGACGGTGGCGTTGTAGTCGGAACGGTTGTACTTGCGGGAGTCGTTCTTCTCGTAGGTGTAGGCCATGGTGCCGACACGATCGACCGTGCGCAGCCCCTCGGCGCCGACGTTGCTCAGCGTGCCGCCCTCGGTTTTCAGGGTGCCGCCGGCGAGAATGCGGCTCTTGTCGTTGACGATGTTGCCGGAAAAGCGCGCGTTGCCGCCGACGATGATCTTGCCTGGATCGCTCTCCGTGATGCGGGTCTCGCGCGTGATCTCGGTCACCTGGTAGAAGGTGAAGTCCTTGATCATGCGGCTGCCGCGGAAGTCGGCGTTGAAGGCCTTGATCTTCTCGTTCAGCGTGTCGTACAGCACCAGGTCGTGGTCGTACTGGGCCTGTTGCTGGGCCAGATCCGCGGGGCAACGCCAGCCGCAGTCATCGGGCGACGGCGGCCGCCGGATTCCGCTGGGGCGCTCCACTTCGAATACGGACCAGATCTTGGCGTCCGGCTTGTAGAGAAACTGGGCAGGATTCGTGTAGCAGTTGCCCGCGTCACCGCCACTGCAGTCATAGATCTCCGGAATGTACGCCAGGCCGATCGGCGCGCTGACACCCGCGCGCCCCTGCTGGTCCTCCTGGATGTTGCTGTAATCGAACGGCGGCCCATACTGGCTTTCCGGATAACGCGCGGACGGCATCAGCAGGCGCCGCTCGTCGTACTGCCCCATCCAGCTGGGGTCGCGGCCGCAGATGGACTTGACGGTGTTGCAGAACCACATGCCTTCGCCGTCGACGATGTCGGTGGTGCCGTCCAGGCGATAGAACCATTTGGCTTCGCGGCCGACCTCGACGCTTTCGCTGGCGAAGTGCAGGTTGCGGTTCTGGATGCTGGCCGCGGCGATGTCGGCGTTGCGCTCGACCTCGATGGTGGCGGACTCGTTGGACAACAGCGCGGCCTGGCCGGTGGCCTTGCCGGTGGCGTCCAGCGTGCCGCCCAGCCGCAGGTCGCCCGCGGCGTAGATCAGCGCGTGCTCGCGATTGGTCAGCGTGCCCACGCCCAGGTCCATGTCGCCGCGCGAGGCGATGACGGCGTTGGGCTCGTTCTGCAGCAGCGGCGTCTTGATGCCGATGCGATCGCCATAGATGCGGCCGGTGTTGAGGAGATTGCCGGCGGTGATGAAGGTGTAACCGCCGTCGATCAGGCCGGCGTTGCTCAACAGGCCGGCGATGTTCAGTTCGTTGTTGCGCGCCGCGATCAGCTCGCCGCCGGCCCGGTTGGTCAGGGTCGTCGCGGTGATCTTCAGGTCCTGGCCGGCGTGGATCTTGCCGTCGTTGTCGAGGTTGCCGGTGACCAGCTCCAGCGAGGTGCCGGCGGTCAACGCGCCGCCGGTGTTGGTCATGCTGCTGAAGGCGAGCTTGGCCTTGGCGTCCGACGACACGTTGCCGCGCGCGTTGTCGAGCGCGCCGGTGGTCAGGGCCAGGTCCTGGCCGGCGCCGATGCGGCCGGCCTGGTTGTCGATGGCGGTTGTGTCCAGCGTGACCTGCTTGCCCATCAGGCCCAGGGCGCCCGCGGTCGTGCCGCCCGCGCCGGCGATGCCGTTGGCAAGGGTGTCACGGTTCTTCAGGCTGCCGGCGGTCAATGCCAGTGCGTCGTCGGCCTGGATCAGGCCGGCGCTGTTGTCCAGCACGCCTTGCGTCTTGAGCGTCAGGCCGCCGGCCGCGATGATGCCGCGCGTGTTGGACAGGCTTTGCGCATTCAGCGTGGCCAGGCCCTGGGCGGCGACGGTGCCGCCGGTGTTGTCGATCGCGCCGACCGTCTTCAGGTCCAATGCGCCGCCACTGGCGACCTTGCCGCCGCTGTTGGCCAGGCTCGCGGCGTCGATGCCAAGCGTGCCGCCATACAGGCCGCCCGCCTGGTTCTGCAGCGCGCCGCCGGTGGTGACGGCGAGCTTGCCGTCGGCCTGGGCGATGCCATTGCGATTGTCGACGGCGGCCGCCTGGATGTCGGCGCTGCCGCCAAGCAGCTTGCCGCCCCGGTTGTCGAGCGCCCCCGCCGTCTCGACGCGCAAGGCGTCGTTGGCCTGCACCGAACCACCCTGATTGTCGATGCCGTCGGCGCCGCGCAGCGCCACGCTCTGGCCCGAAACCACGCCGCCGGCCGCGTTGACCACGGAGCGGCCGCGCAGGTCCACCGCGCCGGCGCCGGCCAGCGTGCCGCCGGTGTTGTCGATGGCGCCCGCCACCTGGCCGTCGAGCGCCGCGCCGCTGGTGAGCTTGCCGCCCGTGTTGTCCAGGCCGGCCGCGCGCAATGCCACGGAGCCGCCATAGACCGAGCCGCCGCGATTGGTGACCGCGCCCGTGGCGTCCACGCGCAATGCGCCGCCGGCGACAAGCTTGCCGCCCGACAGTCCCAGGACATTCGCGGTGATGGCGGCATCGCCGCCCGCCACCAGCGTGCCGGGGTTGAGCAACTGGTCCACCTGCGCGCTCAGCGCGCCGAGCGGGCTGATGGAGCCATCGGCCTGCAGGCCGGCCGTGAGTCCGCCACGGTTTTCCAGCTGGCGCGCCACGATGCTGGCGTTGCCCGCCGAGGACATGGCCTGGTTGTTGATGACCTTGGCGGCGGCGCTCAAGCCCAGCGCGCCGCCCGCGGCGACCGTGCCGTCGTTGACGATGTCGCGACCGCTTTGCACCGACAGGTTGGTGGCGGCCTGCAGCCGGCCCGACGGCTGGATCCGGACGTCGCCGTTGGCGCTGACCGTCAGCGTGCCGGTCAACGCCGCCAGGTTGCCGCCGATGTTCACGCCCACCCCGGCTTCCGTGCCGATCAGGCGGATGCTGTTGGCGTACATGCCGCCCAGCGCGGCGACGTCCAATGCCACGCCGGTGCCGACGCCGGCGCCGGTCAGGGCGGAGACGTCGATGCCGCCATAGCCCACGCGAGCCGCGCCCGCGACCACGTTCAGGTCGTTGGCCCAGATCTGCGCGTTCAGTTCCAGCGTGCGCGCCATCAGGTCGAGCTGGCTGAGGTTGGCGCCGTACAGGCCCGCGCCTTCGATGCCCAGGCGGCCGCCCGTGATGTCGAAGCCCAGCGTGCCATCCGGACCGATGACCGGCTTGCCGGTGGTCAGCGTGGCGCGGTTGGCGTTCAGGAAGCCGCAGCCGTTGCAGGTGATGCCGGCCGGGTTGGCGACGATGACGTTGGCGCGGTTGCCCGCCACTTCCAGCATGCCCATCAGTTGCGACGGGTTGGGCGCCGTCACCTGGTTCAGGATGGTGGCGGCGCGCTGGTTGCCCAGCATCGGGTTGCCCGCGACCTGCCCGGCCAGTTGTGTCTGGCTGGCCGCGCCGCTGTTGTTCAGCACCACGCCCGAGGGGCCGACGTTGAACTGGGTGTAGCGGTTGTTCGAGACGCCGCCGGCCGAAGGCGGCGCGATGTTGACCACCGGCACGCCATTGGTCACGCCCACCACGGGCTTCTGGCCCGGCACGCTCTTGTCGACGGAGATGGGCAGCGTCTGCGCCAGGACGGGCGTCCAGATCTGCGTGTACAGGACCAACCAGACAACTGCGGAGCGAAGCTTGGACATGGCGAGGCAACTCCCGGTAAGCGTGAAGCAACTTGTCGGACGGCGGGCGGGGCGCACGGGCCCCGCCCGGTCTAGAACTCGAACATCAGCGTGGCGGCGAAGACCGTGCTTTGGGTCTTCAGGTTGTCGGGCTTTTTCAGCGGCCAGCCGGCCGACAGGTCGTAGCTGGCGTTGACCGCATTGGCAACCCCGGGCACGGCGATGCGGCCGCGCAACCCCGCGACCGCGCCAACCAGGGTGCGGCTGGCCAGGTACTGCGCCGCCGGGCCGCCAACGCGGCCGGCGTCCAGGCCGGCGTACAGTTGCTGGCCCAGGTTGCCCAGGTTCAACGACAGGTCATTGCGCAGGGTCCAGCCGTCTTCCGCGGCCAGCGTCATCTGGCCATCGAAGCCGCGCACCGCGTAGCGGTTGCCGATGGTGAAGTAGTCGGCGGGCACGATGGGCGTCTTGGCGCGCTGGATCTGCCAATTGGCTTGATAGGCGAGCTGCTGGCCGGCCACCTTGAAGGGCAGGTACAGGCCGGCATTGGCCGTCAGGATGGTGCTGCGGCCGTTCCAGTCGGGATCGCCGTAGACGTAGCCGGGCTGGTCGGAGAACTGGGGCAGCGTGCCGCGCACGCCGCCGCCGAGGTCCAGCACCATCTGGTCGATATAGTGACGATGGCCATAGCTGAACTCGTAGCCGACCACGTCGCGCCGCTGCACCTCGATGTCGATGTCGTTGAGGGTGCTGTTGGCGCGCTTGCGCAGGAACTTCAGCATGGCGGTGCCCTTGTAGCTGGCGCCGCGGTAGGGCACCACCGACACGCCCGCCTCCACCTGCTTGCTGGTGCCGCCGTAGACGATGGGTTCATCGAAGCCGGCCACGGTCTGGCGGTAGCGCGACTTGCTGGCGCCGGCGAATAACGTCCAGTAGCCGAACGGGATGCTGTAGTTGATGGAAGCGGCGCGCGAGCCGGCGTCGCTGTTGCGCAGGTCGGCGTTGCTGTTCCAGGAGACCGACAATTGGTCGTACAGGAACAGCGGCGAATCGAGCGTGAGACCGGCGTTGACCTGGTTCTTGCCGGTGGACTCCATGCCGGCGTTGTCCCCGCCCACATAGGCGTGCCAGCGCTTGCCGGTGCCTGGCTTGATGATGATGTCCGAGTCGCCCAGTTCGGGACCCGGCGCCACGTCGATGGAAGCGTCGGCCTGGCCGGCCAGCCGGCGGATGTTTTCCAGCGCCTGGTCGAGGTCGCGCTGGTTGACCTCGCCGCCCGGCCAGGTGGGCAGCGCGGTGCGCCACCAGCCGGGCGCGCCCTCGCTCTTGACGCCCGAAATGCGGCCGGGCACGTAGCGCAGCGTCAACGTGCCCGTGGCCAGCGATTGCTCCGGCACCAGCACGCGGGCGGTGATCTGGCCGCGGTCGATCAGGCGCGCCATCAGGTGTTCCTGCAGCACGCGCAGCCCCTGCCCGCCGATGCACTGCCCCAGCGTGGTCTCGGCGTCGCGGCGCAACGCGGTCGGCGGGCCGGCGCCATCCCAGACCACCTGGCCGATCGTGAAGCAGGGCGATTCCTCGGGGAAGACGAGCGGTCCCTCGCCGGCGACGGCGGGCGGCGCCGACAGCACGTCCGGCCGTTCGGCGGCGCGGGCGCGCTGGGCGTCGAGCTCCTGCTCCTGACGGCGTTGGATCTCGCTGGCGCGCGTGGCGGCCTCCACGGGCAGGGATTGCGCGGCCAGGGGGGGCAGGAAGGCGATGGACGAAACGGACAGCGCCAGGCAGGGAAGCAGCCTCTGCCGGAGGCGGCTTCGCGATACGATGGTATGCACGTGTTTCTTATTGAAATTACCGGTTTCTTCCCATAACGGAGAGAAATCGGATTAATTAAGCGCATATTTCAATTTATGCCAGCTTTTTCACGGATTTTCTGGCGACAATCGAGAATATGCAGCGCCGAGGCAATGGCCACACAGTTACATGCCATTACGTCGACAAGTTAGCGGCCCGGTGGTTGGCTGGCGATGAGAACCGTCTGAAATCACCGGAGAACCCCGCATTGCCGGCCACGCTGACGCAGCCCGCGCTGTGCCAAAATCGCGCCCATGCCAATCGACAACCGCCTGATTCCCTCCGCCCTCGCCGCCCAGACGGCGCAATTGCCCGCCGCCTGGCAGGCCGCCCTGCAGGCCCCGCGCGTCGCCGCGGCGCTGGAGGCCGTGACCGCCCATGTGGAAAAGCGCCTGGCCGAAGGCGCGGTGGTGTATCCGGCCGAACCGTTTCGCGCCTTGCACGGGCTGGCGCCCTCGGATGTGCGGGTGGTGATCCTGGGACAGGATCCGTATCACGGCCCCGGCCAGGCGCAGGGGCTGGCGTTTTCCGTGCCGGACGATTGCAAGCGTCCGCCCAGCCTGCGCAACATCTTCAATGAGATCGCCCAGGAATATCCGGGCACGCCGCTGCCGGCCGGCAACGACCTCAGTCCGTGGACCGCACAGGGCGTGCTGCTGCTAAATACCGCGCTGACAGTGGAAGACGGCCAGCCCGCGTCGCACGCCAAGCGTGGCTGGGAAACGGTGACGGACGCCCTGATCGCCCGGGTCGCGCAGGATCCGTCGCCCAAGGTCTTCATGCTGTGGGGCGCGCACGCCCAGGCCAAGCAGGCGTTGCTTCCGGACAACAGTGGCCACCTGGTCCTGATGTCCAATCATCCCTCGCCGTTGTCCGCCCGGCGCCCGCCCGTGCCGTTCCTGGGCTGCGGCCACTTCCTGGCGACCAACCGGTGGCTGGCCGACCAAGGGAAAAACCCTATTGATTGGGGGCTGGACAAAAAAACAATTCCCCTGCAAGGCGAATTCGGGTTATGATCGCCGCACTGCACCAAACGAGTTCGGCATTTACCGCCTTGATTTAGCGGAAATTTCAGCAGTCTGCCGGGCAACCAAGCCCAGGCCCATGCCGAACATCATCGATTCCTGACCTCCTTTCCTTTCGCCCTGCGTTCCAAGCAGCATTACGGGAACGCGCCACGCGCACGGTTGATTCGGTCGGCACGATGCTCCATCAACCGTCGCCTGGATCCGGCCGCCTAATCCCCTGGCCCGACCAAGCACTGCGTCGCATTTGATCGCGGCAAGGGAAAGTTATGTCTTTCGAAAACCTGGGCCTCGCGCCCGCTCTGTTGTCGGCCCTGCAAGAAGCTGGCTTCAGCACCCCCACCGCCGTGCAAGCCTCGGCCATTCCGCAAGCGCTGGCCGGCCACGACCTGATGGTGTCCTCGCAGACGGGTAGCGGCAAGACCGCGGCCTTCATGCTGCCGGCCCTGCACCGCATCGCCCAGATGCCCGCCAACAAGGGCGTCGGCGTGCAAGTGCTGGTGCTGACCCCGACCCGCGAGCTGGCCCTGCAGGTCACCGACGCCACCGCCACCTACGGCCGCAAGCTGGCCGACCTGCGCACCGCCACCGTTGTCGGCGGCATGCCCTACGGCGCGCAACTGAAGGCGCTGTCGCGCCGCGTCGACGTGCTGGTCGCCACCCCCGGCCGCCTGATCGATCACCTGAACTCGGGCCGCGTCAAACTCAACACCGTTCACACGGTGGTGCTGGACGAAGCCGACCGCATGCTGGACATGGGCTTCATCGAGGATATCGAAACCATCATCGGCCGCCTGCCGGCCGAACGCCAGACGCTGCTGTTCTCGGCCACCCTGGACGGCACCGTTGCCAAGCTGGCCGCGCGCATGATGCGCGATCCGCAGCGCATCGAGATCGCCGGCGCCAAGGAAAAGCACACCAACATCACGCAGAGCCTGCTGTACGCGGACGACGCCAGCCACAAGATGCAGCTGCTGGACCACGTCCTGCGCGACGCCTCGCTGGACCAGGCCATCGTCTTCACGTCGACCAAGCGCGGCGCCGATGATCTGGCCGACCGCCTGGCCGACCAGGGCTTTGCCGCCGCCGCCCTGCACGGCGACATGAACCAGCGCCAACGCACCCGCACGCTGTCGCAACTGCAACGCGGCCAGTTGCGCATCCTGGTGGCCACCGATGTGGCCGCCCGCGGCATCGACGTGCAGGGCATCAGCCACGCCGTCAACTTCGACCTGCCGATGCAGGCCGAAGACTACGTGCACCGTATCGGCCGTACCGGCCGCGCCGGTCGCAATGGCCTGGCGTTCACGCTGGCCACGCACTCCGAGCGCCACAAGGTGCGCCGCATCGAACACTACATCGGCCAGTCCATCACGCCCGAAGTGATCGCCGGCCTGGAACCCAAGCGCACCCCGCGCCCCTCGACCGGCGGCGCGCCGCGTGGCGGCAAGCCTTTCGGCAAGCGTCCGGGCGGCTTCGGCGGCGGCTACCAGGGTCACCGTGAAGGCGGTTCGCGTGAAGGCCGTTCGTTCGGCGGCCCGCGTGGCGAATTCAAGCCGCGTGAAGGCGGTTACCAGGGCGCCCGCGAAGGCGGCGCTGGTGGTTACCAAGGCAATCGCCCGTTCGGCGACCGCCCGGCCCGTTCGTTCAGCGATCGTCCCAGCTTCGGCGATCGTCCCCAGCGCGAAGGCGGCTACCAGGGCAATCGTCCCTTCGGCGACCGTCCGCAGCGTGAAGGCGGCTTCCGCGGCGGCGACCGTGATTCGCGTCCGAGCTACAACAACGACCGCGCCAGCTTCGGCGACCGTCCCAGCTTCGGTGATCGCCCGCAGCGCGACCCGCGCCCGTTCAACGAGCGCGGCCCGCGTGAAGGCGGCTTCCGTGGCGGCGACCGCGATTCGCGCCCGAGCTTCAGCGATCGCCCCAGCTTCGGCGACCGTCCGCAGCGCGAAGGCGGCTTCCGCGGCGGCGACCGCCCGGAAGGCGGCTTCCGTGACCGTCCCAGCTTCGACAAGCGCCCCGGCGGCCCCGCCAAGCGCTTCAACAAGCCGGCCGGCGCCCGCCGCGGCTAAGCCCTGAGGCTACCCAGCAAACCCCGCGCCTGTCGCGGGGTTTGTTTTTTGGGAAAATGCCTTATTCACGACGCCCTTCTTTCGCCATGCAACGCCCCGCTCCCGCCAACCTGCCCCCCCTCTCTCCCGCCGACCAGGCCCATAGCGACGCCACCGCCGCGCACCTGCGCGCCGCGATCGCGGCCGCTTCAGGCTGGCTGCCGTTCGATCACTGGATGGCCGAGGCGCTGTATGCGCCGGGGTTGGGCTACTACGCGGCCGGCAACGTCAAGCTGGCGCAAGCCGATGCACGCGCACCCGCAGGCGATTTCGTCACGGCGCCGCAATTGACCCCGCTGTTCGCGCGCACCCTGGCGCGCCAGGCAGCCCAGGTGCTGCGCCAGACCGATACCCAGACGGTGCTGGAGTTCGGCGCCGGCACCGGCGCGCTGGCCGAAGGCGTGCTGCGCGAGCTGGACGCGCAGGGCTTGCCGGACACGCAGTACCTGATTCTCGAAGTGTCGGCCGACCTGCGCGCGCGCCAGGTCGAGCGGCTGGCGCCGTTCGGCGACCGGGTGCGCTGGCTGGACGCGCTGCCCACGGGCTTTCGTGGCTGCGTGCTGGCCAACGAGGTGCTGGACGCCATGCCGGTATCGCTGTTCCGTTGGAGCGACGACGGCGTGGTGCTGGAGCGCGGCGTGGCGCTGGACGCCGCACAGGATTTTGTCTGGGAAGACCGGCCGGCCCCGCCGCGCCTGGCCGACGCGGTGACGGCGCGCATGCCGGCGCTGCCGGGCTATGTGTCCGAGATCAACCTGCAGGCCGAGGCCTGGATCGACGGCTTGAACGGCTGGCTGGAACAGGGCGCGGCGCTGTTGATCGACTACGGTTTTCCACGCAACGAGTACTACCACCCGCAGCGCGCCGGCGGCACGCTGATGTGCCATCTGCGCCACCACGCGCATGGCGACCCGTTCACCGCCCCCGGCCTGCAGGACATCACGGCGCACGTCGACTTCACCGCCATGGCGGACGCGGCGCAGGCGGCCGGCCTGCAGGTGCTGGGCTATACGTCGCAGGCCCGCTTCCTGATGAACGCCGGGCTGATGGAATTGCTGGCGCAGCTGGATCCGACCGATGCGCAGGCCTACGCGCAGGCGGTGGCGCCCGTGCAGAAGCTGCTGTCGGAAGCCGAGATGGGCGAACTGTTCAAGGTGCTGGCGGTGGGCCGCGGCATCACGCAGCCGCTGATCGGCTTTGCCCGCGGCGACCGTCTCGGCAAGCTGTAGAAGAAGCGGCTTCAGGCGGCGCGCAGACGCTCCAGCCGCGCCTCGCGCACGCTCTGCTTGATGCGCGCCGGATCGCCGGCGCAGGCCCGGGCGATGGCGCCGGCATCCACGCCGCGCACCGCCTCGGCGCGTTCGCGCCAGGCGTCGATATCCACCGGCCGCAACACCGCCACCGTCTCGAGCAGATCGAAAAAGCGTTCGGGCTTGCGCAGCGCATCGACGCGCTCCATCAGCGCGAGCTGCGCGTCGGCCTGATCGACGCCGGCGGCTTGCGCGGCCGCCAACCCCGTCAACATCTCGGGTAGAAGACGCGCGTAGTCGTTGCATTCGGTCGGCACGCGCAGGCGCCGGCCCAGGGCTTCCCGTTCGGGCGACAGGCGGCACAGCAGCGCATAGCGGCCGGGCAAGGACAGCTTGCGGGAGGCCGCGCGATCGACATCGCCGCCGGTTTCCTCGGACCCCTGCAATTCAGGCATCACACGTTGCAGCGCGCCGGACTGCCGCAGCACGTCCAGCATGCGCGACGGCGCGGCGGCCATCAGGCCGCGCGACACTTCTTTCCAGACGCGCTCGGCCACCAGGGCATCGGCCTCGCCGGCCTCGACCATGCGGCGGCACAGCGCCAGGGTCTCGGGCGCGACGCTGAAATCGGCGAAGCGCGCGGCGAAGCGGGCCAGGCGCAGGATGCGCACGGGGTCTTCCTCGAAGGCCTCGCCGACGTGGCGGAACACATGCGCCCGCACATCGGCGGCGCCGCCGAGCGGGTCGACCAGCTCGCCGTTCTGCTTCTGCGCGATGGCGTTGACGGTCAGGTCGCGGCGGCGCAGGTCTTCTTCAAGCGTGACGTCGGCGCCGGTGTAGAAGGTGAAGCCCTTGTAGCCGCGGCCCGATTTGCGCTCGGTGCGCGCCAGCGCGTATTCCTCTTTGGTCACCGGGTGCAGGAACACCGGGAAATCGCCGCCCACCGGCATGAAGCCGCGCCGCGCCATGTCCTCGGGCGTGGCGCCGACCACCACCCAGTCGTGATCGCCGGGCGTCAGGCCGAGCAGCGCATCGCGCACCGCCCCGCCCACGATGTAGACCTGCAGGCCCGCTGTTGCCGCATCCCCCGTCATGGCAGGGTGGTGCTTTCCGCGCCCAGCGGCACCACGTTGCCCAGCCGCTCTTTCAGCGACTGCGACTGACCGCTGAACATGGCGGCGTAATAGACCGAGTTGGACATCACGTTCTTGACGTAGGTGCGCGTCTCGTTGAACGGGATGGTCTCGGCGAAGATCGCGCCTTCGACCGGATGGTTGAAGGTGGAGCGCCAGTTGTGCGGACGGCGCGGTCCGGCGTTGTAGCCGGCGCTGGCCAGCATCTGCGAGCCGTTCAGGTCGCGCAGCACCATGTTCAGGTAGTTGGTGCCCAGCTCGGTGTTGGTATCGAAGTCGTTGACGCTGTCGGGCGTGAAGTTGCTCATGCCGATCTTGCCCGCGACCCACTTGGCCGTGGCCGGCATCAGCTGCATCAGACCGGAGGCGCCGACGTGCGAGCGCGCGTCCATGATGAAGCGCGATTCCTGGCGGATCAGGCCGTAGACCCAGGCCGGGTCCAGCGCGATGGCGTTGGCCTTGGCGGCGACGCGGCCTTCGAACGGCGCGATGAAGCGCTGGCTGAAGTCGAATTCCTTCTCGGTGCGATCGGACGTGTTGACCACGCGGTCGTAGATGTTCTCGGCGCGCGCCAATTCGGCGGCGGCGAGCAGCTGGCGGTCGCTCATGCCGCGCAGCGCGTAGTTCCATTCGGGCACGGCTTCCTGGCGCCAGCCCAGGCGGAACAGCTGCACCGCGCGGCGCAGGCCCGGATTGGCGCGCGCCTCGGCGATCTCGCTATCGCTGATGGGCGCCGGACGCGGCGGCACGGTGATGCGGCGGCCCAATTCCTCGGCGGACAGCTGGCCGTAGAAGTCGAAGCGGTCGGCGATGGACGCGTAGGCCGCGTTGGCCTGGTCGCGGCGGCCGGTGGCGGCCATGCCGCGCGCCTTCCAGTAGACCCAGGACGGATCCTGGCGTTGCGCCTCCGGCATCTGGTCGATGGAGTCGATGACCCACTTCCAGTCGATCTTGGGCTGGCGCAGCGCGGCCCGCACCTTCCAGCCGGCGTTGTATTCCGTCATGCGGATGTGGCCGGCCTCGTGGTACCAGTCGTCGGCGCGGCTGTCCAGGTTGAGCGCGGCCACCAGCGCGTACTGGCCGCGGATCCAGGCCAGGTTCGACTTGGCCATGGACTTGGCCCATTCGCGCCGCAGGTAGGAATCGGCGACATTGATGTCGGAGCGGGCCAGGCGCGCCAGCGCGATGGTGACCAGTTCTTTTTCGTTGCGGCCCACCGGCAGGCGGTCCTGCCGCGTCAGCCAGCGCATCGGGTCCTTGATGAGGACGTCGTAGGTCTTCTGGTCGCGCGGCTCGAACATGTACTGCACGAACTTGCGCGCGTCGGTGGTCTTGTTGGCCTCGATGGCGTCGCGCAACTGCGGTTCGAGCTGATCCCAGCCCAGGACGTTGTCGGCGACCATCTGGTCGTACAGCGTCCAGCAGGCGCCGCCCGGCGCGAA
>Ga0189292_10228_pt1 | contig 24367 bp, 24 predicted proteins | sample UW1oraminimetaG_FD_130317 | JGI IMG/M metagenome (GOLD analysis project Ga0189292, IMG submission 130317) | Marine microbial communities from the Costa Rica Dome - UW179A-orange mini metaG | ecosystem: Environmental > Aquatic > Marine > Oceanic > Photic zone | place: Costa Rica: the Eastern...
GCCGAAGGGGTGACCACCGGCATCTCCGCTGCCGACCGTGCGCGTACCGTGCAGGCTGCTGTGGCGCGCAATGCCGTGGCCGAGGACATCGTCAGCCCCGGTCATATCTTCCCGTTGATGGCCCAGCCCGGCGGCGTGCTGGCGCGTGCCGGCCATACCGAAGCGGCCTGCGACCTGGCGCGCATGGGTGGTTTTGAGCCGAGCGGGGTGATCTGCGAGATCATGAATGACGACGGCACCATGGCGCGCCGTCCTGAGCTGGAAGCCTTCGCCGAGCAGCACGGGTTGAAGATCGGCACCATCGCCGACCTGATCCACTACCGCATGATCCACGAGCGTACCGTCGAGCGGGTTTCCGAACAGCCGCTGGAAACCGAGCTGGGCCAGTTCAACCTGGTCACCTACCGCGACGGCGTCGAGGACACCGTGCACATGGCGCTGACCCGCGGCGAAATCTCCCCGGAGGAGCCGACGCTGGTCCGCGTGCACAACATGGAGCCGCTGCGTGATCTGTTGCTGGTCACCGTGCCGGGCCGCTGGAGCCTGCGCGCGGCGATGAGCGAGGTTGCCAAGGCCGGCAAGGGCGTCGTGCTGCTGCTCGGCAACCCGCTGACCGGCCCGCAGCTGCTGGCGCAGCTGACCCGTCAGCAGCCGCCGACCCCCGCTACCTACAGCACCGTCGGCGCCGGTTCGCAGATCCTGCGTGACCTGGGCGTTCGCAAGATGCGCCTGATGAGCGCGCCAATGAAGTTCAACGCGATATCCGGCTTTGATCTGGAAGTTGTAGAATACCTCCCGGCCGAATAATCAGAGGCGCCGCGCAGTCCGCGGCGCCTTCGTTCTTTAAAGAGATGAGAAAGCACCCATGCCCCTGAAGACCATCGAAGGAACCTTCATCGCCCCGCAGGGCAAGTACGCCCTGGTCGTAGGCCGCTTCAACAGCTTCGTCGTCGAAAGCCTGGTCAGCGGCGCGGTTGACGCGCTGGTTCGCCACGGCGTCAGCGAGAACGACATCACCATCATCCGCGCACCGGGTGCCTTCGAGATTCCGCTGGTCGCGCAGAAGGTCGCCCAGCAGGGTGAATACGACGCCATCGTCGCCCTCGGCGCGGTCATTCGTGGCGGCACGCCGCACTTCGAATACGTTGCCGGTGAGTGCACCAAGGGCCTTGCTCAGGTCTCCATGGAGTTCGGTGTGCCGGTCGCCTTTGGCGTGCTGACCGTCGATTCCATCGAACAGGCCATCGAGCGCTCCGGCACCAAGGCCGGCAACAAGGGCGCCGAAGCCGCACTCTCCGCACTGGAAATGGTGAGCCTGCTGTCGCAGCTGGAGGCGAAGTGAGCCTGAATCACGACGACAGCCAGGACGCTCCGCAACCTAAGGCCAAGGGCAAGATCGCCACGCGTCGGGTTGCCCGCAGTCTGGCGATGCAGGCGCTGTACCAGTGGCACATGGCCGGTCAGAGCCTCAACGAAATCGAGGCGCAGTTTCGCGTCGACAACGATTTCTCCGGGGTGGACGGCAGCTACTTTCATGAGTTGCTGACCGGTGTCGCGCGCAGCAAGAGCGAAGTCGACGGTGCCATCGCGCCGAATCTCGACCGCCCGCTGGAGGAACTCGATCCGGTGGAGCTGGCGATTCTGCGGCTGTCCACCTACGAGCTGATGCAGCGCATCGACGTGCCTTATCGTGTGGTCATCAACGAAGGTATCGAGCTGGCCAAGGTCTACGGCGCCACCGACGGACACAAGTTCGTCAACGGCGTGCTGGACAAACTGGCCCCCACGCTGCGCAGCGCCGAAGTGCGCAACCACAAGCGCTGAGGGCGGCTCGCCTTGCTGGGTGAGTTCGAGCTGATTCGTCACTACTTCGCCGCCGCCGCTTGTGCCAGGGCCGGCGGCGAAGTCGTTCTCGGCATTGGCGATGATTGTGCCCTGCTGCAGCTTCCGGCCGGCGAACAGCTGGCGGTTTCCACCGATACCCTGGTCGCCAGGGTGCATTTCCCTGACTCCTGCGATCCCTTCCTGCTCGGCCAGCGCGCGTTGGCCGTGGCCGTCAGTGATCTCGCTGCCATGGGCGCCACGCCCATCGGCTTCACCCTTGCCCTGACTCTGCCTGCTGGCGATCCACTCTGGCTGGCGGAACTTGCCCGTGGTCTGGATGTGATGGCGCTCGACTGCAGCCTGCATCTGATTGGCGGCGATACCACCCGTGGCCCGCTGAGCCTGACCGTCACGGTGTTCGGTCGCGTCCCGGCAGGGCAGGCGCTGGTTCGGTCCGGCGCGCAGGTCGGCGATCTGCTCTGCGTTGGCGGCGTGTTGGGCGAGGCGGCCGGCGCGTTGCCGCTGGTGTTGCGGCAGGCCGAAGCCGATGCGGATGTCGCCGAACACCTGCTGGCGCGTTACTGGTCGCCGCAACCGCAGCTGGCCCTGGGCGAGCTGCTACGAGGCAAGGCCACGTCGGCGCTGGATGTCTCTGACGGTCTGCTGGCCGATTGCGGGCATATCGCCAAGGCTTCGGGCGTCGCGCTGCAGATCGAGCGTGATCGGCTGCCGTTGTCCGAGCCGCTGCGCCGTTTCGCCGGCGACGCCGAAGCGCTGCGTTGCGCGCTGGCTGGCGGCGACGACTACCTGCTGGCCTTCACCCTGCCGCCTGCCGAGCTGGCGCCGCTGCAGGCTGCCGGCTGGCCGGTGCAGGTCATCGGCCGGGTGTTGGCAGGTGAGGGTGTGCAGCTGATCGATGCGGCGGGCAACGAACTGCCCATGTCCGAACGTGGCTACAACCATTTCAATGCGTAAGCGCCGCTGTGGAGCAGCCGCTTGCCTCCGATCCGATAAGGAACGCTGTTTTGACTGACTCCTCGCCGGTCGCGGCCAAGCCGCAAAACCTGGTCTGGTCCAACCCCTGGCACAACCTGGCGTTCGGCTTCGGCTCCGGGCTGATGCCCAAGGCACCGGGAACCTGGGGTTCGCTGGTAGCACTGCCGTTCGTGCCGCTGTGGCAACTGCTGCCAGGCTGGGGTTATCTGCTGATGCTCGGCCTGACCATGCTGTTCGGCGTCTGGCTGTGCGGTAAGGTGGCGCGCGAACTCGGTGTGCATGACCACGAAGGCATCGTCTGGGATGAGTTCGTCGGCATCTGGATCACCTTCTGGCTGGTGCCGGAAGGCTGGTATTGGATGCTGCTCGGTTTTGTCATCTTCCGCGTAATGGACATCGCCAAGCCCTGGCCGATCAGCTGGGTCGATCGGCATATCCACGGCGGTTTCGGGATCATGCTCGATGACATCCTTGCAGGCGTCGCGGCCTGGGTCGTTATGCAGGGGCTGGTGGCGCTATTGGTTTGATTGTGCGTCCGGTCGCTGCAGGCGGCTGGCCATTGAAGGATGATCGGCGTCCGGCCCGGGCCTGGTTTCGAGGGAAATTGCCATGCGTAGCATCCACATTCTGTTCGCCAGCCTTTTGCTGTCGCCCGCTCTGGCGCAGGCCGTATCCATGGTGCAGGTGGTCGGGCTGTTTCCGGGAGCGGCGGTGGTCAATGTCGACGGCCAGCGCAAGCTGGTCAAAGTCGGGCAGACCGGCCCAGGCGGCGTTCAGGTAGTCAGTGCCGATGCCAGCGGCGCGGTGCTGCGGGTCGATGGCGTCGAACGTCACTACAACCTGAGCCGCGAATACAGCGGCGCCTACGCCACACCAAGCAAGACCCAACTGAGCGTAGCCAAGGGCACCGGCGGCCATTACTGGATCGCCGGCACTATCAATGGCCAGCCGATCCAGTTTCTCGTCGATACCGGCGCTACCTCGGTGGCGATCAACGAGCATCAGGCCCGCCGCTTGGGTATCGACTATCGGGTCAACGGACGGCCGATGGTGGTGAACACCGCCAGCGGCACGGCGAAGGCCTGGCGGGTGCACCTCAACAGCGTCAAAGTTGGGGCAATCGAGGTTATTGGGGTGGAGGCGGTTGTCGTCGAAGGTGGCTCGCCCACTGAGGCCCTGCTTGGCATGAGCTTCCTCGGTCGCGTCAGCTGGCGCGAGGAGCAGGGTATGCTCGTGCTGGAGTCGAAGACCTCCTAGCACCTGCGCATCCGCTCTCTGGGTGGCACGATTGGCGCTTTCGTCGGCAAACTCTCCGGCCTGACTCGCCTTTTGTTGGTGTTACAATATTCGTTTTTCTGCCTCTGGGATTTCCGCCCGTGTCTGTCGTGTTCGTCGCCGCTTCCCAACTGCCGACGCCGTTCGGCGTGTTCACCATGCATGGTTTTCTCGACCAGGACACTGGCAAGGAACATGTCGCGCTGACGCTCGGCGATGTGGCCGATGGCAAGCCGGTACTGGGTCGTCTGCACTCCGAGTGCCTGACCGGCGATGCGTTATTCAGCCTGCGCTGTGACTGCGGCTTCCAGCTCGAAGCGGCGCTGCGCGCGATTGCCGAAGAGGGGCGTGGTGTGCTGCTCTATCTGCGCCAGGAAGGCCGTGGTATCGGCCTGCTGAACAAGATTCGCGCTTACGAGCTGCAGGATGCCGGCGCCGATACCGTTGAGGCCAACGAGCGCCTGGGCTTCGCCCCGGACATGCGCGACTACGCTATTTGCCTGCCGATGCTCGAACACCTGGGCATCGCTGAGATCAAGCTGATGACCAACAACCCGCGCAAGGTCAAGGCGCTGCAGGGCTTCGGCATTCGCGTCGCCGAACGCAAGCCATTGCAGATCGCGCATAACCCATACAACCGCAACTACCTCGCCACCAAGGCCGGCAAGCTCGGCCACATGCTCGGCGAGATTCACCAGGGCGAAGCCGAGCAGTCGTGACGCGAGCCGCCGCCCTTCGCCAGCTCGCACGTGACGGCTGGCTGCATACGCTGCTGATGGTGCTGCCTGTGTTGGTCCTTGGGCGCGCATCGGTGGTGTTTCCCGATTGGGGGTTGCCACTCTTCGCTGCTGGCCTGGTTTCGCTGTTCTTCAGCCTGCGGGCCTTCACCCGGTTCAAACATGCACTGATTGCTATCGAACAGTCGCTGAACGGCCCGGTGGAGGACGATGCCTGGAGGGATCTGCGTCGCGTGCGCCGCCGCGGTCTGCTGATCGCCTCGTTACCGGCCTGGTTCGGCGCTGCGGGTGCGCTATTCGGCATGGAGCCGGTTGCTCGTCTGTTACTGGTATTCGGCAGCCTGGTCTTGCTGGTGCTCTACCGCATTCCGCGGCAATTGCATTGATGCGACGTCTACTCCTCGCCGCGCTGATTTCCCTGGCGTCATTGCCTGCGTTGGCTGCCGAGCGGGTGGTGAGTCTGGCGCCATCGCTCAGCGAGATCATGCTCGAACTCGATGCTGCCGACCGGCTGGTTGGCGTCCTGGATGGTGGCGAGCGCCCTGCCGAGCTGCAGTCAGTGCCTTCGGTTGGGCGCTACGGCCAGGTGGAGATGGAAACCCTGCTCAGCCTGCGCCCTGATCTCGTGCTGCTCTGGCCGGATAGCGTGCCGCGTAGCCAGCGCGAGCAGCTGCAACAGTTCGGTATTCCCATTCTGGTTGTCGAACAAACCCGTCTAGAGGGATTGGCCGAACAGTTCGTTGTGGTGGGTAAAGCCGTGGGTCGCGCCGAACAAGGTGAGCGGCTGGCGGAGCAATTTCGCGCAGGCCTTGCCGAGTTGCGCAGCCATTACGTGCGCGCGGAGCCACTGCGGGTGTTCTACCAGATATGGAATCGCCCGCTGTATACCCTCGGCGGTCGGCAGATCATCAGCGAAGCTATCGAGGTGTGTGGGGGGCAGAACGTTTTCGCCGACCTGACCCTGGCGGCACCTCAGGTCAGCATCGAAGCCGTGCTTGCCCGCGATCCCGAAGTCATCCTGGCCGGTAGCGGTGCGCAGCTGGATGAGTGGCAGGCCTGGCCGCAGCTTAGTGCCGTGCGCAGCGGTCGACTGCTTGAAGTGCCGGACAAGGGGCTGGAGCGGCCGAGCTTCCAGATGCTGGGGGCGATCGGGAAGCTCTGCGAAGTGATGGCGGCAGCGCTCTGAGCGGGCGCGCCTGTAAATGCGATTAGAGCGAGGGCGTCCAGGTGACGGCGAATAGCGCGGTGCGGCCCGCCTCGCGATAACCGTAATTCTGCGACGGATCCCACCAATTAATTCCGTCTGGGCGGTTGTAGGTCGCCAGCGCGTAGTCGCGGTCGAACAGGTTGTTGACCTTGGCTTCCCAACGCAGCGCTGAGTGGCTCTGCCAGGCTGCTCGGACATCGAAAGTGCCGTAGCCGGACAATTCGCGTGTATTGCTGGCGTTGTCGTAGCGGGAGCTGGAAATATGCCAGCCGGCCCCGGCTGATAGCGTGCCGAAAGTGCGATCAAGATCGACGCTGAGCGTGCGCTTTGCACGTCGCGCCAGAGTATGGCCGCTGTCCCGATCGCGAGGATCGATGATGCTCACACCAATATTCGCCTGCCAGCCTAGCAGCTCGCGTGCCGCACTGGCTTCGAAACCATTGATCCGTGCTTGGCTGACGTTTCCCATCCGGTTTTCGCCCCAGGCGATCATGTCTTCGACATCGGTGCGATAAAGCGCGGCTTCCAGCTGGATCTCGTCGAATTCGGCGCGCCATTGCAACTCATAGGTCTTCGAGGTCTCCGGCTTGAGGTCCGGATTCGGTCCCCATAACGGCGGTCCGTAAAGATCGGAGAATGTCGGAGCGCGGAAGCCTTCGCCATAGCTCAGAATCCAGCGCTGCGACTCACCCACTGGCAGGCTGACCGCGGCATTCCAGCTGTTGTGGCTGCCGAACTGCTGGTTGTCATCGTGGCGTAGCCCCAGCTCGGTGCCGAAGCGCTCGCCTTGAAAGCTGTGCTGGGCAAAGAAAGCCGAATTGTCGCGGCTGTCTTCCTGAAAAATCGTCGCGGAATCGAGTTGGTCTTCATACCAGTCGCCGCCGACGCTCAGTTGGTGGCGCTCGCTCAATTGCAGCCGATTTATCCAGGCCGCCGAATGACGCGTGGTTTCCAACAGGGTGTTGTTCCAAGCGCTGCCGGCGCCGACGGCGTGATTACGATCGAAGCTGCGACCCAGTTCCAGACGGCTATTCCACATGTCGGTCAACTGACCGTCCAGGTAGCCGCTGTAACTGCTGACCCGAAACTCGTCCTGCGGCGTTCCGGGTTCGAAATCATTGGCATCGTCATACTCGTTCTTGCCGCGCTGGTCGTTGAGGCTCAAGCCCGCTTTCCAGTTTGCATCGAACTGGTGATCCAGCTTCAGGTGCAAGGCCTTGTTGCGCTGGCCATCGTTGTCCCGATCGGCGCCGCGGTTGTCGCGGGTGATATCGAAGCCGTCGCGCTCATCGAGGCTGGCGCCGAGGTGGACGCGAGTCTGCTCCGTTCCGGCTGCGAGGCTCAGGCTGCGCTGGAAGGTCTGGTCGCTGCCGGCGGCCAAGCGGACTTCCGGGTTTATTCCGGGTTTGCCGCCACGGGTAAAGATCTGGATGACGCCACCAATGGCATCCGCGCCGTAAAGCGAGGAGCGCGGGCCACGGATCACTTCGACACGCTCGATGTTGTCAATGGCCAAGTAGTCGAGACGGGCGAAGCCGCTGGTGGCTGAAGCAATGCGTTGGCCATCGACCAGCACCAGCGTTTGTGCAGTACCGGTGCCGCGCAGCGATAGCGACGCCACACCGCCAGGGCTGCTCACCTGTACGCCTGGCACACGCCGCAGCAGCTCGGGCACGCTGCGGGCTTGTAGCCGTTCGATATCGGCGCGAGTGAATACGGTATTGGCTGCCGTCGCCTGGGCGCGGGGTTCAGCCTGGCGGGCGGAGGTAATGAGCATGCTTGGCAGCTGCTGCTCAGCAGCAAACACCTGCACGCCAGGCAGCAACGCCACGGCCAGGGCAAGTCGGGACAGTTTCATTCTTGGAATTCCTCAAAAGATCGCAGACTTTTGAGGAGGGCAGGAACAAGCGCGGGGATGACGGGCAGCAGCGCTTGACGGTGCTGCCCTCCGCAACACCAGTCGAATCCGTCAGGCCGGTCTCCGGGCTTTCGACACGCATCACGCTCACCTTCCCATGTCGGAACACAGTGGTTGTCGAGCGGACGGCGATCCCTGAGGATCGCGGTCGATTACCGTTGCGGGGGCAGCGCCGGCCTTGCTCTTCGAGCGCACCGGCTTCCCGTTTAATGCGGACCTTGCGGTCGTGCACACCTGGGCGGATAAGAAAACGCGCGAACCTTACGGCTGGTGCTGGGGAAACACAAGCGGGTGATGCAAAAGCGGGCCAGTGCACGTCAAGCCAGTTGGCGCACGTGCCCGAGGCGAATGCAGGCTGCGCGCCTGCCCAAAGTCAAAAGCTTCGCCCCGAGGGCGGGCCTCCCACAAAAGCAGGCCAGTGCACATCGAACCAGTAGGAGGCGCGCCCTCGCGGCGAAGCAGGCTGTAGACCTGCCCGAAACGGCGACAGCTCCTATGAAAGCCCGCCGACAATCTGCAGATCACTCTGCCCATTGCCCTGCCGGCGCACCTGGATCTGCACTGGAATGCGCTCGTGCATTTCCGCCACATGGGAGATCACCGCCACCTTGCGGCCCTGGGCCTGCAGCGAATCCAGCGCGTCCATGGCGATCTGCAGCGACTCGGGATCGAGGCTGCCGAAACCTTCGTCGATAAACAGCGACTCGATCTTCAGCTTGCTCGACGCCATTGAGGCCAGGCCCAGGGCCAGGGCCAGCGAAACGAGGAAGGTCTCGCCGCCGGACAGCGAATGCACCGAGCGCAGCTCGTCGCCCATCTCGGTATCCATGACCAGCAGGCCCAGCGGACTTCCTCCGCGCTTGAGCCGATAACGCCGCGCCAGTTGGCGCAGCTGCACGTTGGCGTGCTGCACCAGCAGGTCGAGGTTGTAGGCCTGGGCGATCTTGCGGAAGGCGCCGCCGTCGCTGGAGCCGATCAGCGCGGCGATGCGTCCCCAGCGCTGATGCTCGGCCCGCGCGGCGTCGATCTGCGCGAGCAACGCCTGGCTCTGGCGGCGGCGCTTGTCGTCGTCGATCAGCTGGGCGCGGGTTTCCGCGCAGCGCTGGTCGGCCTGCTCGCACTGCTGCAGTTGCTCGGCATGGCGCTGTTGCAGCTGCTCGGTATCCGGGGCGTCGCTCTGCTGCTGTTTGTGCAGGTTCAGGCGGTTGAGGCAGCCGTCGAGACGCTCGCGACAGCGGGTCAGGGTTTCGCTGTTCTCTTGCAAGCGCTGGCGCGCCTCGGCGATCAGCTGGTCGTCCATATGCAGCAGCTGGGCGAGGGTGGTGTCGTCCAGCGCCGGATGGGCGGCGCGCCAGGCGCCCAGTTCCGCATTCAGCGCGTCGCGTTCTTGTTCCAGTTCGGCTTGGCGCTGTCGACAGTTCTGCTGCTCGCCGTGCAGCCGCGTCAGACCAAGCTTGCTCTCGTTGAGGTGCCGATCGATCTCGGCCTGGGTTTGCCGCGCAGCCTGGATGGCCGCGTCCAGCTGCTGTTGCCATGCGCTGGCGCTGCTTTGCTCGCCAAGGCTGGTCCGCAGCGCCTGCTGGCAGGCGAGCAGCAGTTTCTCGCGCTCAGTCAGTCGCGCGCTGCAGCCTGCCTGTTTCTCCTGGCGATGACGCTGCTGCAATTGCTCGTCGCTGCGGCGCTGCTCGCGCTGGCGCAGCTCATCGGCCAGCTCGGTCTGCGCCTGCAGTTGCTGCAGCCGCGTGGCGATGCTGGCGTCCAGCTGCATAAAGGTCTGCGCCGGATTTTCGCGCCAACGCTGCAGATGCTCGGCGGGCAGTAGTTCGGCAAAGGCCGCCAGCTCCTCGTCGAGCTGCTGGCTGTCGCGGGCGAGCGCATCGCGTTGGCGGGCGAGTTGCTGGGTCGCCTCGACGCAGGCCTCGCGCGCGGCCTGCCAGGCCTGCTGCAGGGTTTCGCTGCGCTGTTGCAGGGCGAGCAACTGCTGCTGACGCTGGCTGGCGCTGGCGATCTGGCCTTTGAGACTGGTCAGCTGCGCTTCCAGCCATTGCGAACGTTCGGCTTCCGGCTGTTCAAGCAATCGCGCGCGTGCGGGCAGGGCGAGCAAGCGCGGTGCCAGGGCCTGCAGCTGCGCCTCGACTTCGCTCTGGCGTTGCTGCGTCTGGCGCAGCTGCGTGCTGAGCGTGACATGGCGATCGCGCAGTTCCTGCAGGCGCTGGTCCTGTTCCTGTAACGCCTGCTGCGCGCGCGCGGCCTCGCTGTCGTCGTGCCGATCAAGGCTGGCAACCAGCGCATCGGTCTGCTGCCAGGGATGTTCATCGCTGCCGCAGACCGGGCAGGGCTCGCCGGGGACGAGCGCCGCACGCAGCGCTTCGACATTCTCGCTGCGTGCCAGGCGTTGGCGTTCGAGCAGGGCGAGGGTGACCTTGAGCGCCTGCTCGGCAGCATCACGGTCACTGCGAAGCTGTTTGCCCTGCGGTACCAGGCTGTCCAGCTCGGCCTGCTGGCGGATGTGGGCGTCGTTCAGTTCGCGCTGGCTGGCGGTGAGCGTGAGCTGCTGCGCCCAGAGTTCGCGCAGGGCCTCGGTTTCGCGCTCGGCCTGGCGCCACTCGTCGAGCTGTCGATGCAGACCGGCCAGCTGTTCGGCCAGCCCTAGTTCGCTGTCGCGCTCGCGCTGCAGATTTTCCAGCGCCTCGCGCGCCTGGCTTTGCCGGGTTTCGGCAGCCTTGGCCTGCGCTTCCAGTGCCGGGAGTTCGCCCTGACCTTGCTGCAGCCGTGCTGCCAGCTGGACGGCCTGTTGCAGGCGCGGACGGTAACCACCCCAGGCTGCACAGAGCGGTTGCAACGCTGCGCTCGTCTCGAGTTGCTGCGTCAGCGTTGCTAGCTGTTCGGCGGAGCGCTGTTGCTGCTCACCGAGCTGCTTGAGCGTTGCCTCGCCGGCGCTCGCCGCGGCATCGGCCTGGACGCTTTCTTCGCGGATCGAGGCGAGGTCGGCGTTCAGATGGCTGAGGCGTTCCTCTTCACGGCGCGCTTGCGCAAGCCTGGGCTCGGCCGTCTGGCGCGCCTGATCGGCCGCACGCAGGTCGTTGCCGGCCGCTTCGCATTGGCTCTGCAAGGTGTCGAGGCGTTGCTGCAGGCTTTGTGCCTCGTGCTGCAGGCGAGTGAGGCTGTCGGCGGCCTTGCCCAGCAGCGGTTCGAGTTCCTGCTGGCGCAGAAAGCGGTGGCGCTGCGGTGCGAGCCGTTCGAACAGGTCGAGAATACGGCGGGCCTCGGCCAGGCTCTCGTGCTCGTCTTCGGCGTCCTGTAGTTGCTGGCGTGCGGCTTCGCGCTCGTTTTCCAGGCGCTGCAGTTCGCTGAGCCATTGCCGCTGGGCTTCCAGCTCCTTGAGCTGCTGTTGCAGCTTCTTCAGTTCTTCGAGCTGGGCCTGATGTTCGCGCTCCAGTACGTCACGCTGCTCCGGCTCCAGCGGCTGCAGGCCGCCGGCCTGCTGTTCAAGGCGAGTCAGGCTTTCCTTAGCCTGCTTGGCGGCCTCGAACGCGGCCTGCCCGAGGCGGCTGTAGAGGCCGGTGTCGGTGAGCTTTTCCAGCAGGGTGCCGCGCTCGTTGTCGTCGGCCTTGAGGAAGGCGGAAAACTCGCTCTGCGCCAGCAGAACGGCGCGGGTGAACTGGGCCAGGGTCAGTCCCAGGCGGACTTCGAGCAATTCCTTGAATTCGCGTTTCTTGCCGCTGGCCAGGAGCGTGCCGCTGTCGAGATCCGTAAGGCTCTGGCTGCTGGCCTGCAGGCGGCCGTCGATCTTCTCGCGGGCGCGCTTGACCTCCCAGCGTGCGCGGTAGCGGTGGCCGTCGACGCCGACGAAATCGACCTCGGCGTAGCCGCTGCCGCAGCCGCGGCGCAGCAGATTGCGCTCGTCGCCACCGCCGATTTCGGCTTCCACGTCGGGGACCTTGTTCAGCGGCGAGACGCTGTCGAGCCGCGGCGTGCTGCCGAACAGCGCCAGGCACAGGGCGTCGAGAATGGTGCTCTTGCCCGCGCCGGTGGGCCCGGTGATGGCGAACAGCCCGGCGCTGGCCAGGGGTTCGGCGGTGAAGTCGATGACCTGCTCACCGGCCAGCGACGCCAGGTTCTTCAGGCGGATGGCGAGGATTTTCATCGCTCAATCTCCTCATGGGTGAACTCGACCCGTTGCAGCAGGGTGGCGAAATCGTTCAGCGCCTGTTCATCCGCCGGGTTGCCGTACTGTTCTTCCCAGGCGCGGGCGAACAGCTCCTGCGGGGTGATCTGGTCGAGGCCGAGCAGCACGTCCGATTCCGTTTCGCCGCGCTTGCCGGCGTATTCGCTGGCGATGCGCACCAGTCGGCAGGCCTTGCCGGTTATCGCGGTTTCGATGCGCTGGCGCAGGTCCGGCAGCGGCTCGTCGAGCAGCACGCGCACCTCCAGCCAGGGCAGGTGTTCGTCGAACAGGCCGGTGGGCGGCAGCGCCTCCAGCGCGGCGATCACCTCGGCCAGCGGGGCGCGGCCGATGCGGATCATCTCCACCGCGCGCGGCACCGGCAGGCTTTCGACCTGCGCCAGCTGCTCGCCGTCGAGTTCGACCAGCAGCACCTGATGCGGGTAATTGACCTCGGCGAAGGACAGCGGCAGCGGCGAGCCGCTGTAGCGGATGCGCGCCTGCCCGGCGACCTGCTGCGGCTTGTGCAGGTGGCCGAGGGCGACGTAGGCGACGGACTCGGGAAACAGGCTGGCCGGCAGGGCCTCTGCGTTGCCGATGACGATATTGCGTTCGGACTCCTCCGACACCGCGCCGCCGGCCATGTGCGCGTGGCTCATGGCAACCAGCGCCTGGCCGGGCTGGCGCACGGCCTCGGCGGCGGCGATGAGGCGTTCATGCACCTGGCGAATGCCGGCCATGTAGTCGTCGCCCAGCGTCATTCCGGTGACTTCGGCCGGACGCAGGAAGGGCAGGGTGAGACACCAGGCGGCGGTGTTGCCTGCGGCGTCGTGCAGCGGCACCAGCAGCCGCTGGTGGTCCAGCTGGCCCTCGGCGACCCAGCTGATGCGGCCGATGGCATGGGCATTGAGGCGCCTCATCAACGGTGCCGGCAGTTCGATGCGCCCGCCCGAGTCGTGGTTGCCGGCGATCATCACGATGTCCAGCTGCGGGAGTTTTTCGTGGGCGCGGACGATGAAGTCGTAGAGGCGTTCCTGCGCCTTGAGTGGCGGGTTGACCGTGTCGAAGACGTCGCCGGCGATCAGCAGGGCATCGGCGCGGTGGGCTACCAGCTGGTCGAGGAGCCAGGCGAGGAACTGCGCGTGTTCGTGGTCGCGGTCCTGGCCGTGGAGGGTCTGGCCGAGGTGCCAGTCGGAGGTGTGGATCAGGCGCATGGGCTCAGGCTCATTGTGGGCGGGTGCAGTGGCGAACCGCTGGCGTGGGATGGGCGGCGGGTGGTTGCGTCGGATGTAAGGCTTCTGTCGTGGGCTTCGGCGGACGGTTTGGGCGCGCCGCGCTTTCCTCGGCCCGGACTACAGGTTGCGCCTTGCACGGCGCGTCACTTTTTCTTGCTTGGCCAAGAAAAAGTAACCAAAAAGAAGGCCACCCCGACATCCGGGCTTTGCTTCGCAAAACTCCCCTCCCTCCGGCGCCGCTCCGGGGGCCGTCGCGAAGGGACGTCCCTGTCCCTTCGCTCCTCGCTCGGCGTCCATGCCTCGCGTCCCCCTGCGCAACGCCTCCACTCGGCCTTCTGACGGGGGCAGGGGTCCGAGCCGACTGGAAGTTTCTAAGTGGTTCCGTACGGTGGGTAACGCGAAGCTTACCTGCCGGTTTGCAAATTAATCTGCCCAGTCCCGGCAAGAACTTACTTGTAGCCTGCGGTGGAAAACTCTGCGTAGGTATCCACCCGACATCTCGGGCGAGAAATAGGGGCAGAACTGCCTGTAAGGTCCCGGCAGTAGTCTCAGTTTGGTGTTTTTTGCACGAGCGAGCAGGCGGCACCAGTCGCCCCTTCAGGAGGGTGAGCGGAGCCGTCGTGGAGAGGGGCGAGCGGCATGGATGCCGCGAGAGCCGTAAAGGGCCATGGATGGCCCTTGTACGGCGACCCTCGGAGCGGCGGCGTAGCGAACGAACCCGTCGCGAAGCGACGGGCCGGATGCAGGGGCAAGCGTTTTTGCTTACTTTTTTCGTGACTGAAAAAAGTAAGTCGCCCAGCAGGGCGAAACCTGAGCTAAATGCCGAGGAAAGCGCGGCGCTCACATACCGAACTCCGTGCCGACGCCCTTCGCGGCCAAGACCACCCTCAGCCCTCACGAGTACAACCACCCCTTCAACGCTTGCAGATTCCCCACCTGCAGCTGCTGCGCCGCCGCATTGGCCTGCACGGTGTTCGGGTCGATGCCGAAGCGCTGCAGCACGTACTGCACCAGTGCTCCGCGTGTCTCCAGCGGCAGCTGGCCCTCGACCATGCCGAAGTCCACCTCGATGATCGCCTTCTGCGCAGGGCTCAATCGCGCGTCCGGCTCGATCAGCACGGTCACCGGCGTGTTCCATGCCTCGTCCTGTTCGCGGGTGTGTTCGCTGGTGTCCATCAGGTCCGGCTCGCCACGGAAGCGGCTGAGCACGAAGTCGCGGTATTCGCGGTTCTTCTCGCAGTAGGCGCGCACATGCCAGCGCATGCCGGTGAACACCAGCGTGTGCGGCGCCATCACGCGGATTTCCACCTCGGGATTGGCCAGCGAGACATACTCGCTCTCCAGCCGCAGCCCCTCGCGACAGGCCAGCAGGATCGGGCGTAGCACCTCGGGGCGGATGCTGCGGTCCGGCACCTGCAGCACTTCGGTATGCGCGTAGGCCAGCGCCAGGCCCTCGATATGCGGGGCGCGCACACGGTTCTGGTCGAGCAAATGCAGGTAGGCGCTGGCGCTGCCGTCGATGAACAGCGGCTGAAAGCCTTTGGTCGGCTTGTAGCCCTTCAGGTGGCGGTCATATGTCAGGTTTTTGGGCGCATGTTCGTTCAGGTAGGTGTTGATGTCCTTCGATGCCTGCTGGCGGCTGATGCCGAAGCTCTGCATCAGGTGGCCCGTGGTCAGGCGGCCTTCCCACCAGGCGATGGTCTCGATCAGGCGGTAGCGCAGCGCCAGGTCCCAGCGAATCTGACTGATCGATTGCTTGCGTTTCATCGCCTCTGCACCTGTGTCAAAGATTTACATGCGTATGTCGAGCTGATCGACGTGTCGCGCAACGCTACATATATTCGGGGTATGTTTCAACTCGATCCGGTGGATGAGGAGACCCTGACATGAGCCTGATGATCAGTGCGTTGGTGATGTCCTGCATGGCGTTCGTTGTGATGCTGTTTCTCGCTTGGCTGGCCTATGGCAGCGGCGATCGGAAGGGGTGATGAGCGTTACAGTTCTATGAAGATCAGTGGATTCCCGATGGACGGCATGAATCTCCGAGCGATGAACAGGGTCTTTGTCTCAGGCTCATTGCTAGAGATGTTCCATGAAGACTCTGTCCCGCTACCTGGCCGAAACCTTCACCTCGCAGTACCGCACGCGCGTCGAGCCGCAAGCGGACGGTCGCCTGCTGGTGCATGTCGGCTACCCGATCAATGGCACCCACGCCACGCGCATCATGGCCGGGCACCAGGTGCAGAACACCCTGCTGGTCGAAACCATTCTCGAAGACATGCGTAACGAGCTGGCTCGCCCGCAATAACGGTCAGCGCGTCGCCGGTAGTGCGATGCGCACGCGCAAACCGCCCAGCGGGCTTTCTTCAAGACTCCACTCGCCCCGCCAGGCCGTCAGGATATCGCTGACGATCCCCAGCCCCAGTCCGTGACCTTCCGCCGTTTCGTCCAGCCGTACGCCACGGTTGATGACCTGCTCGCGCTGTGCCGCTGGAATCCCCGGTCCGTCGTCGTCCACCAGCAGGACGAAGGCATCGCCGCTGCGCTCGATGCTCAGCTCCACACGGTTACGGGCCCACTTGCAGGCGTTATCCAGCAGATTGCCCAGCAGCTCGAGCATGTCCTCGCGGTCACGCGGCAACCGGCAGCCGGCGGGCGCCTGCCAGCGCAGGTCGAGGCCGCTGCGGTGGATCATCGCCAGCGTATCGAACAGTGCCGGCAGTTCCGCACCGCAGTCGAAATGCGCACCGGGCAGCACGTCCACTGATAGCCGCGCGCGGCCCAGTTCGCGGCTGACCCGTTGCTGGATCTGCTCCAGCTGCTCCTGCAGGCTGGCCTGCAGTTCGGGGTGGGCGGCGACTTCTTCGCGTTGCACCAGGCTGCCGAGCACGGCCAGTGGCGTCTTCAGCGCGTGGCCGAGGTTGCCCAGCGCGTGCCGCGAGCGCTGCAAGGTGTCCTCGGTGTGGCTGAGCAGGTGGTTGATCTGCTCGACCAGCGGCTGCAGCTCGACGGGCGCCTGCTGGTCCAGCTGCTGGCGCTGGCCCTGCTGCAACTGGGCGATCTGCTGCCGGGCGCGCTCCAGCGGGCGCAGTGCCAGGCCCATGGCGTAGCGCTGCAAAAGCAGCAGGGCGAGCAGGGCGAAACCGACCAGGCCCAGACCGCTCAGCCGCACGCGGGCAAAGCTGTCGAGAACCGGTGTGTAGTCCTGCGCCACGCTGATGACGATCGGCTGTCCGTCGCGGCGGTACTCGGCGCGATAACCCAGCAGTCGCTGTTCCTGCGGGCCGTCGAGCAGTTCGTCCGCCAGTCCCGCGCGTTCCGGCCATTCTGGCGAGGCGTCCCACAGCGAGCGGGAACGCCAGGTGCGCTCGGGCAGTTCGATCTTGAAGTAGTGGCCGGAGAACGGCCGTTGATAGCGTGGGTTGAGGCGCTGTACGTCCAGCTGATCACCGTTCGGTCCCTTCACCAAGGCAATCAGCAGGCCTTCGGTTTCCTCGCGCAGGTCGGTTTCCAGACTGCGCCTGAGGCCTGACTCGAAGAGCCACAGGCTGGTCTGCACCAGCACCAGCGCGACCAGCAGCAGAGTGGCGATCAGCGCCAGGCTGAGGCTGCGCTGAATCGATTTCACGGCTGGCCGCCGAAGCGATAGCCCTGGCCACGGCGCGTTTCGATCAGCTCGCGACCGAGCTTGCCGCGCAGCCTGTTGACATGCACCTCGATGACGTTGGAATCGCGTTCGGTTTCACCGTCGTACAGGTGTTCGGTCAGTTGGGTTTTCGACAGCAGCTGCCCCGGATGCAGCATGAAGTAGCGCAGCAGGCGGAATTCACCGGCGGTGAGTTCGATGTCCTGGCCGTCCTTGCGACAGCACTGGCGCGACTCGTCCAGCTCCAGGCCACCGGCTTGCAGCATGGGCTGGTTGGCCAGGCCGTGGGCACGGCGCAGCAGCGCCTGGATGCGCAACAGCAGCTCTTCGGGATGAAAGGGTTTGGTCAGGTAGTCGTCGGCGCCGGCCTTGAGGCCGTCGATGCGTTCGGCCCAAGAGCCGCGCGCGGTAAGGATCAGCACCGGTGTGGTGAGGTCACCGGCGCGCCAGTCGTGCAGCACCTCCAGCCCCGGTTTGCCAGGCAAGCCGAGGTCGAGAATGATCAGGTCGTAGGGCTCGGTCGCGCCCTGGTATGCGGCGTCGCGGCCGTCAGCCAGCCAGTCGATCGCATAGCCGTTGCGGCTGAGACTGGCCACCAGTTCATCGGCCAGCGGCACATTGTCTTCGACGAGTAGCAGGCGCATCAGTCTTCTTCATCCTTGAGCAGGCGCCCGTCGCGGGCATCGAACTCCAGCTCGCGGGCGACGCCTTTGGTGGTGAGCAACTCGATTTCGTAGACGTAGATGTCGTCTTCCTCCTCCAGTTCCGCTTCCAGTAGACGCGCCCCGGGATAACGCTCCATCGCGCGCTGGATCAATGTTTCCAGCGGCAGGATCAGGCCCTCGCGGCGCAGCCGCAGGGCTTCGTCCTGATCCAGGTCGCGGCTCGCCACCGGAGTGGCGGCGAGCAGCAACACAAGTGGAAGCGTTACGAAAAGTGGGGCACGCATGGCTGGCCTCAGTCGTCCTGATGGTCCTTCAGCACTTCGCCGGTTTTGGCGTCGAGCTCGACGTCCCATTGCACACCTTTGTCGTCGCGCAATTCAAGTTGATAGACGTAGCGGCCGTACTCTTCTTCCAGCTCGGTCTCCTCGATGGTCGCGCCGGGATGCTTGGCCAATGCCGCTTCGTTGAGCTTCTCGAACGACTGGATGGTGCCGGCATCGCGCAGCTTCAGTGCCTCGTCCGGGCCGATGTCCTTGGCCATGGCCAGGTTGGCGCCGAGGGCGAGGGTGGCGGCGGTGAGCAGCGTAGTCAGTGTTTTCATGGTTTTGATTCCTGTGGTTGGTTTCGACGATTCACAGGTTACGAGGGCTTGCTTAAACGAAACTGAACGCCACCACCCGCCTGCGAATGCACCGTTCGGGCGAGGGCGAACCGCGCCATGGGGACTACGCTTGCTGCAGGTCAGCACAACCGATCCTCGGGGTGAGACGCCATGAAAACCGTGTTTCTCGTACTGCTTGCGACCCTAGGGCTGAGTGGCCAGGCCTCTGCCGAGGATCTGCTGAAGCCCTCCACCACACCGCCAACGGTCGACGATGTGGCGGCTGGCAACAGCCTGGAGACCGAGCCCGCTTACAGGGCCGAAGGCGTGATCCGCGCCATCGATGCGCAGCAGGGCACCGTCACCATCGCCCACGGGCCGGTGCCTGAGCTGAAGTGGCCGGCGATGGTGATGCCGTTCAAGTTGGACGCCGCACAGCTCGGCGGACTGGCCGTGGGCGATGCGGTGGAGTTCCGCTTCAGCAACGGCGAGATGGACCCGCAGATCGTCTTCATTCGACGGCAGTAGACAGTGGCTGGTACGGGCAATTGGTTGAACTTAGCGGTCGCCGTTGGGCTCGTAATTCAGGCAGGGGCCATTCGTATGGCCGGATCTGGTTCCATTTGAAGAAGGAAAACGACATGTATAACAAGACACTAACCGCGGCGTTCGCCGTTGCCATCCTGAGCTCCGGTGCTGCCTTTGCGGCCGACAAGCCCGGCGCTGATTGGATCACCCTTGAGCAAGCCGTCGAGAAGGCCAAGGCCGCCGGCTATACCGAACTGCATGGCATCGAGGCCGATGATGACGGTTGGGAAGGCGAGGGCATGAAGCAGGACGGCAAGAAGTACGAGTTCAAGATCGATGGCCGCACTGGCGAAGTTACCAAGGACAAAGAAGACTGAGCCGACGCACTCCACGTGCCTGGCGTCTTTGCTGAGCGCATCGCCTGCCTTACAGCGGCGCTGTGCTCAGCTGTCACTTGCCACAACACTCCCGCAACGGGAGGCAGCCACTGACAGAGCGGGTATCATTCACCTCCCTCGTCGTTCCGTGTAGCTGCACTCATGTCCGCTTCCAGCCCCCGTCCCAGCACCCTGCATCTGCCGCAAGGCGATTGGCATACGGTGCTCGACTGCCTGTGCGCGCACTTCCGGGCGATCAGTCGCGATACCTGGCTCGATCGCATCGCCCGCGGCCGCGTGCTGGATGCGCAGATGCAGCCGATCGATGCCGCGCAAGCCTATCGGGTCGGCATGCGCATTCATTACTTTCGTGAAGTGCCGAACGAGACCCCGGTGCCATTCGAAGAACGCATCCTGCACGTCGACGAGCATCTGGTGGTGGCGGACAAGCCCCACTTTCTCTCGGTGATGCCGGCTGGCGAATACGTCAATGAAACCCTGCTGGCGCGGCTCAGCAAACGGCTCGGTAACACCGATCTGGTGCCGATTCATCGCATCGATCGGCTCACCGCCGGTCTGGTGCTGTTCTCGGCCAACCGCGAAAGCCGTGGCGCCTACCAGGCGCTGTTCCGTGAGCGGGAGATCAGCAAGCGCTACGAGGCAATCTGCCCGGCGCTGCCGCATCTCGAATTTCCCCTGCGCCGACGCCTGTGCATGGTGCCGGGAGAGCCGTTCTTCCTGATGCGCGAAGGCGAGGGTGAGCCGAACAGCGAAACGCTGATCGAGGTGCTCGAACGGCGCGGCGACCTCTGGCGCTACGGGCTTTCCCCCATCAGCGGCAAAAAGCACCAGCTGCGCCTGCACATGGCGACCCTCGGCGCCGGTATCTGCAACGATCCGTTCTATCCCGAGCTGCTCGAGCGCAGCGAGCGTGAGGCCGACGACTACGCGCGCCCGCTCAAGCTGCTGGCGCGTGGCTTGCGCTTCAGCGATCCGCTGAGCGGAGCGCTGCGCGAATTCGAGAGCACGCTGCAACTGGACTGGTAGCGGCGGGCGCACCTTCGCGGCATTGGCGAGTCTCAAATCCAAGACAGCCCAGCCACTGGTGCAGCCATGCCCGAAGGTCCTTCCATCGTCATCCTGCGTGAAGAAGTTGCGGCATTCGCCGGGTGCACCATCGAGCGTGCCGAGGGCAGCGCCAAGATCGACATGTCCCGGCTGGCCGGTCAGGTGGTGCGTGGCTTCCATAGCTGGGGCAAGCATTTCCTGATCAAGCTGGAGGATGTCTCCGTCCGCATCCACCTGCTGCTGTTCGGCAGCTACCGCATCAACGAGCGCAAGGACGCCGTAGCACGGCTGAGTCTGGGCTTTGCCAACGGCGAGCTGAACTTCTATGCCTGCTCGGTGCAGTTGATCGAAGGGCCGCTGGATGCGACGTACGACTGGAGCATGGACCTGATGAGCGACGCCTGGAGCCCGCGCGCCACGCTCAAGCGGCTGCGCGCACGTCCGCGGCTATTGGCCTGCGATGCGCTGCTCGACCAGGCGCTGTTCGCCGGCTCCGGCAATATCATCAAGAACGAGGTGCTCTACCGCATCCGCGTGCATCCACTGTCGCTGATCGGCGAACTGCCGGCGGCCAAGCTGCGCGAGCTGGTGCGTGAAGCGCGTACCTACAGCTTCGAATTTCTCCAGTGGAAGCGGGCCGGTGTGCTCAAGGCGCACTGGCTGGCCCACGGCAAGACCACCTGCGTGCGCTGCCGGATTCCCCTGGTCAAGGTGAAAGAGCTGGGCCGCAGCCAGCGCCGGGCATTCTTCTGTGAGCGCTGCCAGAAGCGCTATGGCGACTCAGCGCAGATCGCGGCCGACGAGCCGAGCGCGGTGGATGAAGGGTAGGGTAGACAACGGCACCGCCTTCTCCACGCGGTTGATCTGCCGCCGCCCAGGTGGTCGCCGGGTCCCGGTGGAAAAGCTGCGCGTTTTCCACTCTACGGCGGTCGTGGTTTGGGGCGTAGATGGTTCGCCGGTGCAGGATCCTTGTAGGGTGGACAACGGCACCGCCTTATCCACGTGATTGATTCGTCACCGCCGAGGTGGTCGCCGGGTTCCGGTGGAAAAGCTGCGCGTTTTCCACCCTACGGCGGCTGTGGTGTTGGGGCGTAGATGGTTTGCCGGTGCAGGATCCTCGTAGGGTGGACAACGGCACCGCCTTGTCCACGTCGCGGTCGGGCTCCGCTGCGCGTTGCCTATCGCCTCAGCGCAACAGCGGCCTGAGCGCCTCGGCCAGTTGCGGGGCCATGCTCACCGCGTTGCTTTCATGGGCGATGCAGTCGGTGCTCCAGATCTGACCGACGCCGGCAGCGCGGATCACCGTCAGCGCATCGTCGGCGAACAGCGCGTGAGTCACTGCGACGTCCACCGAGGCAGCGCCAGCAGCCAGCAGTTTCTCCGCGGCGCTGGCCAGGGTGCGACCGGAACTGGCGACGTCATCGAGCAGCACTACATGGCGCCCGGAAAACTCCAGCGCCGGCAGTGCGATGTCGACCTGGCGATCGCCGTGGCGCACCTTGTTGCACACGCCGTGTTCGAAACCATGTTCGACGGCAGCGGCTTCGATCCACTGCAGCGCCTCGGCATCCGGGCCGATCAGCAGGGCATCGGGATGCCGCTCGGCTATCAGCCGTGCCAGCGCCGGTGCCGCGCACAGCGTGACGGCATCTTCCAGCGGCACGGCTTCCTGCAGGGTGGCGACGCGGTGCAGGTGCGGGTCGACGGTGATCAGCCCGTCGAACTGGCTGGCCAGCAGCTGGCCGAGCACCCGCTGGCTGACCACTTCACCGGGATTGAAGGCAATGTCCTGACGCATGTAGGCCAGATAAGGCGTGACCAGGATCAGTCGCCTGGCACCCAGTCGGCGCGCCTCGCCGGCGATCAACAGCAGCTCGACCAGCTTCTCGTTGGGATGGTCGAGGCCGCGGTAGATCGCCAGCTGCTCGGCGATGGCCTCGCCTTCGCCCAGTGGCAGACGCAGGCGCAGTTCGTCATCGGGAAAGCGGTGGCGCTCGACTGCCGCGGCGGCCAGCCCAGAGGCTTCGGCCAGTCGCAGGGCGGCGGCGCGCTCGTCATCGAAATACAGCAGCTGGCTTTGCATCGGCACTCCCGAAACGGTTTTTGGCTGTCCGGCGCTGCCGACCTGAACCTCTGGCGATCTCGCCGCGGCAGTCCGCCTGAATGGGATACAGACAGCCTGCGATGCGCAGCCGTTCGCCGTGGGTGGCCAGTCGTCGTCAGCGCGCTGCCCAGCCGCCGTCCATGTTCCATGCCGCGCCGCGTACCTGATCACCGGCTTCGCTGCACAGGAACAGTGCCATGGCACCCAGTTGCGCGGGGGTGACGAAGTCCAGCGAGGGCTGCTTCTCGGTGAGCAGATCGTGGCGGGCGCGTTGTTCGTCACCACTTTCCCGCGCGCGCTCGTCGATCTGCTGCTGTACCAGTGGGGTCAGCACCCAGCCGGGGCAGATGGCGTTGCAGGTGATCGGCGTGGTGGCGGTTTCCAGCGCAACGACCTTGGTCAGCCCGACCAACCCATGCTTGGCGGCGACATAGGCGGCCTTCTGCTCCGAGCCCACCAGCCCGTGCACCGAGGCGATATTGATGATCCGCCCCCAGCCGCGTTGGCGCATGCCGGGCAGCGCCAGGCGTGTGGTGTGAAACGCCGAGGACAGATTGATGGCGATGATGGCGTCCCAGCGTTCGACCGGAAATTCCTCCACCGGCGCCACATGCTGGATGCCGGCATTGTTGACCAGGATGTCGACGCCACCGAAGTCGCGCTCGGCGTAGGCGAACAGCTCGGCGATCTGCGCTGGGTCGGACACGTCCGCACCGTGGTGGCCGACCTTGTGGCCGTGGCGACCGACTTCGGCCAGCGCTGCCGAGGCATCGCCGAAACCGTTGAGAATCAGGTTGGCGCCGGCTTCGGCCAGCTTCAGCGCGATGCCGAGGCCGATGCCGCTGGTGGAGCCGGTGACCAGTGCGGTCTTGCCTGTGAGGTTCATGGTTTCTCCCGCTTGGCGGCGACCGCACTGGGGCGGCGCCTCGTTTTTCTTGTTGTCGGAAGGCAATCGCAGATGTCGTGATGCTCGCCGAAATCGGCGAAGCGCCGCGATCAGACGATGCCGGTAGCGTAGTACACGCCGATCACGAAGAAGGCCGCGGCCGTGGCGATCAGGGTGATGGCGAAGATGTCCTTGTAGGATTCGCGGTGGGTCAGCCCGGTGACCGCCAGCAGGGTGATCACCGCGCCGTTGTGCGGCAGGGTGTCGAGCCCGCCGGAGGCCATCGAGGCGACCCGGTGCAGCACTTCCAGCGGAATCTGCGCGGCGTTGGCCGCGGCGACGAAGCTGTCGGCCATCGCCGCCAGGGCGATGCTCATGCCGCCGGAGGCCGAGCCGGTGATGCCGGCGAGCAGGTTGACGGTGATGGCTTCGTTGATCAGCGGATTGGGAATCGCCGACAGCGCATCGGCCACCACGATGAACCCCGGTAGCGAGGCGATCACCGCGCCGAAGCCGAATTCCGACGCGGTGTTCATCGCCGCCAGCAGCGAACCACCGACCGCCGTGCGGCTGCCCTCGGCGAGCTTGCCGCGCAGCGTGCCGAAGCTGGTCGCCAGCACCAGAGCAATGCCCAGCAGCAGCGCCGCTTCCACCGCCCAGATGGCGGTGAGCTTGCCCACCTCGGTAACCAGCGGGGCGCTCATGCCCGGCAGCTGCAGGCTGTGGCTGGTGCCGTAGAGCTCTGGAATCCAGCGGGTGAACAAGAGATTGGCCACCAGCACCAGAATCAGTGGCGACAGCGCCAGCCAGGGGTTGGGCAGGGCGATATCGGCGGGTGTTTCCGGTTCGTTGCGCAGGTTGGTGCCGTAGCCTTCGCCAGCGGCCATGGCCTTGCCGAGCTGCCACTTGAGATAGAGCATGCCCAGGCCAAAGACGAATATCGTGCCGATCAGGCCAAGCCAGGGCGCGGCCCAGGTGGTGGTGTTGAAGAAGGTGGTGGGAATGATGTTCTGGATCTGCGGCGTGCCAGGAATGGCGGTCATGGTGAAGGTGAACGCGCCGAGGGCGATGGTCGCCGGGATCAGCCGCTTGGGCATGTTGCTCTGGCGGAACATCTCTGCGGCGAACGGATACA
>Ga0189292_10229_pt1 | contig 24338 bp, 14 predicted proteins | sample UW1oraminimetaG_FD_130317 | JGI IMG/M metagenome (GOLD analysis project Ga0189292, IMG submission 130317) | Marine microbial communities from the Costa Rica Dome - UW179A-orange mini metaG | ecosystem: Environmental > Aquatic > Marine > Oceanic > Photic zone | place: Costa Rica: the Eastern...
GCCCTCGCCGAACCCAACACTCGAACAATAATGCTTTATAAAAAAATATCGCGATCGCAGCCTTCGGCTGCTAGAAAAAATAAACCCCTCCGAAAAAAGAGGGGTTTATCATCAATCTGAGACTGCAATAAGCAGTCTTTTTTATGTGAAAAGAAATATTCTTTAAAAACTAAGCGTTAAATCGCTTACGGGTTATCTAGCCGTCCAGCCCCCATCAAGCACCATGGTTTGCCCTGTTATATTGCGGGCACTGGGTGACATTAAGAAGCTTGCGGTATCGGCAAGCTCTTCAACGCTAACAAATTGCTTTTTAGGCATGGGCTCTAGCATTATTTTTGTTATTACCTCTTCCTCGGTAAGATTGTTTTCTTTTGCCTGGGCTGCAATTTGTTTTTCCACCAATGGTGTTTTCACATAGGCAGGGCAAAGGGTATTGATAGTCACATCACAGTCACCCGTTTCAAGGGCGATGGTTTTTGCAAACCCCAAGAGCCCGTGCTTCGCCGCCACATAAGCTGATTTATACGGTGAGGCTACCAACGAGTGAATAGAGCCTACATTGATAATACGCCCATAATTTTGCTTGCGCATGGCTGGCAAAAAAGCTTGGGTTAACAGAGCAGGGCCAACAAGCATGATATTTATAAGCTGCTGCCATTTATCTGTAGGGAAGTCCTCTATGCGTGAAACGTGCTGAATACCGGCATTGTTTATAAGCACATCAACGGTATGCTTCCCTAGTACCTCAGGTAGCGCTGCGACTTGCTCTGCATCGCACACGTCTACCGCTACCGCGCTGGCCGAACCGTCTAAATGCGCAAGTCTGGTCACAGCCTCTTTCGCTGCCTGTTCGTTTATGTCGGCGATGATCACATGGTGCCCTTGTTTCATCATTGACTCAGCAATGCCAAAGCCAATGCCGCTTGCCCCACCCGTGATAAATATTGTGCGCTTAGTCATTGTTACTTCCATTGGATTTATTTAGTGAAGGTGCACTATTTAATGAAAACAGCAGCTGTTTTACTGCGTTGATTTGTGCGCCGTCCCTGTTGGCGTAATCGCTAGAGGCATAGCCCCACCAATCCCAACAGCCTTGTGGATTTAACGGCATGAATAACGACTTTTTAGTTTGCGGATAAAGCACAACAATATGGTTGTCGTCAGCCCATTTATTCAGCCCTGTTTGGGTAGTGTAAGCATCGCCAACGGCATCGGCATACTGGTTACAGCCATGGAAACTAATATGGGCTCTGCACGGCTCGCCTTGTGCACAGCTTTCAGGCACATACACAAAACCTTCGCTTGCTAATGTTTTGGCATCGCTACCGGCTATTTTTTGCTGATCAATAGAATGTATTTGCCCTGATAGTGACACGTCAGGTGTCGACACATTTTCAATAAGATGAGAGAGCATGGCACCTGCTGCATCATAGTCGCAGTTCCCAATGAAGGGGCTTTCTGATTTCATGCAGTTAACCCCATTGTTTTGGGTGGGAAAAAGGTGTGCCATCGGCTTGTCATTGATATAGGTAATATTTTGAGTGTCTGTCCACAATTTATATTGCTCAAATAATAAATCGCTCACTGGTGCAATCACTCTGGTGTCTTGCGTACCGTGAAAAAGCCAGACTTTTGCGTCTTTCATATTGGAAAGCGACGCAATTTTTCCTTCAGTTTCATACTGCCTGGCTTTTTCATTCAGCGCTTCAAGGTTAATCTCTCCCTCTACCTTATTCACGCACTGCGCAAGGGCAGTGGTTATATCACCTTGTGCACAGAAATACGGGCCGCCAGCGATGACGCCCACGCCTTTTACCCAGTCACTGTGTGCTAACTGAAATTGTGTTGCCATGTAACCGCCTGAGGATAAGCCAGATACGGTAACGTTCTTTAAATCAAGGGTGAGTGAAGGAAGCGCGTCTTGCGCCGATGACTCGTTACCGAATACCGGTACACTAAGGGAAAGTGCGCTTAATACAGACAGACAAAGCGCGTGGCGTAAAAAGGGGGTAGATTTCATCATTGCATTGCAGCCTTATCATTTTCTAAAAATTGGCGAATAGCCTGAGCTTGAGCGGATACATTGGTGACACCTTCTAAATGACCTAATTTGCCATTTAGCGTAACCAAAGTGCTGTCGTTATTCATTGAAGTTAAACCTTGGTGTGCACTTTGCGATAAGTAGGGCATAAGTAGCAAATCTGTTTGGGCTGGAATAAACAGCGTTTTAGCCTTGATCGACGCCAGTCCTTGCTCAAGATTACCTTGATGCCCAGCAACAAAAAGCTGGCAAGCTCGAACCAAATACAAAAGGTGGTTGGCGTCCATAGATTTTGCCCGGGTCTTCGCTCGCTCGCGCAGCCATTTCACAATACTGTGAGATTGGCGTATGTCATTAAGCGGCGCTGACTCAACATTTTTAAACCCTAACGTGTTGCCGGTTTGGTTGAAAAAAGAAGGGGTAAGGGCATTTTGCGTAATTAACATGAGCGAGGCTGCTAGGCCGTCAATCGGCGCTTGCTCTTTGGTGTAAGCGCCGTTGTTCCAGTTCTTGTCGAGGATAATTGGCGTAGCCCAGTGTTCCAGTGCTGCGGTAGTCCACGCATCGCTTTGGCCTGCGCCGATAACTGAAATCATACGTTCAACCCAGTCTGGGTAAGCGCTCGCCCAATCGATAGCCTGCATAGAGCCCATAGAAGGCCCAATAACCGCGTACAGTTTGCTAACACCTAAGCTTTCAAGAAGTGCCTTTTGAACATTTACAAAGTCACGTATTGTCACGACAGGAAAGTCTAAGCCATAGGGTTTTCCTGTATCTGGATTTATTGACGCAGGACCGGTTGTAATAACGTTAGGGTCGTAAGCATTTAAATTGGCCAGCGTATCAACGCTTATTACATAAAAACGGTTTGTATCAATCGCCCTGCCGGGGCCGATAATACTATCCCAGTAACCGGGCACTGAGTCGTTTTCATTGTACTTTCCAGCTGCGTGAGAAGAGCCAGAAAAGTAGTGGGTAATCAGGATAACGTTGCTCTTAGCATCATTTAGCGTTCCGTACGCCTCCCAGCCAACTTTTACGTTTTTAATTTGTTTACCGCCAAAGGTTGTGAAATGAGGCATTTCAAAAACGCGTTTTTCTACCATCAGCGAAGCATTGGAGCGCGAAGCGCTCGGCGAGGAAGAAGCGCTTGACGAGGAGGAAGTGCTCGGCGAGGAAGAAGGTGCCTCAGACGAAGGTGCTTTTGAAGAACTGAGCAATGACGATGTATCTTCGAGTTCACCAGCAATGGCCTGACAATGTATCGTCAACATTAGCGTGGCAAATAATCCTACCAATGAGCGCTGTTTTTTAACTAAAAACACCTCAACCAAGTTTGCTAATGCTAACGGTTTCTGTACTCGTTGTGAGTCTGGCTGTTTCAATAGCTTATTGATGCCTTTGCTCTTATTCCACACTAACGTGGAAACAAGCGTCTTTTTCCAATTCATACTTTCTTATCCTTTTCTCAGACCGCATTTTCAGATGGCAATATTTTGCAAGAGTGACCTATTTGTCATGCGGTCTTCGACTATATCGTTGGCTTTGACTAAAGCTACATGATGCTAAACAGGCCAATGGCCATGGCAAGGCCAATAACTGGCACCACAACAGTTAGTGCGCCAACCGCCCAGTAGGCAGCCTGATGGGTTTCGTTACAAATAGCGCGTATGGTAGTAACCACATAGCCATTATGAGGTAACGAATCTAATGCGCCTGATGATATAGACACAATTCTATGCAGCTGGTCTGGCTCTACGCCTTGATCAAGGTAATGCGGAGCCACTAAAGGCAAGGCAATGGCTTGTCCACCAGATGCACTTCCTGTTAATCCTGCAATCACGCTTACGGCAATGGCGGCACCAATAAGCTCGTTACCAGGAATTTGGGTCATAAGCGCTACCGTTGTTTGAAACGCTTCAGTGTTCTTTGCTATTGAACCAAAACCTACAACAGCGGCGGTGTTACCTATGGCGATCAATGCCCCGGTGGTACCTGCATTAATGGCAACCGGTAAACTGTGAAAATGTTTGTAGTTAATCGCTAGCAAACACAGCACGCCGCCGCCTAACGCCAGAATAAGCGCAAGCTGAGCGAGTTCTTCATGGAATAAAAACGAAATCACCAACACCACAACCAAAGGCACAATACCGGTAAGCGGGTGGGGTAGCGCTCTGTCTCGCACTTCAGGGTCGCTTGCTCTGGCTTCAAACACCTCGCCGTTATTAACGGCTTTTCTGATCATCTTAGCAAGCCACCAGTAACCGAAGCATGCCATGAATATGGCAACAACAAGGCTTACTTCCCATGCAGCAAAAGGGGAGGTGCCTAAATACTTTATAGGGATCCAGTTTTGGATTTCTGGCGAGCCTGCCGAGGTCATAGTAAATGTTACCGACCCAAATGCCATGGCTGCTGGTATGAAGCGACGGGGTAGGTTGGCATCTTTAAACAAACTTACCGCCATTGGGTAAACAGAAAACGCTACCACAAACACGCTAACACCACCGTAGGTCAAAATAGCGCAAGCTAGCACAACAGCTAACACGGCACGCTTGTAACCAATTTTAGTGATGATCCAGCGAGAAACAGCATCTGCTGCCCCTGTGTCTTCCATGAATTTACCGAATAACGCGCCAAGTAAAAACATGAAGAACCAAGAAGCGATAAAGCCAGAGAAGCCACTCATATAGGTTTGAACGAAATTCACATCGCCAGTGAAGACGCCGATATTATTGGTGATGGCAACCACAAGAGCACACAAAGGTGCAGCGATAAAGAGGTTCATCCCGCGTATTGTCAAAACAATAAGCAACAAAAGACCGCCTACTAAGCCAATCATACTTAACATAGTTATTATTCCTTAAAAAATCTGTGACCGCAGATGATCCGAAACAGTTAAGTCGATTAAAGATTTGCTCACACTCAAAACCACAAAGTGTATACAAATCAGATAAAAAGCGTTCATAACAGACATAAAGTTTGACGTTACTTTTATCAAAATCCCATAGTACGATGGTACTACATACTATTAACAATTAATTAACTAAAGTGATTTTGACCGTAGGCAATACATCCGGCAGTGACCAGAACTTAGAACAACAAGGACTCACTATGTCTCAATCAATACACACAAATGGTTTGGTTTCACCCTATCAACCACATTCAGCCGCTGTTAGCACAGAAGAACGCAAAAGCGCTTCAGTTAAGCACCCCATGCACAGCCTATGTGCCCTAGCAGTGGCTAGCGTTTTAAGTACAGCGCCCGCATTTGCTCAGGATGGTCAAGCCAATGCCGATGCCGAAGCGCAAAAAGGGAAATTAGAACGCATTGAAGTGACTGCGCGAAAAACTGTAGAGTCGCTACAGGAAACACCGGTTGCTATCACGTCTATTGGCGCCGCTGAACTTGGCGAAAAAGGAATTAGCGTGCTGACTGAAGTGCAGCAGTTTTCGCCCAATACAACGCTACAAACCAGTCGCGGTACCAACTCAACCTTAACAGCGTTTATTCGTGGACTTGGTCAGCAAGACCCGCTATGGGGTTATGAGCCGGGTGTAGGTATTTACGTTGATGACGTCTATATTGCTCGCCCACAAGGAGCTGTACTTGATTTGTTAGACGTGCAGCGTATTGAGGTGTTGCGCGGCCCCCAGGGCACGCTATATGGAAAGAACACTATTGGTGGCGCAGTTAAGTACGTCACGAAAGAAATGACCGGCGACACACACATGAACGTTGAAGCTACGGTAGGTAGCTATAATCAACGGGACATTAAAGTGACGGGGCAAATACCGTTGATTGAGGACACGGTATACCTTGGCGTAGGCTATGCCAATTTAAATCGCGACGGTTTTGGCGAGTATCTGGTAAGCGCGTTGCCAAACCAAGATAAAGAGAACTACAACAAAGATTTGTGGGCTGCACGTGTAACGCTTGAAGTGCACCCAAGTGAAGATTTGTTTTTCCGAATTGGCTGGGATAAGACTGAAGATACATCAAATGCGAAGGGCGGTTATCGTTTACTTCCAAGTATGTTAACTGATGCTCCGGTACCTGATTCGGTATACGACTCATACACTAGCTTACCTACATGGAACAAAGTCGAGTTAGAAGGCTATAACTGGCTGGCTCGATACAGAGTGAATGATGACTTAGAGCTTAAATATATTGGCTCGCATCGCGAGAGCTATTCACCTACCAATATCGACTTTGACAACACGCCTCTGCCAATTTTCGATGTGCCAGCAGAATATGACGACAGCAACGATACGCACGAGATCCAGGCAAATTATACGGGTAATGCATTTAGCCTAGTCTCAGGCCTGTATTTATACGATGGTGAAAGCTGTGGTAATTTTGATGCTATTCTAGGTGTGTTAGGGCAGTCGCTTGGCGCCCCAGGCTTGACGCGAGAAGTGACGGGCTGCAACAACTCAGAAAGCTGGGCTGCCTATGCGCAATTGAACTACGACATTACTGATAAGCTATCGCTTTCACTTGGTGCCCGCTATACCGACGAAGAAAAGACCGCGTTCGTGAACAACGGCTTGGTATTTGCCAATGTCTATCCTTATACCGACTGGATTGATGGGTATGTACGTCCAGACGGGCAATTAGTGCCTCAAGTACTTGGTACAGACACTGACGGCGATGACGTTCTGGATGCACCAGCGGTAGAAAGCTGGTCTCGCTTTACCCCGCGAGTGGGTGTGGAGTATCAGATGGACCGGGATACCATGTTCTTCGCCAGCTATTCACAAGGTTTCAAATCGGGCACATTTAACCCTCGTGCTCAAACTAACGAGCCTGGTGTTAAACCTGAAGTAGTAGACAGCTTCGAAGTGGGTGTAAAAAGCGACTTAAGCGACGCGCTTCGCTTGAATATCACGTTGTTCTCTTACGATCACAAAGATCGTCAGTACATTGGTGTGGAAGGGGATTTATCTGACCCAACAGCTCTTGACCAGCGTTTACGCAATGCAGCAGAAACAGCCGCAAAAGGCGCTGAGTTGGAGATGACCTGGGTGGCGTCAGACAATCTACAATTTGATATGGCCTACGGCTTTATTGATTTTGAGATTAAAGAAAACAATGCCATACCTCCTCTTATTGGCTTGGCAAGCACGCCAGAAAACACGTTTAATTTCAATGCCAATTACTTGCTAGAAACGAGCTTCGGGGATATTACTTTTAACGCCAACTATTACTATCGCGATGATTACTTACTCTTTGAAACCAGCGACCTCATTCAACAAGATGCCTATGGCATGGTGAACTTGAGTGCACGTTGGGAGAGTGTGGAAGGCGATTGGTATGTCGGGTTACACGTTAAAAACCTGACCGATGAAGAGTATTTGGTTGGCGGTTATGACTTTGTCACCCAAGACGATGAAGGTAACTTTGGTCCTGGCCTTGGTGGCGATACGACACTTATTGGTTATTACGGAGACCCGCGAACTGTTCATTTGACAGTTGGTTATCGTTTCTAATCAATACTCAATTAACACGACACGCCTAAGCCCATTTGCTTAGGCGTGTTTATTTGTGCTTTAACCTACCTGCGAGTATGTTGTCCTGCGAGTCTGTCGATAAGGTAAGTACGCCGATAGCGTTAACCTTTTTTAACCGGCGTGGTAGTATGTTAATTAACAAGGTTTTTACAAGTTGATAGCATTATGTCCGTGAAAATTCTGATTGCTGACGATCACCCTCTGTTCAGGGCCGCAATGTGCCACGCATTAACTAGCGTGGAGCATATCGAACTTGTAGAAACATCCACGTTTCCCGATACGCTCGATTGCCTTAGATCAAACACTGACATCGACCTGCTTTTTTTAGACCTTACCATGCCTGGCAACGAGGGGTTAAACGGTCTGGCCGAGATACACGCGCTATACCCTGATGTGCTGGTAGTGGTTATTACAGCTCAAGAAGAGCCTGGCGTTATGGCGAAATCACTTGCTTTAGGTGCAAGTGGGTTTATTCCCAAATCTGCGTCAGTGGATTGTATTATTGAAGCGGTAAATACGGTATTAGACGGGGAAACATGGGTTCCATCTTTGGCTCAAATGGCTACTGGTATGCTGAACAAATCATCTGCGCCAAATCAGAATGGCTGTTCTGGTGACGACGACTTTACTAGTCGGTTAAAACAGCTCACACCTCATCAACTTAAAGTGCTTCGAATGGTGTCAGACGGCTTGCTTAATAAGCAGATTGCTTACGAATTAGCTATTTCAGAATCTACGGTTAAACAGCATGTTTCTGCTGTATTGAGAAAGCTTGGTGTTATTAACCGAACCAAGGCTGGCATAGCGTTCAAAAATGCTATGCACTTAAGCTAAGCGCAGTACAAAGCATAAAGTAAGCTAGGATAGATCATATTTTTTGAGAAAAAGCGCGCTGTTCATTACCCGTACTTGCACTTTTCCCTTTTGAGTTGTTACTTCGAAATGCAATTCGTCGTGTTAAATCGACCTTAATTCATTCTTGTGTTAGCGTAAAATTTTAATGGATTAACTGCCAGGCATAAAAGGATATTTATGACCCGATTTATTTTACTCTCCCTTCTTTTCAGTTCTTTCAGCGCACTAAGTGCCGTCACCGCATGGACAGATTTCACGCTAGATAACGGCCACGTTTTTCTGCCCGTCACCATCGAGGGTATCGAATCTCGCGTAATGTTAGATTCCGGTGCTCAGATAAACAGTATCAATCGCGCGTTCATTGGAAAGCACAAACTAGACCTCGATAAAGGGCGTCCAGTCAATGTTAAAGGTGTATATGATGTTGAGAGGCGTAACGCTTATAACAACGTAAACGTTGAGATATTTGGTACTGGCTTTGAGCTAGATTCACTAGTCGAGTCCAGTCTAGGTCATCATTCCAATGGCATGTTATTGGGTGCTGGCTTTTTCAATAACTTCATTGTCCAGCTAGATTACCCTCACAGAAAAATTCGGTTGGTGACACGTGATTCATTGGATATGGGGGAAGTGGCTAACGTACGCGCAGATTCTCAACAGGGAAGCGGTATGCCTATCGCACAAGTAGAGATTAACGGTGTAGCTTTATGGCTGCTTGTCGACACGGGTAACTCAGGCACAATTTTAATTGACCGTCGTGCGGCATCCAAGGTGGGATTGCTCGATAAGGTCGAAGGCACAAGTATGTCTTTCGGCGCAAACAGTTCTGGTGTAAACGAGTTTGCTACGTCTGATGTAGTGAAGTTTGGCCCCTATGAAATTGGCGATGTAAAAGTTAGCTTTCCTGCTGAGGGACAAAAAACAAACTTGGAAAGTCAATATGAGCGAACAGGCAGCCGGATAGGAGGAAAACGAGTAGTAGGCTTAATTGGCTACGATCTGTTAAAAGATTTTGTTGTAACACTAGATTATCGTTACGGAAAGCTGCACATCGCGTTGCCACAATAGTAACAATACTCTTTTGGTGTCTTACTACTTGGGTTACATACTAGTAAACAAAGCTTAAATTATACTTCGGCGTCAAAGCGACCATGCTAATTTTGCGTTTAACTAAGCGACTGTTTCAGCAGTCGCTTGAGCGCCGCAGGCTTTAGGGGTTTTGGCAGGTAACTAAACTGTTGCTCTGCCGCTTCTTCTCTTATGTCATTACTTCTATTGGCCGTGACCAGAATCTTCACGTCAAAACTCACGCTATTTTCAGCAAGCCTTGCAGCTACGTCAAAACCGGTTTCACCATAGTCTAGGTGGTAATCGGCGATAAGTGCGTCAAAGTGTTGTCCGGGCATACTCGATGCATCTGTTACGCTTGCTATCAACGAAGTATTAGCGCCCCAATCGCTAAGCAACGCACACATTGCGTCTGCTACTTGCTCATCGTTTTCTACAAGTAAAAAGCGAGCGCCTTTTAAAAACGGTTCGTTGTTATCCTTTGCCGAGCCAGCAGCTGATAAAGGCCTAGAGAGTGACTGTTGGCGAGATAAATGAACGCCCGACACTGCCTTTTTATTAACAGTGTAATTAGTTGGTTCGTTTTCAAAATTCACCGTTGAGATTGGGGCGGGAGTAACGGTATCGACATGATTAGCGTTATTTGTGCGCGCATCTGATAGCGAGCCTTCACTTTGACTTGCTTTTGACACAGCTACGCTAAAGCAGCTTCCTCGATTTAGCGACGAAGCTAGCTCAACCTTATGACCAAGTAATCGGCATATCTTATCTACAATCGTCAGGCCTAATCCTATTCCTTCTCCTTTATTATTGCTTTCAAGCTGATGAAATTCGCTAAAAATCTCATGCTGTTGGTGAGGGGCAATACCCGAACCTGTATCGTATACACAAAGTTTTATAGTTTGCTCGGCGTCTGAGAAATGCGCGCGCCTAACGCCGACGAGTATGCTGCCTTTTGTCGTATAACGCACAGCGTTAGACAACAAGTTTTGAAGCACCCTACGCAATAAAATTTTGTCCGAGTACACCATCACTGTGCTCGGTACATACCTAAGAACAATACCTTTTTGCTTAGCAATCACACTAAACTCTTGTACCAGCGATGACAGCATTTCATCGATGGGAAACGCAGTCTTTTGTGGTATCAGTACGCCAGCGTCTAATTTTGTCATATCCAGTAGCATGGAAAGCAAACTTTGAGCGTTATCCAATGAATTCACTACGCCTTCAGACAACGTGGCTAGTTCGCTGCCTTGTGTCTTTTTACTCAGCATGCTGGCAAATAATGTAGCGGCGTTAAAGGGTTGCATAAGATCGTGCCCCGCCGCGGCCAGAAATTTAGTTTTACTCTCATTGGCCTTATCAGCTTGAAGCTTTGCTTCTTCTAACTCGGCGGTGCGAAGGGCAACTCTAGCTTCTAGATCTTTTTTTGCGTTTTCTAATTCTTTTTGAATAGCAATGTATTCGGTAATATCGCTGTATGTGGTTACGTAGCCCCCGCCAGGAAGCGGTGCGCCATTGAGTTCTATTACTTTTCCGTCGGGCTGTTTACGGATGTGTTTATGTCGGGTGCCCTCAAGCATGTAGCTTACCCGCTTATCAATAGACGAAGGACTGAAGAGACCGCGTTGCGCGTTGTATTTTAGTATTTCAGTAATGGGCATGCCTGCTTTCAAAAAGCCTTTGGGGTAGGCAAATAGCTCCACATAGCGCTCGTTCCACGCCAGTAGCTGCAGCTTGTCATCTAATACACTGATGCCTTGTTCGATATTTTGCACTGACGATTGAAGAACTTCGTGGTTGAACTGAAATGACTGCGAAGCCTCTTCCACCCAGTCAACCAACTCTGGAAAGCTATCGCTGCCAGTCTCCGCAATAGCGCCCAATAATATGCGTGCACTGGGTGCGCCCACTTGTGCGGCAAGTAATTTGTTTACTCTGTCAATAAGAGCCTGGCTTGCGTAACCACTGCTTGAAGCGCGATTGACGTCAACAGAAAGCTGCTGAACAAGTTGAGAATGTGTGGCACTTTCTAATACACGCTCAGTAAGCGCAATTAAATCCCGTACTTTTACCAGTAAGCGGGGGGCATCTTCATCAGTGGTAGTGGAAGTGTTTTGCTTAGCGCCACGCCCCGAGGTTATAAACGCAATTGCGATGAAGGTGGCGCAATTAGCTAAGAGGGAAAAGGCAAAACCTTTGCCGAGTGCTTGGTCGGTAGGGGCGGGGTCAAAATAATAACTCGACAGTAAACTTGGGTAGAGAAGAAATGCGGCCCAACAAACAAAACCCACTACCAAAGCGCTAATGGCAGCTGCCTTGTTGCTTCTCTGCCAATAGAGACCAAACATTAGAGATGGCATACATTGGGCTAACAGGGCAATAGCGATAACGCCGCTTTTAACCAAAGGTGCAGCTTGGCTTATGTTGAGGTGGTACCAAAGAGCGATGCTGAGTACGACCACCACGGTAAGACGACGTATCGACAATATTTTACCTGGCTGCATTGAGCGGTTGGGCGAGGTTTTTAGTTGAGCTTTAAGCCATAGCGGCGTGACAACGTTGTTCGAAATCATTATCCCTAATGCTAACGTTGCGACAATCACCATGCTGGTGGTTGCAGAGAGACCACCAATGAAAGCAAATGACGAAAGTGCAATATTTTCCGCATATAAAGGAAGAGCGAGTACGTAGGCATCTGAGCTAGTAGATACAGGCAAAAGCATTTTACCTGCAAGGGCAATAGGAATAATGAAAAGGGTCATGCCGAGCAAATAGAGGGGAAATAGCCACCTTGCGGTTCTTAGCTCACCCTCCCCATTTTGCTCAACAAAGTTCATGTGAAACTGCCGTGGCAACACGAACATGGAGCAAACGCCAAGCGCAACATGTGATATATAAACCCAAGGTGCGCTATCAGCGTAAATGACTTCTCTTGCACTGGTATTTGACGCAGCGTTTGATACCAGATCAAGAACCCCATCGAATAAATAGAAGCAAACAAAAATACCCACAGCCCACAATGCCACTAGCTTTATTATCGACTCAAAAGCAATAGTAAGCAGTAACCCCGGGTGTTTGTCGGTTAAGTTCAGTGTACGAGTGCCAAAAATGATGGCAAACAGGGCGAGCAGGATAGCCACATAAATACTTAACCAAGGCGTACTGGTATGCGCGTCGCCAGTTAATAAATTTATCGATTTTGTAATGGCGTCTAATTGCAAAGCTATGTATGGCACAACGCCAAAAAAGCATAACAAAGTAATAAGCGCAGCAATGAGGTGAGAGTGCTGATATTTAAGTGATATAAGGTCAGCCAAAGAACTGATGTTGTGTTGTTGGCACAATCGGCTTATATGAAGTACTACGGGAAACGCAAATGCCATAGTCAGCATGATCCCTAAATAAGTAGGGATGACAGCCCAGCCATATTGTGCCGCCTGCGACGTTGTGCCGAAAAATGCCCAAGAGGTACAGTGCACGCCCAATCCAAGACTATACAGTACAGGGTGCTGCCTGTTATCGCGTAAACGCTTATCTCCCCAAAATGCTAAAGCAAATAACGCCAAAAGGTAAAAACCGACGATAGTGCCAACGGTCCAGATACTCAGCATAGAAATTCCGTGTTGTAACGCACTTTGATAAGGAGTTGTTTTAGTGCGCTTTTCGATAAATTTTACATTAACACGGTTTTTACACTCGTCACAGATTCAAAGCGTGTAGTAGAGACCGTTAACTTTTTCGCATTACATCCACAAAAATATTGTGGATACCCTTGATCACCTTAAATCTAGCCCCATAACTAAGCGCAACAGACTTATTCCCAATAATTTTAACGTTATTGGGCAATGCCTAATTAAGAAAAACGTTTGGAGGTAGGCATGAGCGATAATCGCGACGTGCAGGCAGAACAAGAAAATACAGTTGATGAAACTGTTCAAAATGCTGAAGAAGCGCAAGTAGAAGCGTCAGAAGCAGAAGCAGAAGGCGTCGAACTAGATGAAAATGCACAGCGCATTTACGAGCTAGAGACGGCACTTTCTGAAGCGCAAGCAACGATTAAAGAGCAGCAAGATGGTGTGCTTCGCGCACGTGCAGAAGCTGAAAACGCACGTCGCCGTGCTGAAGGTGAAGTAGAAAAGGCGCGTAAATTTGCTCTTGAACGCTTTGCTGGTGAGTTGCTTCCGGTTATTGACAACCTAGAGCGCGCTATCGAATTGACCGATAGCGACAATGAAGCGGTTAAGCCGCTGCTAGAAGGTGTGGAAATGACCCACAAAACTTTCTTAAGCACTATTGAGAAATTCGGATTAAGCCTTATTGATCCGCAGGGCGAAACCTTTAACCCTGATTTGCATCAGGCTATGTCGATGCAAGAAAGCGCAGACCACGAGCCGAACACGGTGATGGCGGTTATGCAAAAAGGTTATCAAATTAACGGCCGTTTGTTACGCCCTGCCATGGTAATGGTATCGCGTGCACCAAGCGGTGGTGTGGATACGCAAGCGTAAGTCACGTCTTTTGCGATAAACACACAAAAATGTCAGTTTTTTTAATTGGCAACTATTGAAAAGTTCGGGGAATAACCCCACTAAAAGTACAGAATTAAGAAACTTTTTCGGAGACACGAAATGGGTAGAATCATTGGTATCGACTTAGGTACAACGAATTCATGTGTCGCAGTTCTTGACGGCGACAAACCTCGCGTAATTGAAAACGCGGAAGGCGACCGTACAACTCCTTCAATCATCGCTTACACAAACGATGGTGAAACACTTGTAGGTCAATCAGCGAAGCGTCAGGCAGTAACAAACCCGACCAACACATTATTCGCAATTAAGCGTTTAATTGGTCGTCGCTTCCAAGACAAAGAAGTACAGCGCGACATCGACATCATGCCTTTCAAAATTGTAAGTGCTGATAACGGTGATGCGTGGGTAGAAGCGAAAGGCGAGAAAATGGCGCCACCGCAAATTTCTGCTGAAGTACTTAAGAAAATGAAAAAGACCGCTGAAGATTATCTTGGCGAAGAAGTTACTGGCGCAGTTATCACTGTTCCTGCTTACTTCAACGACTCTCAGCGTCAAGCAACTAAAGACGCGGGTCGTATCGCAGGTCTTGAAGTTAAGCGTATTATCAACGAGCCAACTGCTGCCGCTCTTGCCTACGGCATGGACAAAAAGCAAGGCGACAACGTTGTTGCAGTATACGACTTAGGTGGTGGTACGTTCGATATCTCTATCATCGAAATCGATGAAGTAGACGGCGAGCACACCTTTGAAGTACTAGCAACTAATGGTGATACTCACCTTGGTGGTGAAGACTTCGATAACCGCGTTATCAACTACCTAGTTGAAGAATTTAAGAAAGACCAAGGTATCGACCTTCGTAAAGATCCGCTTGCTATGCAGCGTCTTAAAGAAGCCGGTGAAAAAGCGAAGATTGAGCTTTCTTCTTCACAACAGACTGAAGTTAACCTGCCATACATCACTGCTGATGCAACAGGTCCTAAGCACTTAGCTATTAAGCTTACTCGTGCAAAACTTGAGTCTTTGGTTGAAGACCTAGTTAAGAATTCACTTGAGCCGCTTAAGAAGGCACTAGCTGATTCGGATCTTTCTGTTGGCGACATCAACGACATCATCCTAGTTGGTGGTCAAACGCGTATGCCGCTAGTACAGAAGTATGTGACTGAATTCTTTGGCAAAGAGCCACGTAAAGACGTAAACCCTGATGAAGCAGTTGCAGTAGGCGCGGCAATTCAAGGTGGCGTACTTTCTGGTGACGTTAAAGATGTACTACTTCTAGACGTTACACCTCTGTCTCTAGGTATCGAGACAATGGGTGGCGTAATGACGGTACTTATCGAGAAAAACACGACGATTCCAACGAAGAAGTCGCAAACTTTCTCAACTGCTGAAGACAACCAGTCTGCGGTAACAGTACACGTACTACAAGGTGAGCGTAAGCAATCAAGTGGCAACAAGTCTCTTGGTCAGTTCAACCTAGAAGGTATTCGTCCAGCAGCGCGCGGTGTACCGCAAATCGAAGTAACATTCGACCTAGATGCTGACGGTATCCTACACGTATCTGCGAAAGATAAAGATACGGGTAAAGAGCAGAAGATCACTATCAAAGCTTCTTCAGGCCTAAGCGATGAAGAAGTAGAAAAAATGGTAGCTGACGCGGAAGCGAACAAAGAAGCTGACAAGAAGTTCGAAGAGCTGATTCAAGCGCGTAACCAAGCTGACGGTATGGTTCACGCCACACGTAAACAGCTTGAAGAAGTTGGCGATGCACTAAGTGCAGAAGACAAAGCGCCAATCGAAGAAGCACTTTCAGCACTTGAAACTGCGGTTAAAGGCGAAGACAAAGCGGACATCGAAGCAAAAACGCAAGAGCTTATTCAAGCTTCTAGCAAGCTGATGGAAGCGGCGCAAGCACAGCAGGCTGCAGCCGGCGGCGCAGAAGGTGCAGAACAGCAATCTTCTGGTAAAGCAGACGATGACGTTGTTGACGCTGAATTCGAAGAAGTGAAAGACGACGACAAGAAGTAAACTGTTGTGTCAGGCCCGTTACCTAGCATGATAGCGGGCCGAATAAGCAGTTCAGGCGCATCAGGAATTTCTTGTTGCGCCTTTGTTGTGTAAATGACTTGGCGTTATTGAATTTATATTCAGGTTATTTTCACAACAGTCAGATGTAGATTCGATGAGCATAAAATGCTTATCGACAAAAAGTAGGATATGTAAACGATATGTCGAAACGAGACTACTACGAAGTACTCGGGGTAGATAAAAGCGCAGGCGAACGCGAAATTAAAAAGGCGTACAAGAAGCTTGCGATGAAGTATCACCCTGACCGTACGCAAGGCGATAAAGGCCTGGAAGATAAATTTAAAGAAATCCAGGAAGCCTACGAAATTCTGTCAGATTCGCAGAAACGTGCAGCATACGACCAATATGGCCATGCGGGAGTTGATCCAAACCGTGGTGGCGGTGGCTTCGGTGGTGGTGCCGATTTCGGCGATATTTTTGGCGACGTATTTGGCGATATCTTTGGCGGTGGCCGAGGTGGTCGTCAATCTCGCGCACGTCAAGGTTCTGACCTTCGCTATAACTTAGAACTAAGCTTGGAAGAAGCGGTTCGCGGAAAGAGCGTGGACATTCGCGTACCCACCTTGGTTGAGTGTGATGTTTGTGATGGTTCTGGAGCGAAGAAAGGTTCTTCACCTAAAACCTGTCCAACCTGTCACGGTAATGGCCAAGTTCAAATGCGCCAAGGTTTCTTCGCTGTTCAGCAAACCTGCCCAACGTGTTCAGGTAAAGGCAAGATCATTGAAGATCCGTGTAACAGCTGCCATGGCCACGGTCGTAAAGAAAAGACCAAGACCCTTAACGTTAAAATCCCAGCTGGCGTAGATACGGGTGATCGCATTCGTCTATCAGGCGAAGGGGAAGCCGGTGAGAACGGTGCACCTCCAGGTGATTTATACGTGCAGGTTCACGTACGTGAGCACGATATCTTTAAGCGCGATGGCAACAACTTGTACTGTGAAGTACCGTTAAGCTTCACTACGGCAGCCCTTGGCGGCGAGCTAGAAGTACCAACGTTAGACGGTAAAGTGAAACTGAAAATTAGTCCTGAAACGCAGACTGGCCGAATGTTCCGTCTACGTGGTAAAGGTGTTAAATCAGTGCGAAGTGGTGCCATGGGCGACTTAATGTGTAAGGTTGTGGTTGAAACACCAGTAAACTTATCATCTCGCCAAAAAGAACTACTTCAAGAGCTTGAAGAGTCGATGGGTAAAGCGTCAAGTAAGCATAGCCCTAAAGCACAAGGTTTCTTCGATGGCGTTAAGAAGTTTTTTGACGACTTAACGAACTAAGATTGTAAAAAAGATTAGTGTTTTAAAAAGCCCTCAGTTGAGGGCTTTTTTGTTTTTTGTGTTGGTCAGTTTGATTTAAACGGCTAAAAGAGAGCAAGTAATGGGTTTTAGTCTTTTCTTTACTTACTTTTACCGCTAAAAATCTTGCGCTTCACTCGACTATTCGTCACGATAACCTGAGAGATCTAAGACGATGTGGAGAAGCGCAATGTCGCGCTTGTTCACTTGTCGAAAACCGAAAAATAATAGTTACTCAAATAGGGAACAGGCATGAAATTTTCAGGTAAATCACTAGTGGTAGCTGCCACGGCGGGCGCAATCTTATCGGGCTCTGTATTGGCTGCTGAAGTGACAGAAGCAACATCAGAAAAGCATGCAGCCGCGGCGACGCAATACCGTCAGGCTGTTTTTCAATTGGTCCGCAGCAATATGGGGCCATTAGGTGGAATGGCGAAAGGTGCGTTACCTTTTGACGAAAGCGTAATGGAAACAAATGCCGTACGTCTAGAACAACTCGCTGACATGATGGGCGATTACTTATCTGTCGATACCCGTAAGTATGACGTGGAAACTGGCGCCAAAAATGAAATCTGGGAAAATTTCTCGGATGTAGAAAGCAAGGTGATGGCGCTTAAAACAGCAGCACAAGGCCTACAAGCTGCTGTTAAAGCCGGTGATGAAAGCGCATATAGAGGTGCTATTGGTAAAATCGGCGCAAGCTGTAAATCATGTCACGATGACTATAAAAAAGACTAACCAGAGCCTGTTTTTATACCCATAAAACACTCTGAACATGGGTCGGCAATAGTGCCTTTTGCTGACCCAAAATTATTGACTAATATCACCTTACCTTCGAAGACTTATTTAAGGCGTACTACTACAGTACCTTTAATTCTGCCTCAGATAAGCGACCTTCCAATTACTATCCCAGACCTTTAACAGCGAATTCGTAGATATAAAGACCTTGAATTTCGTTAAGGTGATATGGTGGTTTTGCTGGAAATTTGTACAATTATTGGCTATGTTAATAAGAATAGTTGACGATTTTCTTCTCATCGTTGGAAACTGCCCTTGGAATTCCTAATTGGTAGCGGTTACTGACGTGATAATATAAAAACAACTCGTCGACTGTGTACGCAGCAAAATTCATTAAGCTATTAAAAGCACGACATGACTTCTCTTCTTCACAGTGTCGTGTCGCTTTCGTTTGTGCTGAATTCGAAGAGATATTAAAAGGTTTGCTTAGATGGATTTACGCAGTGAACGCATGTTATCAACCATGCGTACAACACAGCAGGACATTTCTGTTTTGCTCAATGAAAGTCGGACGAAAACAGAGGCGTTGTGCGTTTTACTTGCCTCGGTAAATCCAAATAATGGTAGGGCGACTGTTGTTTTTTGCGACGAGAACCACTCAGCATTAGAAGCACAAAGTGTTGTTTTCCCTTCCCATGTGCTGCTTATGCTTCCGCTGACAAATTTAAGCGCTCCCATTCCTTGTAAAGAATTTTCGTTTCCCCCTTCTTTAGCGCACTATGCTGAAAGTTACGTAGTAGTTGCCACAGTACGTGATATGCAAAATGAAGTGATGGGGGTCGTACTCACTTTTGTGCGCCAGTCCGTTTTAACCCCTTTGCAGCATACATTAATTGATATTGCTCGCCAGAAAGTCGAGCTTAATTATCAGTACGAATTAGCACGCCACCCCTATTCGGACAAGCTTTCTGAACAACTTTCCTTGTTAGAAGAAGTGAGTTCAATTTCTAAAGTGGGAGCGTGGGAGATCGATAGGTTTTCTGGCGTGCTTACGCTCACTGAGGTGATGAAAGCGCTAATAGGCCTACCTCGGGTAAAAAATGTCAGTTTGCACGATGTACTCGACTTACTAAAACCTAGCGATAGAGAGAACCTCAAGCAGCGAGTTTTCAAAGCACTTAGGAATGATCGGCAGTTCGTAAAGCATTTCGATTTCCACGACAAACAAGGTCGTAAAAGAAGTATTAAACTCACGGTGTTCTTGCAGGTTCAACAAGGCGCTTTTAATGGTATTAAGCTTACCCGGCTATATGGAGCGGTGCAGGATGAAACGGAGATTCAACGTCTATCTGATTCACAACACAATTACAGCGACTACCTCACAAGCTTACTGAATAATGTTGATAGTGTAGTGCTGAGTATTGATGAGCATGGCACCATTTTAACAGCAAACGAACGCGTCTATCCTATTCTGGGTTTCGAACCCGAAGAGTTGATAGGGCAGGATATAAAATTAATTTCCACGAAATTGCAAAATAGTAACGTGCCTTCTTGTTTTATGAACTTAGCAGAAGGATTAGCGTTATGTAGTGAAAAAGGTCCGGTGAACGAATGTCTTCGCCACAAAAATGGAAAACGCATTGCTTGCGAGGTTAATTTATCCAAGTGCTCAGTACACAACCAGCAACTGATCGTAGCTACGGTGCGTGACATAACCGTTCACAATCATGAGGTTGAGCATTATAAGCAACTTGCGTTAACTGATTTGGTGACAGGCCTGCCAAACTTAAATCAATTCGAGCGTTACCTTAGTGAAAACTCCAATGTTGATAGGTCATCTAAGCCATTCGCGACCTTTTTGCGGGTTGCCATCTGCAATGTGAAAGAATATGAAAACGCATTCGGTGAGCCAACTATTGACTACATTCTTCGGATTTTAGCCAGTCGCTTTATTCGGGTTTTCGAAGTCACTCAACGTAATTCAGCCAGCGTATTTAAGTGTGAACGAGGCGCATTTTACATCCACCTTCACCAATACGTCAACGAAGAGGTGCTATCGTCGAATGCGGCTCGCGACTGTGCGAACCTTATTCACGACCATGTTTTAGCACCAATAACACTGCACAACAGCCTCTTGAATATCGAAACGCAAATTATTAGTTGCACGGTCCCAACTAAACACTTCTCGTTTAAAAAGATAAAAGAGTTACTGTCTAGAAAACCCTTAAGAGACACGAAAAGTCGATCTGCATTACCTACAGGGCATGAGTACTTCCATGTTAATGCTAGTGACATTGAGAGATACAACTACATAAAACACTCTCTTAGCAGAGCAATTTCCAATAACGAACTGTTTGTTGAACTTCAGCCTCAATACGATGCAAACAATACCGTAATAAGCTCAGAGGTTTTACTGAGATGGAAGCATCCTCATTTAGGTTCGGTCAATCCTGCTGAATTTATTCCTATCGCAGAAGAAAATGATTTTATCTCCGAACTTGGGTTATGGGTGTGTAACGAAGCGTGCAAACTGTTAAGCGAATGCCAGTCGCTGAAAATTAAGACCAAATTGTCGGTGAATATTAGCGCTAAACATCTAGCGCGCGCTGACTTTGTTAGTAAGTTTGTGGCCACCGTAAACAGGTGGCGAGTGCCCCATAAAGAATTGACCCTAGAGCTTACCGAGGGAGCATTAATACGAGGAGTGAGTATCATTCAACGCCGCGTGAGAGAGCTAGCTGAGCACGGGTTTAGCTTATCTATCGATGACTTTGGTATTGGTGATTCAAATTTAAATTACCTTCAAGATTTGCCTATCACTGAACTGAAAGTAGACCGAGTATTTATAGAAGCTATGGAGGGGTCACAGCAGAAGACCTTATTAGTTACTAGTATTTGCAATATGGCTAAAGCGCTACACCTTAATACTGTGGCTGAGGGTATAGAAACTACCGGACAACTAGATCAAGCTAAGGCTTGTGGTTGCAGTGCATTTCAAGGCTATTTTCTAGATAAGCCTATGAGTATAGAAGATTGGAGACTGAAAATTGCTCAGCCACAGGGGGAAGAGGGTTGATATTAGATGGATTACAGAATAGGTCTTGAAGATACTCTTGTCGCAAAAGGTTTTACTTCGTCTTTTACCTCGTGTTGCTCAATGTTTAAATTTATGTAAATCAATTTGTTAGGGAATCTACGCCTGAAGTCTTATTCGCAGACTGGTTGTAACTGTCGTAGGGTGAAGATAAACCCTACTCAGGACATGGTTATGACTTACAAGAATGAATACATTAACTCAATAAAACACCCCGACGAGTTTTGGTTAGAACAAGCAAGTAAGATTGCGTGGTTTCAAGCACCACAAAAGGGATGTCAACAAACGGAAAACGGGTACTATGACTGGTTTAGAGGCGGGCAACTCAATACCAGTTATTTAGCGCTGGACCATCATGTTAAACGTGGTCGCGGTGACAAGACTGCGCTTATTTACGACTCACCTGTTACCCAAACAACTCAGCAATTTACCTACAATGAGTTGCTTGCTGACGTGGCTAAATTTGCCGGGGGCTTATCTCGCTTGGGCGTAACAAAAGGCGACCGGGTCATTATTTACATGCCGATGATCCCGCAAGCTGCAATTGCAATGCTTGCTTGTGCTCGGTTGGGAGCAGTGCATTCCGTTGTGTTTGGCGGCTTTGCTGCAAATGAACTTGCCGTTCGAATTGATGATGCAAAGCCTAGCGTTATTGTTACTGCTTCTTGCGGTATCGAGGGCAGCAAACTCTTACCGTACAAGCCTCTTGTCGACGAAGCAATATCAATAGCAGAGCACAAGCCACAGGCGTGTGTATTATTTCAACGTGCTCAACTTACTGCTGAATTGAACGACAAGACCGATCATGATTGGCAAACTCTGGTTGAATCCAGTGAACCAGCTTCTGCTATTGCTGTTGAAGCAACGGATCCTCTTTACGTACTTTACACGTCGGGCACCACGGGCAAACCTAAAGGCGTAGTTCGTGATAACGGGGGGCACGCCGTTGCACTAAATTATTCAATGGGCTCAATTTATGGTATCAGTGAAGACGATGTATTTTGGGCGGCGTCGGACGTTGGTTGGGTGGTGGGGCATTCCTATATAGTTTACGGTCCACTAATAAAAGGGGCTACCACAGTATTGTATGAAGGAAAGCCTATCGGTACTCCTGACGCTGGGGCGTTTTGGCGCATGATTGAGTCGCACAGAGTTAATGTGCTTTTTGCCGCACCTACGGCGTTCCGTGCAATACGAAAAGCCGATCCTGACGCTGAATTCCTTTCTAAATATGACACGTCGAGTTTGCGCACGCTGTTTATGGCCGGTGAGCGTCTAGACCCGCCTACCTACTACTGGGCAAGCGAGAAGGTTGGCGTACCTGTAATCGATCATTGGTGGCAAACTGAGACAGGTTGGCCAATCTGCTCAAACCCTATGGGCATTGAACCATTGAAGACCAAGCCAGGCTCGTCAAGTGTCCCCACTCCCGGCTTTAATGTAAAAGTGCTGCAAAGTGCTGACGTAGAGCAATCTACGGGGGAAAAAGGTGCTATTGCGATTAAGCTACCGCTTCCCCCAGGCTGTTTGACAACAATCTGGCAAGACCATCAACGGTTCATTGATGGTTATTTACGAGAGTTTAATGGGTACTACAGCACTGGCGACAACGGCTACGTAGACGATGACGGCTATGTATTTATTATGGGACGTACCGACGACGTTATAAATGTAGCTGGGCATCGCTTATCTACCGGTGAAATGGAAGAAGTACTTGCAGCACATCCGGCTATTGCTGAATGCAGCGTTATCGGGATCAACGATGCGCTTAAAGGGCAATTACCCGTTGGGTTAGTGCTACTTAAAGATGGCGTGACCGTTGACGAGAAAGAGTTAGAGCAAGATTTAATTCAACGCGTTCGCGATAAAATCGGGCCAGTGGCGTGCTTCAAACGCGCCATTGTTGTGAACCGATTGCCAAAAACTCGGTCGGGAAAAATACTTCGAAAACTGCTGCGCCAAATTGCTGCCAACGAATCCGTTGCTGTACCTTCAACCATTGACGACCCATCAAGCGTAAGGGAGATTGAGTCGCTGATGCGAGAGAAGGGGTTAGTTAACGAGCCCACCACCGTTTAATGTAAAAGGGGAAATTCGCAATAGGTTAAAGAAAGGGGCGTTAGCCCCTTTTTTATATGTAGCGACGCATCCAACATAGCGCGCTTGAGTTGGCACCTGCGTTTAATTCAGTGCTCTATTATATTAGTAGTAATATTCATCTACCTGTGGAGCAGGCGGATATACTTCAATGGCAACATATACTGCTGCCGCGGCGATCAGCGCCACAATAAGAGCGCGAAAAATTCGAGAGTCGGTGATCCCCACTGTGTTAGTCACCTTGTTACCATGCACCATAGCAGGCACTAATTTTTGCTTTTTATATACGCTGTAAAAAATGACGGCACCCACATGAAGCGCAATTACATAAAGCAGCACATCAAAGGCTAGGTGGTGCAGACTATTCATTATCTCTAATGTATCTTCGCCTACTAACTGGCGGTAAGGGCCATCCAAAAAAATATCGTCTGTCATAAACAGGCCAGATATGGCTTGGACAGCAACCAGCACAAGCATAACAATTACAAACCATCCGCCTAATGGATTATGGCCAATTGCAGGCTCAGATTGTCTGTTGAATAAGGTTTTTACATAGCTACAAACGGTTTGAGGGCCAGTGACAAAACTACTGAACTTGGCGTGTTGCGTGCCAAATACCCCCCATAAAATGCGGAAAACCACAAGAAATAGGGTGAAGTACCCTATATAAAAATGCCACTGAACTTTGTTTTCAAGCCATTCTACCGTTGCGTATTGGGCAAAAAGGCTCGCAACAAGTAGCCAGTGAAATAGGCGGGTAGGTAAATCCCATATAAGCGTTTTTTGCATAGTGATTTTCACGTAAAAATTATCGAATTATTATTTGCTATAGCGTCGCTTAACTCATTGTATAAAACAAGTAAGCCCATCGGGACAATACTTCTATTTATCTTAACGAGCTCCCTGACGTGGTCAACCAATTTCACACAACCCAGTTAAGCCGCTTTTCCTAAGTTAGCCATGTCAGCCTCATATTGGTTTGGACTTTTGTAATCCAGATATGAATGCATTCTTTGGCTGTTATA
>Ga0189292_10230_pt1 | contig 24265 bp, 27 predicted proteins | sample UW1oraminimetaG_FD_130317 | JGI IMG/M metagenome (GOLD analysis project Ga0189292, IMG submission 130317) | Marine microbial communities from the Costa Rica Dome - UW179A-orange mini metaG | ecosystem: Environmental > Aquatic > Marine > Oceanic > Photic zone | place: Costa Rica: the Eastern...
ACGATCTGGTACTGCCGCCGGGTCGCCTGCTCGAGCAGCGTAACCGCACCTGGGAGCTGCTCAACGATATTCCCGGCATCAGCTGCGTCAAACCAATGGGGGCGCTGTACGCCTTCCCGCGCATCGACCCGAAGATCTGTCCGATTCACAACGACGAGAAGTTCGTGCTCGACCTGCTGCTGGCCGAAAAGCTGTTGATCGTCCAGGGCACGGCATTCAACTGGCCGTGGCCCGATCATTTCCGCGTGGTAACCCTGCCCCGCGTAGACGATCTGGAACAGGCCATTGGACGTATCGGCAACTTCCTCAAGACTTATCAGCAGTAAAACGATGGACCTGCAGATCGACGATTTCTACAAGGATGCAGCGAGCGGCCTGCTCATGCTCTATCAGGCCTTTCCGCGCAAGGTTGCGCTTTATGTCGAAGATCTGATCGGCCGGGAGGAGCCGGATGAGTTCGGCCTCCCCTCCAAACGCCACCAAAGCTGCTTGAGCGCACTGCTCTGGCTTGCCGAAGAAGGCTATCTGCGATTCGATAGCACCATTCATTTCCAGGCCCTTGACCAGGCGGTGCTTACCGAAAAAGGCTTCGTGCGCCTCACGCGCGGCGTCCCGGGACACATCGCTGGGGACCACAGCCTGCCTCCGAGCGTGCTCCGCATTCAGGCGAGCCTCGCACATCAGCTTCGCGATGCACTGAAGAACAGGCACGGCGAGCGTGTCGCTCAACTTGCCCGACTGCTGTTCGAAAACGAGCTGGGTGCACCTTTACACCCGAGCCTGGCTGGACAAGCGACATAGCTTGAAATAGTCGCTCGGTTGAATAGCTCAAGGCCGCACCTTATATAGCCTATCGTTCTTCAATTCCTACCCTGGAGTCTGCCGCAACATGATGCGCATTTTCTTGTTCCTGGCCACCAACCTTGCGGTACTGGTCATTGCCAGCATCACCCTGAAGCTGCTCGGGGTTGATCGCTACACCGGCCAGAACTACGGAAGCCTACTGGTCTTCTGTGCGGTTTTTGGCTTCGCAGGGTCGCTGATCTCGCTGTTCATCTCCAAGTGGATGGCGAAGATGAGTACCCGCACCGAAATCATCAGCCAGCCACGTACCCGTCATGAGCAGTGGTTGCTGCAGACGGTTGAACAGCTGTCGCGCGACGCCGGTATCAAGATGCCCGAAGTCGGGATTTTCCCTGCCTACGAAGCCAACGCCTTCGCCACCGGCTGGAACCGTAACGACGCGCTGGTCGCAGTCAGTCAGGGCCTGCTCGAGCGCTTCTCTCCAGACGAGGTCAAGGCAGTGCTGGCCCATGAGATCGGCCACGTAGCCAACGGCGATATGGTTACGTTGGCGCTGATCCAGGGTGTGGTGAACACCTTCGTGATGTTCTTCGCGCGCATCTTTGGTAATTTCGTCGACAAGGCGATCCTGAAAAATGAGGATGGTCACGGCATTGGCTACTTCGTCGCAACCATCTTCGCCGAACTGGTTTTGGGCCTGCTCGCCAGCATTATCGTCATGTGGTTCTCGCGTAAGCGCGAGTACCGTGCCGACGAGGCCGGTGCCCAGCTGGCCGGCACCAGCGCCATGATCGGGGCACTGCAGCGCCTGCGCGCCGAACAAGGCATGCCGGTGCACATGCCTGACACGCTCAAAGCATTCGGCATCAACGGCTCGCTGAAGCATGGTCTGGCCGGCCTGTTCATGACCCACCCACCGCTGGAAGAGCGCATCGAAGCGCTGCGCCAGCGCGGCTGACCTACGCGATATGTACCAAGGGCGACGTAAGTCGCCCTTTTCATTTGTCTATGCAGTGTCATCCCGCATACAAGGAATCGCCATGCGTCGCTTCATATTCGCCTGCTGCGCCCTACTTGCCCTCACTGGCTGTCAGAGCGCCTACTACTCAGCCATGGAGAAGGCCGGCATCCATAAGCGCGACATTCTGGTCGATCGAGTGGAAGATGCCCGTGACTCCCAGCAGGAAGCCAAGCAGCAGTTCAAGGACGCCCTGGAGCGTTACCGCAGCGTCGTCGAGGTAAAGGGCGGTGATCTGGAAAAGCGCTATGACGCGCTCAACAGAGAGTACGAAGCCAGCGTGGCAAGCGCCCGCGATGTTCAACTTCGCATCGAGGCAGTCGAAGACGTGGCTGACGCGTTGTTCAAGGAGTGGGAAAGCGAGCTCAAGCAATACAGTAACGCCAGCTTGAAAGCCGCCAGCGCAAAGGAGCTCAGCCGCACCAGGGCTGAGTACCGGACATTGCTTCAGCGCATGAAGGCAGCAGAGAAGCGCATCGAGCCGGTGCTCAGCGTGTTACGGGACCAGGTGCTGTTTCTCAAGCACAACCTCAACGCCCGAGCGATCAGCGCTTTGCATGGGGAGTACCGCACACTGCAAGGCAATGTCGATCAGTTGATGGCAGATATGCAGCGCGCCATTGACGAGGCGGATACGTTCATTCGCCGGCTACAGGCCGCAAACTGATCGCCACACCGCTAACCTGCGGCGGGTCAGCCCCGCCGTTGCAGCCGATGAAAGTGCTCACCGAGGCGCGTTAGACCACGCTCCCGCATTCGCGGGTTACGCTCCAGAACCTCCTTGGCCTCCAACCGCTCCACATCCCATTCATCGGCATACAGGCCCATTACCTCGGCATCGCTGACAGCAAACGGTGGGCCGTCCATTTCAGCCTGGTCATAGTCCAGCGTAACCAATAGCTGCTGACAACCGCCTGGCAGGATGGCAGACAGCAGCGCCGCGTAGCGCTGCCGCATTGGCGGGGGCAGCGCAATCAGCGCGGCACGATCATAAACACCTCGGCATCCAGCAACATCGGCGGCGCCCAGCGCGAAAAAGTCACCACAACGAATCTCCAGTGCCCCGGATCGATAGACCCTGAACACTCCGACTTGAGTAATCTCGGCCTCAAGCTGCTGCTCGGCGAAGAATGCCTCAACGGCCTTCTCGCTCAGCTCGACTCCCAGCACCCGGTAGCCTTGCCCGGCGATCCACGTCATATCCAGGCTTTTTCCGCAGAGTGGCACCAACACCTGGGCGCCGGCAGGTAGGTCCAAGCGCGGCCAGTGGCGACGCAAGCCAGGATGAACATCGTCAAGGTGAAAACCGATCTCGTTGCGAGCCCAGCGCTCCTGCCAGAAGTCTTCGTGCACCTGGAAATCTCCATCATGATGATGGCGGCAGCTTATCAGAGCAACCTTGAGGCCAGCGCACTCAGCCCGCGTAAAGCGACGCCTCGACATCCAATCCGGCATCGCGCATCTGCGCGAGTTTGTAGCGCAGGGTGCGTGCACTGATACCCAGCCGGTCAGCCGTTTCCTTACGCCGCCCGCGTTCGGCACGCAGGGTGTCGATGATCAGCTGAAACTCGCGACGACGCAGATCATCGCCCAGCGCGTTGCCGGGCTCGACCACGTCAACGGCAGGCTCGCCCAGCGACTGCCGGGGAGCGCCAACCACTGGCAAGCTCGCCTGGATGCCCGGCGCCACAAGACACAGGTCACCAGGCTGTATCAGGCCACCCTGCTGAAGAATCAGCGCGCGCTGGATGGCGTTATCCAGCTCACGCACGTTTCCGGGCCACCCATACTGAACCAGGCAGCGCTGCGCCTCAGCCGAAAGGCGCGCCGGGACCTGACGCATCTTCCGGGCATGACTGGCCAATAAGCGTTCGGCCAACGGCAGAATGTCTGCGGGCCGTTGACGCAGGGGCGGCCATGCCAGAGGGAACACCGAGAGCCGATAGAACAAGTCTTCGCGAAAGCGGCCGGCAGCCACCTCGCCAGCCAGGTCCCGGTTGGTAGTGGCAAGCACTCGAATATCAAGCACGATTGGCCTGCGCCCGCCTACACGCTCGACTTCCCGCTCCTGCAAGACGCGTAGCAGCTTTGCCTGCAGCCCCAAAGGCATTTCGGAGATTTCGTCGAGTAATAGCGTGCCACCATCGGCCTGCTCGAACTTGCCAGGCTGACTCGCAATCGCCCCGGTGAACGCACCCTTCTCGTGACCAAACAGGGTCGCTTCGAGCATGTTGTCCGGGATCGCAGCGCAGTTAATTGCAATGAACGGCTTGTCCATCCGAGACGACTGCTGATGAATGTAACGCGCCAGTACCTCTTTGCCGGTGCCGGATTCGCCGGAAATCAATACTGTCGAATCGCTTTGCGCCACCCGCGCGGCAAGGCTCAGCAATTGCTGACTGGACAGCTCGCACGCCACCGGCCCCTCCGACTCGGCAGTATCGACGGTGCCGTTGACATGGCGAGCCAGCAACTCCAGCAGCGTGCCCGGTTCAAACGGTTTGACCAAGTAATCGACAGCGCCTTGGCGCATAGCATCAACCGCCCTCGCCACCGCGCCAAAAGCGGTCATCAGCAGTACTGGAATGTGGGGATAGCGCTGCCGAATCAGGCCCAGCAACTCATGCCCATCCATGCCTGGCATGTTCACATCGCTGATGACCAACCCGAACAGCTCTTCGCTCAGGGCAACCAGGGCTGCCTCGGCGCAGTCGACGGCACGGTATTCGTAACCACCCAACTGCAGCGTAATGCCCAAGGCTTCGCGTAAAGAGTGGTCATCTTCGACCAGAAGTATCTTGGCGGCCATGCAGGTCACTCCGATCTCTGTACAGCAGGAATCAGCGGAAGTGTCACCACCGCGCACGTGCCCTGCCCTGGCCGCGAGCGCAATTGCAATTGGCCCTGATGCGCTTTGGCGACAGCTTTGGCGACGGCCAAACCAAGCCCGGTACCCGTAGTTCTGGTCGTGAAGAACGGCTCACCTAAACGAGCCAGTGTGTCGGCGTCGATACCTGGGCCGTTGTCAGTGATACACAGCCGCAGCGCTCCGTCCCGGCGATACAGGTGAACCTTCAGCCGGAGGTCTCCACCACTGGCCTGCAGGGCATTCTCGATAAGATTGAGCAACGCGCCGACCAGCGTATCGCGATTACACAGAATCTCTGCACCGTGAACATCACACTGCCAACGCACCGCCACATTCTGCAGTTGCGCCTCGGCAGCGGCACGCAATGCCAGCAGCAACGCCGCCGGACTAAGCCGATCATTCAGAGGCAGGTCACCACGGGCAAAAACCAGCATGTCGCGCACCTGGTGTTCCAGCTCGTGCAACCGCGACTTCAGATTGCCAGCAAAACGTTGCTGCTGCGCCTCCGTCAGCCCACCCTGCTCCAGGTGGCTGGCATACAGCAACGCCGTAGATAATGGCGTGCGAATCTGGTGGGCAAGCGAGGCGACCATCCGCCCAAGTGAGGACAGTCGCTCGTGGCGCGCCAGCTGGTCCTGTAAGCGCCGTGTTTCGGTAAGATCCGTAAGCAGTACCAGCTGGCCTGGCTCCCCGCTGAGCGAGCTCGTGGCGATCGACAGACGGCGGCCATTGCGCAATGAGATTTCATGGCCATCGTCTTTGCGGGGCGCAAAGCAGCGAGCGATCACATCACGCCAGTGCGCCCCCACCAACGGTTCGCCGAGCAGTTCAAGCCCAACGGGGTTGGCGTCACGTACCTGCCCATGCCCATCGATAACAATTACGCCGCCCGGCAGCAGATCCAGAACATTCTGCAATCGCTGCGCGAGCCTCTCCTTTTCTTCGAGCTCCTGGCGGCGTAGCTCGCCAGCCTCGGCAAGCTGGCCCTTCAACTCGGCAACCCGCGCCTGCAAAAAACCCTCGGACTCGCCCAGCTGTCCGGAGACCTGGCGAAACAGCTCGAGAGACCGCGTCAACGCAAGCGCGTCTGGGGAGTCATGCGGATCTATGGAAGGCCTGGTGACGGAATTCACTGTTTCACTCGCGCCTGTCAAAAGATAGTCAGTGCAGTGACGACAGCAATCTTCGTGCCCGGCACGGCAACTCCCTTAGCCAGTGCATCCGAGGGGCGCCCAGCGCGCAAAAAAAAGGCCACCTGAACAAGGTGGCCTCTTGAGATACGCCTAGAGCCTATTCGCCCATATCGTCATCTCGCCGATTCATACCGTACTTGCGCATCTTCTCAACCAGTGTCGTGCGCCGAATCCGCAACCGTTCCGCCGCACGCGCCACGACACCCCCAGCGTCTTCCAGCGCTTGATGAATAAGCCCTTGTTCCAAATTCCCCAAGTACTCCTTCAAATCCAGCCCTTCGACCGGCAGCATCGCCTGGGCCTCGGGTATAACCATTGGCGCGCTGATAGCTGCCCGCTCTTCCATCTCGTCATGCAAGCTGGTCGCGTACTGCTCATCGTCGTCATCGACATGCCGAAACTTCTTCGGCAACTCCATCACACCAATGACGCCGTACGGATGCATGATCGCCATGCGCTCGACCAGATTGGCCAACTCGCGAACGTTGCCCGGCCAGTCGTGCCGACACAACGACATGATTGCAGCCGAATTGAAGCGGATCGAGCCGCGCTTCTCGTGCTCCATGCGCGAAATCAACTCGTTCATCAGCAGAGGGATGTCTTCGACGCGCTCACGCAGGGGTGCCATTTCGATTGGGAAGACGTTCAGGCGGTAGTAGAGATCCTCACGGAAGGTACCCACCTCGATCATCTTCTCAAGATCCTTGTGAGTAGCCGCAATGATGCGCACATCGGCGTTCTGCGTACGATTACTGCCGACGCGCTCGAATGTGCGCTCCTGCAGAACCCGCAATAGCTTGACCTGCATGGGCAACGGCATATCACCTATTTCATCGAGAAACAGGGTGCCGCCTTCCGCTAGTTCGAACCGCCCTGCCCTGGCCGTGATGGCACCGGTAAAAGCGCCTTTTTCATGGCCGAAGAGCTCGCTCTCCAGCAGTTCAGCCGGAATCGCACCACAGTTAACCGGAACAAATGGCCCCTGCCGTCGCTTGGAGTGATAGTGCAAATTACGCGCAACGACTTCCTTGCCGGTGCCGGATTCGCCCAGAAGCAGGACGCTGGCTTCCGTATCGGCAACCTGCTCCATCATCTGTCGCACATGCTGGACGGCGCGACTTGTACCGACGAGGCTGCGGAAAAGATTGGGTTCACGCTGGCGGCCGCGGGATCTGGCCTGGTCGTACATCTCTCGGTAGATCTGCGCACGATGCAGGGAGTCGAGAAGCTTGTTGTAGCTGGGCGGCATCTCCAGACTGGTGAGCACCCTACGCCGCACTTCGTCCGGCCAGTCGGCGTGAGCGGGCTCCCCTATCAGCATCAACGGCACGTTCTCATCCCACTTGCCCATTTGCTTGATCAGCTCGACTGTACCGCCTTTGGCAGCCACGTGACCCAACATGACGCCGTTAATGGCGCGACTGGACTCCAGACCAGCAACAGCTTCGTGCCATTCGCTGCTGGAGCAAGCCACATGATCCTCACTGAGAAAATCCAGGATGACGGCCAAGTCTCTCCGGCGGTCTTGATCATCGTCTATCAACAAAATCTTGGTTTCACGCCACATCTTGTTTATAGGGCTCTAAATGGCTGAAAGAAAGCCTGTGCTCGCCAATCCAAGAAGACCGACGGCCACGCTCATGGCAGATAAAGCTAGATTAATGAAAAAATGAACTGAGTCAAATTTATGACGTGATTTAGCGACCAAAGAACGAATGAAAAATCAGCGCCATGTGAGCCCGCCTGAAATTTATCGAACAGGTTTAGCGCACGATAGCGGAAGAACTCGCCAAATACGGAGTATTACGCAACGCACTGGATACACCCGGCAAAATAATGGCGACATAATGCCACATACTTTGTAATGATTAAATTACGGATGCCTTATCTGCGTCACTACTACTTAGCACCCACACAGTGATGGGCGAGGATGTAAGAATCCCAATTTGAAAGGGAGAGAGGGAGGAAGGGAAATCGCAGGCTAAACTTGGCGGGCTTTCATCCGAAAAGCTGGTAAACCTTGGCGCCTTGCTGTGAATGATTCAGCTGTCGCAACTCACCGGCGACACGGGCTTGCTCGATTTGACACGTCAGTACCAGCTCGCCATAGAGATCAAGCAGCTCCTGCAAACGCAGGCGAACCAGGCCACTATCGCGTTCTTGCGCCTGCATGGCTTCATCCACGGCATTGCGGCATTCACGATCAAGCATACTGATGGCCGCCCAGTCCTGCTGCGTAAGCGCATCACGTAGTGCAGTACCAGTTTCTTCGAGGCGCTTTACGGCAGCATTCATGATTAACTCCGGGGCATTGGCCCGATGCGGCGACTTGTGTCGAGGCAGCTGCAAACGCTGCAAAGCAACGGTGCTGAACATTTATCGGCAAACGATTAGCAGCCTTTAGGCCGACGCGCGAAAAGTTCGTCCGGCATCTTCAGACCAGCACAAGGTAATCAGTAGCGATTACGCAGACCAGGCGGCACGCTGGGCGGCGCGACAGGCTCCCAAGGGCCATCCGGCCGTCCAGCGCAGAGCCAATCCCCATCCCACCGGTAGTACAACCGCTCGCGGTAGTAGAGGTCACGCCCTTCCACAACATACACGCCCAGGCGGTTATCCCAATGCGCAGCCACGTGTGGCGGCGGGGCATACCGAGGATGGCTCTTCTGGGTTGTTGGGGCGCGTGGAGCGGTTGGCGCCTTGATTGGCGGCGGCGCGATGACCGGGCCGCTAGGCTCAGGCGCGCGAGGAGCAGGCGTTGTAGCCGGCTCCTGCGGAGTCGAATCGTAGGGATTTCCAGCACAGGCACCGAGCAACAGCGTCAGCCCCAACAGCACACTCCGTTGTCCAATGCGGCTGAACAAATGCAGGTTGGCTGACGCACTCGTGTTCATCTTTTCCTCACCGAGGGTTTACGGCGCCTCAGCACGATTAATCGTCAGGCGCACGGTGGTTTTCTCATCGGACGTATTGACCGCCTCGCTCTGACCCATCCATTCGCCCTTGGTTGCATCACCTGACTGCGAAATACGCGCCATCAGCATGACCTGCTCCACGCTGGAGATCTTGAGCGAAGGAACCATCGCATCGGCATCGCCAAGCGTTATCGTCGCAGGCAGATCAGCAACTGTCAGGCGCTTGGCCGCCAGTGGGACAGGAGGTCCCGACACGGCACGCGCAAATACGAAAACAGTATCTTGCGGTGAAACCGCTTGGGCAACCTCTGGATCGAGCTCTACTTTGACTTGCAAGGTAACACCCGCCGTTGCGGTTGCAGGCTGTGCTTGCTCGCCGGCGGAACCACCGTTGATCTGCTGACGCGCGCGCTCGATACCGCCGCGTATGGCCTCACGAGAAGGATCTTCCTCGGGCAACGCCGCAACCAGTTGCTCCCAGAAACGCACCGCGTCTTGATAACGCTCTTCCTCATAGGCGGCGATACCAAGCAGGCCAAGGCTGGTGAGCTCTTGCGGATCACCCTGCAATGCCTCATCGGTAAGGGCTTGCAATTCGTCGCTCCATTGCCGATCGCCGGCGAAATACAACGCCTGGGCCAGCTGGCCGAGCAACTCCGGCTGGCGCCCGGCAATTTCCACAACGCGCTTGAAGGCTTTGGCGGCATCGGCAGGACGCTCTTGATTCATGTAGGTGCGACCCAGGAAATACCAAGCCTCCGTGGAGTCCGGCTGCTCTTGTACAGCCTGCTCAAGGTGCGCGGTCATTTCCTCGACCGTGCGCGGCTGCTCCGAGAACTGACGTGCCATCTGCACTTTGTCGATAGCGCCCCAGTGCATATAAAGACCATAACCAACGAGCGGCACCAACACCGCTGCAATCAGCGGCACGCTACGTCCAAGCTTGGCCAGTTTCGGCGTATCACCGCCTTCGGTGTCCTCCAGCAGCTCGCGAGCAGCATCAGCCCGTCCGGCCTCCAGCTGTTCATCAGTCAGCGTTCCGGCTGCATTCTGGGATGTCAGCTCGGCCAGGCGCTCTTCGTATAGGGCGACATTCAGCGCCGTGCGGTCTTCTTCAGCCTGCGCTCGACGGCCACGTAAAATGGGGAGCAGCAGGAAAGCCAATGCCACCAGCAGCAGAGCGCCAGCGGCTATCCAGAAATCGGTCATGAGTCTTTTTTATCCAGAAGCTGGGCGAGACGTTCGCGCTCGGTCTCGGAAAGGGTGTTCGATGCAGGGGTCTTCTCGACTCGGCGGCGGCGAATCAGGATTGAGGTTAATACACCAAAACCCAGTATCAGCAGCCCAGCCGGCCCGTACCAGAGCAGCAGGGTTTTCGCATTTACCGGCGGGCTATAACGAACGAAATCACCATATCGATCTACCAGATAACTGACGATTTGGTCATTGTTCTTGCCCTCTTCCAGCATGCGGAAGATTTCCTGGCGCAGATCCATGGCAATTGGCGCGTTTGAATCTGCAATGTTCTGATTCTGACATTTCGGACAACGCAGTTCTTCGGTCAGCGTCCGATACCGCTCACGCTCAGCTTCGTCCCTGAACTCATAAGTATCAATTGCAGCATGGGCGGTCGTGGCCAGAATCAGCCCGAAGAGCGCACTGTGGATGAGTCGTTTCATTCGTCCACCAGCTCCTGATATAGCGCAGCCAGCTGTTCGCGCCAGACGCGGTCGTCGATCACACCGACGAACTTGTGGCGGATGATGCCCTGCTTGTCGATGAGAAAGGTCTCGGGAGCGCCGTAAACGCCCAGATCCAGCCCGAGACTGCCGCGCTCATCGCGAATGTTCAGCTGGTAGGGGTCATGGAATTCGTTCAGCCATTTCAAAGCGGCGGCATTGTCGTCCTTGTAGTTGACGCCGTGGATCACAACACCTTGTGCGGCAAGTCGGTTCAGCACCGGGTGCTCCACCTTGCAGGCAACACACCAGGTTGCCCACACGTTGACCAAAGCAGGCTTGCCTTTCAGGTCGGCATCGGTGATCAATCGCTGATCATCTTCAACCGCCGGCAGCGAAAACGCCGGTAGCGGCTTGCCGATGAGTGCAGAAGGTAGCTCGGACGGGTCAAGAAACAGGCCGCGGTAGAGAAACACAGCTACAACCAGAAATATCACCAGTGGCAGCAGCATAAGCAGTCTTTTCATATCAGGCTCCTTGCGCCGCCATGCCCAGCGCGTCGCGCACGCGGGTCTTGACCTTGACCCGATAACGACGATCGCATGCTGCCAGCACACCGCCCAGGCCCATCATGAGCGAACCCAACCAGATCCAGCGGACAAAAGGCTTGATATGCACACGCACAGCCCAGGCTCCGTTATCCAGAGGCTCGCCCAGTGCAACGTAGAGATCGCGGGTGAACCCAGGATCGATACCAGCCTCGGTCATCGGCATTTGCTGCACCGTGTACAAGCGCTTTTCCGGGTGCAGCACGGCGACTTGCTTGCCGTCCTCCAGCACCCGAATAGTCCCCTTGTCGGAAGTGAAGTTAGGCCCTTCATGGTGCACGGCACCTTCGAAAACGAACTGGTAGCCACCAAGTTCCAGTGATTGACCTGGCGCCAAGCGCAGATCACGCTCGGAACTCTGATGACTGGTAAGCACCACGCCAATTGCGCAAACGGCAAGGCCGAGGTGCGCCAAGTGCATTCCCCAGTAACTCAGCGTCATGCTGCGCATGCCTTTGAGAAGCCCCTTGTGGCGGGTCTTGTCGATCAGGTCGCGGACGCTGGCGAGCAACACCCAAGCGGCCAGCAGGCATACGGCAAGCACTGCCCAGTTGAAATCACCGAATATCAGCGAGCCAAGCCCACCAAGAACCACGCTCGCAATCAGTACCGGCGCCAGCATACTGACCAGCCACTTCACCGGGGTGTCCTTCCAACGCACCATGATGCCGACGCCAAGCGCCACCATCAGTGCCCCCACCAGCGGGACGAACATCGCGTTGAAGTACGGTGGCCCCACGGAGAGCTTGGCTCCAGATATCGCGTCCAGCAGCAACGGATAGAGCGTGCCGAGCAGAATCATCGCGGTCGCGACGACCAATAGCAGATTGTTGACCAGCAACAGCGTCTCGCGAGACCACAAGCCGAAGCCGACCTGACTCTTGACCACTGGTGCGCGCAAAGCGAACAGCGTTAACGAACCACCTACCACCATCAGCAGGAAGATCAGAATGAACACACCGCGCTCGGGGTCGGTGGCAAATGCATGTACTGAAGTCAGCACACCGGAACGAACCAGGAAGGTTCCGAGCAGGCTCAACGAGAAGGCCGCGATGGCCAGCAACACGGTCCAGCTCTTGAATACGCCCCGCTTTTCGGTAACGGCAAGCGAGTGAATCAGCGCCGTACCAACGAGCCACGGCATGAACGAAGCATTTTCAACCGGATCCCAGAACCACCATCCGCCCCAGCCAAGTTCGTAGTACGCCCACCAGGAACCCAACGCGATGCCGATGCCGAGAAAGGCCCAGGCTACAAGCGTCCACGGGCGGGACCACCGGGCCCAGGCGGCGTCAAGACGACCACCCAGCAGAGCAGCGATTGCAAAGGCAAACGCCACGGAGAATCCGACATAGCCCATGTAGAGCATGGGCGGATGGACGATCAGACCAAAGTCCTGCAACAGAGGATTGAGGTCACGACCATCCATTGGAACTTGCGGCAATAGACGCTCGAACGGGTTGGAGGTGACGATCAGGAACAACAGGAACCCAATGCTGATAAGCCCCATGACTCCCAGCACACGGGCCAGCATGTCTTCCGGGAGCTGTCGGGAGAAAATTGCCACGGCAAAGGTCCAGCCAGCGAGAATGAAGGCCCAGAGCAGCAGCGAGCCTTCATGCGCTCCCCACACCGCGCTGAATTTGTAGTACCAGGGCAACGCACTGTTGGAGTTGTGGGCGACATAAGCGACGGAAAAGTCGTCGACCATGAAGGCATAAGTCAAACAGCCGAGGGAGAAGGCAAGGAAGGCAAACTGCCCCCAGGCTGCAGGCTGCGCCAACCCCATCCATTGGCGATCGCCACGCCATGCACCGATTAGCGGAAGCGTGGCCTGAACTACCGCCAGGCACAGCGCAAGAATCATCGCGAGATGGCCGAGCTCAGGAATCATTTTGCGTACTCCTTCTTGCCGTCCTCGTAGTGCTTCATCATGCCGCTCTTCTCCAGCGCCTGGGTCACCTCGGGCGGCATATAGTTTTCGTCATGTTTGGCTAGAACTTCGTCGGCGATCAGCACACCGTCCGCATTGACGCGGCCCAGGGCGACGATCCCCTGCCCTTCACGGAACAGATCCGGGAGAATTCCTTGATAGATGATGGTGATCGCCTTGGCACCGTCCGTGACGCGGAAGGAGACAGTGAGCGAGTCATTGGTGCGCTCTACCGAGCCTTCCTCAACTAGCCCGCCCGCTCGGATACGGGTGCCTTCTGGGGCTTCTCCCGCTGCAATCTGAGTGGGCGTATAGAACAAGTTGATGTTCTGCTGCAGAGCGGACAACGCCAGCGCCACGGCGATACCGACGCCGGCGACAATCGCCAGCACGATGAAAAGACGCTTCTTGCGCACCGGATTCACTTCGACTCCTCCCGGCGCAAACGACGCGCCTCATCTTGCAGGTAACGCCGACGCGCCAGGACTGGCAGCGCAACGTTGAGAATCAGGACGGCCAGGCTGATGCCATAGGATGTCCAGACATACACGCCATGATTGCCCATGGCGATGAATTCGGCGAAGGACGAAAAGTTCACGAGTTGTTTCCTACCAGAGCCTTGACCTCGTTCTTCACCCAACTGGCACGCGATTCACGGCGCAGCACTTCCAGGCGCATACGCATCAGTAGCACCACAGTGAAGAAGCAGTAGAAGCCGACAACCATCACAAGTAGCGGCAACCACATCTCCATCGGCATGGCTGGCTTTTCGGTGACTTTGAAGGTTGCCGGCTGGTGCAGCGTGTTCCACCAATCCACCGAATACTTGATGATCGGGATGTTAACTACACCAACGATAGAAAGTACCGCGCAGGCCTTGGCAGCACTGTCTCGGTTGCTGATCGCCTGGCCCAGAGCAATGATGCCGAAGTACAGGAACAGCAGAATCAGCATTGACGTCAGTCGCGCGTCCCATACCCACCATGCGCCCCATGTCGGTTTGCCCCAGACAGCGCCAGTCAGCAGCGCGATAAAGGTCATCCAAGCGCCGATCGGCGCCGCTTGCTGCAAGGCTACATCGGCCAGCTTCATCTTCCAGACCAGACCGACCACGCCGGCCACGGCGAGCATCACGTAGATCGACTGCGCCAGGAAAGCAGCCGGCACATGGATGTAAATAATCCGGAAACTGTTGCCCTGCTGGTAATCCTCGGGGGCGAACGCAAGACCCCAGACAACACCGACGCTGACCAGCAACACAGCCGCCCAAGCCAGCCAAGGCAGCCAGCGGCCACTGATCTCGTAGAACCATTTAGGAGAGCCCAGCTTGTGAAACCATGTCCAGTTCATCGAATGACTCGTCGTCTAGCGAGACCTGACAGATCAGGTCTCGACATTCGTACTTCGACCGGGCGCGGGCGCCGGGCCATCAGGGTATCGCTATTCGCCAACGCTGATTTTCAGGCCAGCGGCTATCGCAAAGGGTGTAAGGGTAACCGCCAGGGCCGTCAGACTGGCCAACCAGAGCAGATGCCCGACTGCCGGTAAACCTTGCAGGGCTGCCTGCAGCGCGCCACTGCCCAGAATGAGCACAGGGATGTAAAGCGGCAGGATGAGTAGCGCGAGCAACAGGCCGCCCCGCTTGAGCCCAACCGTCAGTGCTGCGCCAACCGCCCCTAGCAGGCTTAGTATCGGCGTACCCAGCAGTAGGGAAATCAGCAGCACAGGGATGGTCCCAAGCGGCAAGCCCAACATCAACCCCAGCAGCGGTGCCAGCAAAACTAGCGCAAGGCCGGAAAAAACCCAGTGTGCCAGCACCTTGGCGAGCACCAGAAGCGCAAGCGGGTGCGGCGAAACGACCCACTGCTCAAGCGAGCCGTCCTCAAAATCGCTACGAAACAAGCCGTCCAGCGAGAGCAGTACAGCCAATAGCGCCGCAACCCAGACCAACCCTGGAGAAATGGTCTGCAACAGTTGCGTTTCTGGCCCCACAGCCAAGGGAAACAGGGCGATGACAATGGCAAAGAAAACCAGCGGGTTGGCCAGCTCGGCAGGACGGCGGAACAACAGGCGCGTCTCGCGCGCCAGCAGTAGTGTGAAAACGCTGCTCATGCGGCCTGCCGCCCTAGATCCAGTTCACGATAGCCGGCCGGCTTCTCCGTCAGGCTGTGATGCGTGGTCAGTACGACCAGCCCACCCTGCTCACAGTGTATTGCCAGGTGTCTCTCCAATTGCGCCACGCCATGTTTGTCGAGCGCGGTAAAGGGCTCATCGAGAATCCACAATGGCGGCGGAGAAAGATAAAGTCGCGCCAGACCTACACGACGCTGCTGCCCCGCTGAAAGGGTATGACAGGGCACGTCTTCGAACCCACGCAGTCCTACTTCAGCAAGGGCTTGCCATATAGATTCGCGGGTAGTCGGCTGATGCAGCGCACAGAGCCAAGAGAGGTTCTCTTCAGCTGTCAGCAAGCCTTTGATTCCGGCGGCGTGGCCGATCCACAACAGGTTGCGCGCCAGCTCACCACGCTGGGCATCGAGTGGCTGACCGTTGAGCAACACATCACCTGCAGTGGGCTGCATCAGACCGGAAAGCAGACGCAGCAGGCTGGTCTTGCCGCTACCGTTAGGGCCGGAAATCTGCAGCATCTCCCCACTGTCGAGGCGCAGATCCAGCTTGTCGAAAAGCAGGCGCCAATCCCGCTCACAAGCGAGCGCTACAGCTTCGAGAAAGGGAGTTGACACGCTAGCGACACCTCAAGATGAAAAAGGCCTGGCCGCTATACTCAGCAACAGGGCCAGGCGTGCGGAATTATACATGGCAACCCTTAGTGCCGAGGGCCGCAAACGCGAAAGGTTGTAAGAGCATTTGAGGAAAGATGACCGAGATCAAGAGTACTGCCGCCCTGCCGCAGACCAGCGCACCGCGCCAATCCATAGCGACCAGCGACCTTGCCTTGAAGATGCTGCAGCCCATGCAGGGCCTGCTCGCGGCGGGTGAGAACGCCGAAGCGGAAGTCGTCAGCATCAGAGAAGCCGCACAGGCATTTCGACTACTACTGCGCCTCACCATGAGCAGCGGACGCCAGGCGACTGTCGAGGTCAGCAGTAACAAGGCCCCACCGCCTGGAGCCGCATTCGTGATCACGGCGCTATCCGACACCCGTCTGTTGGCTTCGCCACACATGACCGGCCGCCAACCAGCGTCCTCACTCGACCTTCAGCAACTACCGATCGGTAGCGTAATCCAGGGTCGAGTGGTTGCCACTAGCCAACAGCAGTCCGATGACGGACAGAAGCTATTCAGAGCGGTCATCAGCCTGCTCAATGCCCCCGTAGCTGGCCAGAAACTGAACATCGAGTCGAGCAGCCCACTGGCTCTCGGGAGCCTGCTGACAGCACAGGTCAAGGGCGACCAATCGCTTGCCTTCCTCCCTTTGGCTGGGCGGCTCGATCAGCTCCATGTCAGCGAGCAGTTGGGCGCACAACAGAACCGCCAGGCGTCATTGGAGGGACTGTTCAAGGCATTGCAGGGCACATCTGGCGGACTCCCCGAGGGGTTGCGCGGCGCCGCCGACAAGCTGCTCGGACTGATACCCGACATGCAGCAGCTGGGAGACGCCAAAGCGCTGGCTGCGGCGCTGGCCAAGAGCGGCGTGTTTCTCGAGGCGCGCTTGCTGGCCGGGCAGACCGATGGCCTGCAGGGCGACCTCAAGGCCGGGCTGCTTCGCCTACTCGCGCAAATGCCTAATCTTCCTGGCAGCACACCGCTGGGCGGTGCCCAGGCCAGCGCCGCGATGGGGCAAGCCCTGCCGGCGTTCGCTCGGAATGCGCTTGGCTCGCTAGCGCAAAGCAACTCACGTCAGTTTGCGACGGCGTTCCCCCTACCTACCAGGCTGCCGCCCGGCATGGAAGACGAAGCTGATCTGGAGATGCTGCTCAAGCTTGCCGCTGCAGCCGTGTCGAGGCTACAGACGCACCAACTGTCCAGCCTGGCCCAGACACAGATCGGCCCCGATGGCGCACTGCTGACCACTTGGCAGCTGGAGCTGCCGATGCGGGATAACCGGGATATCGTGCCACTGCAAATCAAGTTGCAGCGCGAAGATCAACCAAAACGGCAGGAAAAGGAGCGCGGAGAAACACTGTGGAAAGTCGAGCTTGCCTTCGATGTAGCGCCGCTCGGGCCACTGCAGGTGCAAGCGCAGTTAATGCGTGGAACGTTGTCCAGCCAGCTATGGGCGGAGCGTAGCGCAACGGCAGAACTGGTCTCCTCCGAACTCACCCATCTGCGTGATCGCCTACAAACCGCAGGCCTGAGCGTTGGCGAACTCACGTGCCGACAAGGCACGCCGCCGCAGGGACCGAACACCACACTGGAGCAACGCTTCGTGGATGAAAAAGCATGACTGAGAAGCTACCGCGCCAGGCCATCGCGCTTAGCTATGACGGCGTGAACGCACCAAGCCTGAGCGCCAAAGGTGATGACGAGCTGGCTGAGGCTATTCTGGCCATTGCTCGCGAACACGAAGTACCGATTTACGAGAATGCCGACCTGGTGAGACTGCTTGCGCGCCTGGAGCTAGGCGACGAAATTCCGGAAGCGTTGTATCGAACCGTCGCTGAAATCATCGCTTTCGCCTGGTATCTGAAGGGCAAATGCCCGCCTGGCTTCCGCGAGTCAGACAATAGTCCACAGGCTTCGTCCTGGCCATTGCTCAGTGGGCCTGGGCGTTGAGAGTGGCAAGCGCACGGTCTTCCCCACTCACCTGAGGAAAGTCGTGCAACAGCCAGGCGAAGTAGCCCGAGCGAAAATAGAAAACCTGCTGGTATCCCCATGCCACGGCCATCCGCGCTGCCTCTGCACTGCGCGGGCAAATTTCACTGTCGCAGTAGATGACCAAGGGAAGCTCACGCGGCCACTCCGGACTTGCGAGGTTCACGAAATCGCTAGCGAGATCGAAATGCACAGCACCTTCAACGTGCCCCCATAACCACTCGCGGTCAGCACGCACATCAATGAACACCGCGCCCATGTCATGCAATCGCTTGGCCTGAAACACATTTACAGTCAGCGCCCCATCGACGTCGTCCGGCGCCTCTACCGCGTGCGCCCCAAGCGAAATCGAAAAAACTAGCAGAACGATTATGCGCCGCATCATTGCCCTCCTCGTCCCGGCCGGGGACTTCTGGACGCGCCTGGCAACGCCGGGCTGATACGGGTTTGAATGAGGTGAGCCCGGGAGGTTCCAGGCATGGCGACGGGAGGACGTCTACGCGTTCACGTTACGCCGATCACGGCTTCTGTCGTGACTGATGCAGTTTGCTCATCAGCTCAGCCTCGGACTGCGACAGGCCGCAGGACTGAGTCAAATCGTCGACGCTCGCACCCATGCCAACCAGTTTTGCGGCCTGGGAGAAGGAAAAGTTGTTGGGGTCGCGCTGCTCCATCTGCGTGAGCTTGTCCGGCAAAGGCGCGACTACGCGGCTCAGCTCGCGCAACTCATCACCCATGCGCAGGCTGCCTTCGAGGTAAGCGTCCAGACGGCTACTCAGTTCCTTGATTCGCTTGTCCCTGCTCGCATCGCGCTGCTGCTGTTGTTCCGCCAGCAGCCGCTGCCGTCTGAGCAGCCACAGGCAGAAACCCAGCAGGCCCAGACAGCAGAATGCCAGTGCAACCAGCGATGCGACCAGCGACGCGATCAGCATGTATCAGATGCTCTCAAGCTCAGCCCATTCTTCTTCGCTCATCATCTTGTCGAGTTCGACCAGAATCAGCAGCTCGCCATTCTTGTTACAGACACCTTGAATGAACTTGGCCGATTCGTCGTTACCAACGTTGGGCGCAGTTTCAATTTCTGATTGGCGAAGATAGACCACCTCGGCCACGCTATCGACCATGATGCCGATGACCTGGCGGTCCGCCTCGATGATCACGATCCGCGTGTTGTCCGATACCGGAGCAGTTTCCAGGCCGAAGCGCTGGCGCGTGTCGATCACTGTCACCACGTTGCCACGCAGGTTGATGATACCCAGTACGTAGCTGGGCGCACCCGGCACCGGCGCGATTTCCGTATAGCGCAACACTTCCTGAACCTGCATCACGTTGATGCCGTACGTCTCGTTGTCCAGACGGAAAGTCACCCATTGCAGTACAGGATCTTCGGAACCCTGCGCAGACGTCATCTTCATAGTCCCACCTTCTTCAGTTACCGCAATGGCGGTCGATTCTATCGCTGGGTCGCGCAATAGGCGCGACAGTCATTTGATTGCGTTCAGTGCGCCCGAGGCTTGGCAGCGCCCTGCATTTGTTTGACTGCACCACTGGCAATCAGCTCGGCCAGCGCGGTCACGTCGACCAGCGCGCACATATGTTCAATTACCGTACCGGCCAGCCACGGACGTTGGCTACGCTGCGTCCGCCATTTGACCTCACTCGGGTCGAGGCGAATCGAGCGGCTGACCTGATGTACTGCCAGCCCCCACTCGTAGCCTTGAACCGATATCACGTACTGCAGGCCCTCGCGGAAGTCGTCACGGTAACGATCAGGCATCACCCAGCGCGCCGTGTCCAGCACCTTCAGATTGCCAGCCTGGCTTGGCAGTATTCCAAGAAACCAATCTGGCTGACCGAACAGCGGCGTCAGCTCCTGATCCGCCAGCGGATAGATGGAGCCCAGGCACACCAGCGGCACAGCCAGGGTCAATCCGGCCACATCGAACAACAAGCATTCGAACGGCTCCTCTCCCCAGCCAGGATGGGCCTCAGGCGCTGCTTCGACGGGTTCGCTCGACAGTTGCGGCGCAACCTCAAGCTCCACGACCGGCTCAAGGGTCAGGACCGGCGGCGGCGGTGCAGGTGCATCCACCACAGGTGCAGGCGCGGACGGCACGATCTCCAGCCGCGGCGGCTGGTTATTTCGCGTATCGCGCAGCTGCTCCTCGAGCACGGCAGCCTGAAACTCATCCTGACTGACCGAGTCTGCCAGCTCGATGGCGGCGTCCTGCAACAGCCCATCGAGGTAGGACTGCAGTGCCAGCTGGGAACGAGTTTCTGTTAGGACGATACGGCTCATGGAACGAACTCGTGAAGAGAATCTGAACAGGCTATCGGCAGTGTGTACGACAAACTTGAGTCGCCACACGCCGAGCGGTACGGTGATTTCACGCGACCTGCGGTGACACTTGCGAGGCCAACAGGTGTTTGAGCAAGGCCCGATAAGCAAGCACCGCACGGCTTGTCGGATCGAACTGAGAGGGGGTCAGCCCAGCGCGACTGGCATCACGCAGACGAGTATCAACCGGTATGAACGCTGGCCAGAGATTTTCCGCATAGCCAGCACGCAACACCTTCAGCGTATTCATCGAGGCCTGAGTCCGACGGTCGAACATAGTGGGAACGATGGTGTACGGGAGCGCTTGTTTGCGTGACCGATTGATCATCGACAATGTGCTGACCATCCGCTCAAGGCCTTTCATCGCCAGGAATTCGGTTTGCACTGGAATGACCAGCTGCTGGCTGGCAGCCAGTGCATTGACCATAAGCACGCCAAGCAACGGCGGGCTATCAATGATTGCGTAGTCGAAATCCTGCCATAGCTGGGACAAGCTCTTGGCGATGACCAAACCCAGGCCGCTCTGCCCAGGAGACTGACGCTCCAGGGTAGCCAACACAGTGCTCGATGGCATCAGCGAAATGCGCTCATGGCTGGTGGCGAGCAATAGCTGCCAAGGCAGGCCGTCAGGCACGGTGCCTTGATGCTGAAACAGGTCGAACACGCTGTGGTCGAGGTTGTCCGGGTCGTGACCGAAATAGCTGGTCATCGAGCCATGCGGATCGAGATCCAGCACCACGACGCGCTTGCCGGCATCGGCCAGCAAGCCCGCTAGCGCGATCGACGTAGTGGTCTTGCCTACCCCACCCTTTTGATTGGCTACAGCCCAGACTCTCATGCTCTTCCACCCGGCTCGATGCTGACCGGCACTGCATCACCCACAATAGGTAACGCGACGGTGTTTTGACGATTGCGCCCTAGGACGCTACATAGCTCTGGGTGGTGCAGATTGTGTGCCAGCCCGGCGCAGCGCATCGTCAGGGCGGGCGTTACTGCTGCCCATACCAGTGACACTGCGGCGCACATCGAGATTGCGCGACACCACCAGAATTACTCGGCGATTGCGCGAGCGGCCCTCGGTAGTCGCGTTATCGGCCACTGGTTGAAACTCGCCATAGCCCACTGCTGCCAGCCTGGAAGGATTCACGCCTTGTGCCGCCAGCATCCGCACGACACTGCCAGCGCGGGCCGCCGAAAGCTCCCAGTTGGTCGGAAACTTATCCGTACTGATTGGCAAATTGTCGGTAAAGCCTTCGACGTGGATAGGGTTGTCGAAAGGAGCCAGAATTCCGGCGACTTTGTCTATCAACTGGAACGCCTGATCATTGGGCAGCGCATCACCGCTGGGGAAAAGCAGGCTGGAGTTGAGTTCAATCTCAATCCATAACTCATTTCCGCGAACCGTCAGCTGTTCGTTAGCGATAAGATCGCCGAAGGCTTCGCGCATGCCCTGAGCGATGAGCTCAAGTGGGTCCAGGGTTGGATTTCCCGCCGATGATTCGCCAGACGGATCATCGACCTGGGAAATGTCAGGCTCTGTAGTCCGTGGCCGCTCCTCTCCAATAGGAATGGGCTTGACGGAACGATCGGCTTGGCTGAATACGCCGACCAGCGAATCGGACAGAATCTTGTACTTGCCTTCGTTGACCGAGGATATCGAGTACATCACCACGAAGAACGCGAATAGCAGCGTAATGAAGTCGGCGTACGACACCAGCCAACGCTCGTGATTCTCGTGCTCTTCGGGCGATCTGCGTCTGGCCATGGGGTCAATCCATGAAGCCTTGCAGCTTCATCTCGATGGAGCGCGGATTCTCACCTTCGGCGATCGACAACACGCCCTCGAGCAACATTTCCCGGTACGCCGTTTGGCGCTGCACGACGCTTTTCAGCTTGTTGCCTACCGGCAGCACCAGCAGGTTGGCCAGGGCAACACCATAGATCGTGGCGACGAATGCAACGGCAATGCCGCTGCCGAGCTGACTCGGGTCGGCCAAATTGCCCATCACATGGATCAACCCCATGACCGCGCCAATGATGCCAATGGTCGGCGAATAGCCACCCATGGCGTCGTACACCTTGGCGGCACGCAGGTCACGACTTTCCTGGGTATAGAGATCGACTTCCAGAATGCTGCGGATGACCTCAGGCTCGGCACCATCTACCAGCAGTTGCAAGCCTTTGCGTGCGTAAGGATCAGGCTCCGTCTCGGCGACCGGCTCGAGGCCGAGCAACCCTTCTTTACGGGCGGTGTTGCTCCAGGCGGTGACCAAGAGGATGCCACGACCAAGGTCGATGCGCGGCGGGAAGAAAATCCAGCGGCCGATGCTCATGGCTCGCATGAACACGGCAATGGGAGTCTGCAGCAGCACGGCGCCCAAGGTACCGCCCAGCACGATGAGTGCGGCCGGTCCGTTGAGCAACGCCGAGATATGGCCACCCTCGAGAAAGTTACCCCCAACGATGGCAACGAACGCCAGCAACAGCCCGATAAGGCTGAGCACATCCATCAGATACACGCCTCGGCAATGTGCCGACCGATGTCATCAAGGCCGTAAACCGCGTCGCTGAGGTTGGCCTTGACTATCGCCATCGGCATTCCATAGATCACGCAGCTTGCTTCATCTTGCGCCCACACCTGACTACCGCTCTGCTTGAGCAAGCGCGCGCCTTCGCGGCCATCGGCGCCCATGCCGGTAAGCACGACCGCAAGCACCTTGTCATGGAAGGACTTGGCCGCAGAGCCGAACGTGACGTCGACGCAAGGCTTGTAGTTGAGGCGATCATCGCCCGGGAGAATGCGCACTGCGCCGCGACCATCGATCATCATCTGCTTGCCACCTGGGGCCAGCAGCGCGAGCCCGGGGCGCAAAACGTCGCCATCCTCGGCCTCCTTGACGCGAATGCGACAGAGCTTGTCGAGACGATCAGCGAAGGCTTTGGTGAATGCCGCCGGCATATGCTGAATGAGCACGATTGGCGCCGGGAAATTTGCCGGCAGCTGGGTGAGCACGCGCTGCAACGCCACAGGGCCACCCGTGGACGTACCTATGGCTACCAATTTGTAGGCCTTGCGCTTGGGAGCAGGCGAACGTGCCGCAGGCGCAGCCGGGGCTGCCGATGGCGCACTGCTGGTCCGAGATGCAGTCGTAGACAGCGTGGAGGTGGTGCCACGCGGCGAGACGGGCGCAGCGCTGGCTGCAGAGGTGCAGAAGGTGCTGTACCGGCGGTTACTGCGCGATACGGTATGCACCTTTTCGCACAGTAGCTGCTTGACCTTGTCCGGATTGCGCGAGATGTCTTCGAAGTTTTTCGGTAGATAGTCCACCGCACCGGCGTCCAACGCATCGAGGGTCACACGAGCCCCCTCGTGAGTCAGCGAGGAGAACATCAATACCGGCGTGGGACAGCGCTGCATGATCTGCCGCACCGCGGTGATGCCATCCATCATTGGCATCTCATAGTCCATGGTGATGACGTCAGGTTTCAGCGCCAACACCTGATCAATGGCCTCGCGCCCATTAGTAGCGGTACCGACGACCTGGATATTGGAATCAGAGGAAAGAATTTCCGAAACGCGTCGGCGAAAGAAACCGGAATCGTCGACGACCAGGACCTTGACTGCCATACATCACTCCTAGCGGCAGCGCGCCCATCTATGGGCTGCGCTACCTGACTGAATCAAATCCTGCGTGCGTACCGCTTGAGCATGCTGGGGACATCGAGAATCAGAGCGATACGGCCATCACCGGTGATGGTCGCGCCGGACATTCCAGGCGTGCCTTGCAGCATCTTGCCTAGCGGCTTGATAACCACCTCCTCCTGCCCAACCAGCTGGTCGACGACAAAACCGATGCTCTGGTTGCCGACACTGAGGATCACCACGTGCCCCTCTCGCTGCTCATCTTGAGCCGCATCCTGAATCAGCCATCGCTTGAGATAGAACAGTGGCAGCGCCTTGTCGCGGACGATCACCACTTCCTGCCCATCAACGACGTTGGTACGCGAAAGATCGAGATGGAAGATTTCGTTGACGTTAACCAGCGGAAACGCGAACGCCTGGTTGCCGAGCATGACCATCAGGGTCGGCATGATCGCCAGCGTCAGCGGAACCTTGATCACAACCTTCGAG
>Ga0189292_10232_pt1 | contig 24229 bp, 23 predicted proteins | sample UW1oraminimetaG_FD_130317 | JGI IMG/M metagenome (GOLD analysis project Ga0189292, IMG submission 130317) | Marine microbial communities from the Costa Rica Dome - UW179A-orange mini metaG | ecosystem: Environmental > Aquatic > Marine > Oceanic > Photic zone | place: Costa Rica: the Eastern...
GCTCAAGCAGCAGCTGGGCGACAGCCTGGCGATCATCGGCGTGGGCGGCGTGCTGTCGGGCCAGCAGGCCCGCGAAAAGATCGAGGCCGGCGCCGACGCGGTGCAGTTGTACACAGGCCTGATCTACCGCGGCCCCGCCCTGGTGGGCGAGTGCGTGCGGGCGGTGGCCCGCCGGGCCTGATCCCGCGCCCCAGCCACGCCGGGGCTTTCCAGGACGAACCTCGCGGGCGGCCATGCTGCCCGGGCGGCGCCCGCGCGCGCCCGTCATCCGCGGGGAAAATGGGCAAAAAAAAGAGGCCACCCGAAGGGTGGCCCTAATTCCAGCTCTGCTCTGTCACTCAACAGTACTACATTACTGCGATTTGCGCAGCATCGCGCGCCAAATACTTAGGCGCTGCGACGGCTGCGGCTGGCGACCTTGGTGGCGGCGTCGGCGGCATCCGTCGCGGCCTTGAAGGTCGCGTTGGCGGCGGCATTCAGGTTGGACTCGGCGACTTCGGCGGCCTGCTTGGCGGCCTTGGTCAGCGAATCATAGGCGCTGTTGGCGGTGGCCAGCGACGACTTGATCAGGGCGACGGCGCTTTCCGAACCCGTGGGGGCGTTCTTGGAGAACTGCTCGACGGCGTCGCTCAGTTGCTGTTGGCCTTCGGCGATTTGTTCTTCGGTCAGCTTGACCAGGTTGCCCTGCACGCCGGCGACGATGTCGTACACGTGCTTGGTGTAGGCCAGGGCCTTTTCGGCGCCCGGCTGCAGCAGGCCCGAGGCGAACGCCGCGGCTTCCTGCGGGTCCTTGACTTCAGCGGCTTGCTGCGACTTCTGGGCGACTTCGTCCAGGGTGGCGCGCACGACCTTCAGGTTCAGCTCGACCAGCTTTTCGAAGCCGGCGAACACGGCCGATTGGGCGGCCACGAAGGTGTTGATGCTGGCTTTTTGACGGTCCAGGACTTGTTGCGGGATAGCGCTCATAGAATTGCTCCTTTTAGGGGTAGCCGGAGGCTCTCCGGCAAGTAAGGATGGTGTCTGCGACGAAATAAGGAACGTGCGCGGAAACTGGTACTACAAGCTACCGCCGGCCCGTTTGATGCACTGCACAATTGATATTCTACGGGCCTAAAAAACCTTGTCAAGCAATATTGGTGCAACGCAACAACTATTTGCACATTAACAGTGCAAGCGCCGGTGCGGGGTTGATCCAGCACAAGGATTTCCCATGATTCGGGAAATACCGGACATGACGGCGTATCAATTCTTTTCTACACTGCTTGCACGCTGATGACAGACAAACACAAACGATAAGTCAGCGGTCAAAAACACATCGCAGCAAGCAAAACCCTGCAATTGGAGACTTCATGACCCTCATCCCCCGCACGCTTTCGGCCCTGCTCGCGGCCAGCGCCATGCTCGCGGCCGGCGCCGCCCACGCGGAATTCCCGGAACGCCCCATCAACATGGTGGTGCCTTTCGCCGCCGGCGGTCCGACGGACAACGTCGCGCGTTCGCTGGCTGAAGCCATGCGGCATTCGCTGGGCCAGACCGTCGTGGTCGAAAACAAGGGCGGTGCGGGCGGCACCATCGGCACCACCCAAGTGGCCCGCGCGCAGCCGGACGGCTATTCCGTGCTGCTGATGCACGCCGGCTTCTCGACCGCGCCGTCGCTCTACAAGAATCCGGGGTACGACCCCTACAAGAGCTTCGAGCCGATCGGCCTGGTGGTCGACGTGCCGATGACCATCATCGCGCGCTCGGACTTCCCGCCCAACAACATCCAGGAACTGGCCGACTACGTCAAAAAGAACAAGGACAAGGTCTCGCTGGCCAACGCCGGCATCGGCGCCGCCAGCCACCTGTGCGGCACCATGCTGGTCGAGGCGCTGGGCGTGCAGTTGCTGACGATCCCCTACAAGGGCACCGCGCCGGCCATGAACGACCTGTTGGGCAAGCAGGTCGACCTGCTGTGCGACCAGACCACCAACACCACGCAGCAGATCGACAGCGGCAAGGTCAAGGCCTACGCCGTCACCAGCCTGCAGCGCGTGCCCACGCTGCCCAAGCTGCCGACCATGGACGAGTCCGGCTTCAAGGGCTTCGAAGTCGGTATCTGGCACGGTATGTGGGTGCCGAAGGGCACGCCCAAGCCGGTGGTCGACAAGCTGGTCAAGAGCCTGCAGGCCGGCCTGGCGGATCCGAAGTTCCAGGAACGCATGAAGCAGCTGGGCGCCACGGTGCTGACCGCCGACGCCAATCCGCAGGCCCTGGACGCCAAGGTCAAGCAGCAGGTCCCGCAGTGGGCCGAGCTGTTCAAGAAGGCCGGCGTCGAACAGCAGTAATTCAGGGCGGGCCCCGCCAGACGGGGCCTGCGCTGCGCATCGCGCCTGACGGATAGTTTCGCCACGGCCATGAAAAAGCCCCTCGGTTGCTGAAACCGGGGGGCTTTTTCATGGCCGTGGCAACGCAGTCGATCAGGTGCGCATCGCTTCGGCCGCCATGCCCAGGCCGTTGAAGCCGCTGGACACCGAGGGCTCGTAGCCCAGCGCCTCGGAAATGCTGGCGGCCGTGTCCACCAGGGCCTTGATCCAGTCGTCCTGCAGGCGCTCGGCGGGCGCCGAGATCGACAGGCCGGCGACCAGCTTGCCGGTGTCGTCGAAAATGCCCGCGGCGATGCAGCGCACGCCCAGTTCCAGTTCCTCGTTGTCGCGCGCGTAGCCGTGGCGGCGCACCAGCGCCAGCTCGCGCTCGAGGCGGTCGAGGTCGGTCAGGCTGTTGCGGGTGTGGCCGGCCAGGCCGGTGCGCAAGGCGTAGGCGCGCACCTGGCGGGCGTCGCCGGTCGACAGGAACAGCTTGCCGGTGGAGGTCAGGTGCAGCGGCGCGCGGCCGCCAATGGCGCGCACCACCTGCATGCCCGAGCGCTCGCTCCAGGCGCGGTCGATGTAGACGATTTCGTCGCCCTGCTGCACCGACAGGTTGATGGTCTGGCCCGTGAGCTTGTGCAGCGACCGCATCGCCGAAATGGCCGCCTCGCGCACGTTCAGCCGTCCCTTGACCAGCGAGCCCAGCTCCAGCAGGCGCATGCCCAGCTGGTACAGGCCGTTGTCGACGCGCTCGACATAGCGGCCCACGACCAAGTCGTTCAGGATGCGGTGCGCGGTGGAGGCATGCAGGCCGGTGGTCGCGGACAATTCCTTGAGCGTGACGGGATCGGGCTGCGCGGCCAGCGCATCGAGCAGGCGCATGGCGCGCTCGATGACCTGGATGGCAATGGGACTGCCCGAAGCGCCATCGGCCTCGGCGTCCAGGGCGTTGCGGGTGGAAGAAGGACGGGACATAGGAAGGAAGGGCTAGCGCGGCGCCACCGAAAGAGACCAGACTTGCGGCAACGCAGCAAACAGTTCTTTCCCGTATTGTGAAATTTACCGGACTATTTGGCAACCGTTTTTTGGCTCGCAAACGGGGGACGCGCCCCGTTTCCCTTGCCGCCGCCGGCTCAGGCCGCGGGCGGCGCCAGCTTGCCGCCCAGGCGCAGCACCTCGGCCCGCAGGAAGGCCAATGCCTCGGCCGCCGCCTCGGGTTCGCCCTTCACGCCCAGGTCGATATGCGGCGTGCCGCCGGCTTCGCCGACGCTCGGCAGGCTGAAGGCGCGCACGCCCGGCCAGCGGCTTTCGACGGTCTGCATGGCCGGCGTGATGCGCGATTCCGGCATGCTGAACACCAGGAACGAATGCTCCGCGTGGCGGCGCGTATGCTGCAACGCACGATAACGCGTATCCAGGGTCCATTCGAGCATCGGCCAGGCCATCACGGGAAAGCCCGGCACGAAGGTATGGTCGCGGATGAAGAAGCCCGGGATGCGGTTGTACGGATTGGGCACGATCTCGCAGCCCTCGGGGAACACGCCCATCTGCAGCCGTTGCTGGTTCTCGGGCGCGCTCATGTCGGCCGTGCCCTGCCCCTTGGCCGCCATCTCGGCGGTGCGCAGCGCGATCGCCTGCTCCGCCTCGGGATGCAGGGCCAGCGGCAGGTCCAGGGCCGCCGCCGCGGCCTGGCGGGTATGGTCGTCCGGCGTGCCGCCGATGCCGCCGCAGGAAAACACCACGTCGCCGGTGGCGAAGCTGCGCCGGTAGGCGGCCACCAGCACCTCGCGGTCATCCGGCAGGAACTCCGCCCAGGCCAGTTGCATGCCGCGCGCGCCGAGCAGCTCGACGACCTTGGAAAAGTGCTTGTCCTGGCGGCGGCCCGACAGGATTTCGTCGCCGACGATGATGAGGCCGATGCGGCGGGAGGCGGATTCTGCTGCCATGTCCGGTTCCAGAAATTGGCGGTTGAATGAAGGCGAAGGCGCCGCGTCAGGCGACGTCGATGGTGCGTTCCTGGCGCAGCCGCTGGAGCGCGTCCAGGCCATAGTGCGCGTAGACCAGCGCCGAGAACACGGGCAGGATAATCCAGGCGGGCGGCAGCAGGTTCAGCAGCGAGCAGATCAGGCCGATGATCCAGAAGCCGCCGTTGTGGCGCTCCAGGATGAGCTTGCGCTCGGCCGGGCTGGCGTGCTCGACGATGGCGTCGACCCGCATCATGCGCGAAAAGGCGAAGGTCCACCAGAAGATCGGCAGCACCAGGGCCATCGGCGGCACCAGCCACAGCGGCATGGTGAACAGCCAGCCGAGCACGAACGCGCCCGACACCCAGATCGCATTCCAGACGCTGACGGAAGTGGCCAGCTTGCCCTGCCGGCCGAGGCCGGCGTACTCGCGGTGGCCGACGTGGCGCAGCACCAGCGGCATGACGAACACGGCCGCGATCGCCAGGCCCAGCACGCCCGACAGCGGCAACAGGATCGACACCGCGATCACCGGCACCAGGTAGATCTTGAGCGAGAACAGCCCCATCGCCAGCAGCCATTCCTCGGTGCGGTTGATGAAGTCCCAGTGTGAAGCCTGGGCGGCGAGCCAGTCGGTCAGGGGCGTCCAGAACAGCCAGAACAGCAGCACCACGCCGACCAGCGCGATCAGGAATGGCAGCAGCACCGCGAACAGCATCGTCGGATGGCATTGCGACACCAGGGCGCGCTTGAACGCCAACCCGACGCCGCTCGCGGCACGGGCGAAGCGGCCGGTTTCGGGCGGCGGGGAATCAGTGCGCAAAGCGGTCATCGTAGGACGAAAGGAAGGTGATCATCCCGGGTATGATAGTCAAACACGCCCCCCTGCGCTCGTATGACATTACTTGTACCCGGCTCCGACCTCACCGCCTTGCGCGCCCAATTGGCGGCCTCGCCCGACGCCTGGCTGGTCGCCTGTTTCTGCGCCGCCTGGTGCGACACCTGCGAAGAATACAAACCCAAGCTGCGCGCCCTGTCCAGCGCCCTGCCGCGGCATGTTTTCGCCTGGATCGACATCGAGGACCACGCCGAATTGCTGGGCGAGGTCGACGTCGAGAACTTCCCCACGCTGCTGATCCAGATCGGCGGCCGCGTGGTGTTCTACGGCCCGATGCTGCCGCACATCGGCCATCTGGAACGTCTGCTGGAAAGCCTGGACGAACGCAGCGCGGCGGTCACCTCGGCGCTACCCGACCTGCCCCGCCTGCTCGCCGCCTGACGGCCACGCCGGGCCGGAGATCCCCGCCCCCGGGAAGGCTCGGCCCAATGCGTCGTTATTGCTGCAACAAGGCACCGATGGCTTGCGCCGCGCCGCGCAGCAGCGGCACGATCTCACGCACCCGGGCGTCCGTCATGCGGTTGTGAGTCGCGGCAACCGTGACAGCGGCCAGCAACAGACCACTCTCGCCATACACGGGGACACCCAGCGCGCTGATGCCGGGCACCGCGCGATTGGCGATGTGCGCGTAGCCAACCTTTGCCACCAGCGCGCAATGCGCGCGGACATCGTCGGCGTCCAATTCCCCATATGCCCCGAGCCGCGGCGCAACGGCCTCGATGATGCGTTTCTGTTCCGCGGCCGGTAACGCCGCCAGCAGCGCCAGGCCGCCCGCGCTGACCCCCAGGGGTTGGCGGCTGCCCAGCGGCAGTGCCGGCGTCTGCACGGGATAGGTCCCCTGGATGCGATTGATGCAGACGGCGTCGTCGCCGCTGCGCACAAACAGGAACGTCGTATCGCCCGTCACGCGGGCAAGGTCCGCCAGGGTGGCCGTGCTCAGGTCGCGCAGATTGAAACGATGCGCCGCCGCCAGGCCCAGCTCGAACACCAGGGGACCCAGCCGGTAACGACGGGTCGCGGCATCCTGCACCGCCATGCCTTGCGCGACGAGCGCCTTCAGCAGCCGATGCATGGTGGGCCGCGTCAATTCCGCGGCCTGCGCCAGATCGACCAACCGCAGGCCAACATCGGCCTGGCGCGCCAACAGTTTGAGCACCAGCACCGCCCGGGTAATGCCTTGGGCGCCATCGACCCGCGCGAGGGAATCATTCATGCCATTCCAATTAGTGGAATTATTTTCGGTTGTGTTGCGAGTGAATTTATCGCAACGCTAGCATTTATCGCCAGTAGCAGGAGTATTTCACTGAATCATTGGTCTCCATTCAATTCCAAATAATGGAATCAAACGTGAATTGCTCCAGCGTGTTTCCCCACATGGAGCCTGCCGATGAATCACCCCTCGCCCGTCTGGTCCGCTCGCGATCGCGTCGCCTACGAGCCGATTACCCAACGTCGCCCATTCGTGCTGCCCGACGGCGCGCGCGTTGCCGTCTGGACCATCGTCAACGTGGAAAACTGGCTGCCGCAACACGCGATGCCGCGCGCCGTCCTGCCTCCGCCGATGGGACAACCGTTGCTGCCGGACATTCCCAATTGGTGCTGGCACGAATACGGCATGCGCGTCGGCTTCTGGCGCTTCCTCGAGACCTTGGGCGCGCGCGGGCTGAAGGCCACGCTGGCGGTCAATGGCACCGCCTGCCGCGAATACGCCCAGGCTTGCCAGGCGGCGCTGGAGGCCGGCTGGGAATTCATGGGTCACGGCCATGTGCAGCAACCGATGCACCGGGTGGCGGACCAGGCCGCGGCGATCCGCGACACGATCGCGGCCATCCGCGATGTCACCGGCCGGGCGCCGCGAGGCTGGGAAAGCCCCGGCCTGACCGAGACGGATGACACGATCGACCTGCTGGCCGCCGCCGGCATCGAATACGTGGCCGACTGGGTGCTGGACGACCAGCCGGTGCCCATCAGGACACGCACGGGAAGCATGCTGTCGGTGCCCTACACCGTCGAACTCAACGATGTCGTCATCTCCGCCGTGCAGCAGCACCGGTCCGAGGAATTGCTGATCCGAGGCCGCGACCAGTTCGACCAGCTCTACCGGGAAGGGGCGAGCATCCCGCGGGTCATGGCGATCTCGATCCACCCTTATCTGACGGGCGCGCCACATCGCATCCGCTACCTGGCCGAGCTGTACGACCACATCCTGTCGCACCCGGATGTGTGTCTGTGCACCGGCGGCGACATTCTCGATATCTATCGGAATCAAGCCGACCAACCCGAGCAGGCCTAGCCCGGAGCCGAACATGGACCTTCCCCGCGTTCTCCTGCTGGCCACCGGCGGCACCATCGCCATGACGCCCGGCGCCGATGGCGGCATCGCGCCCGCATTGGACGCCCATGCCCTGGTCGCCGCCGTTCCGGACCTGGCCGCGGTGGCCAGCCTGGAGGTCATCGCTTTCTCCAACAAACCCGGGGCGTCCCTGACGCAGCAAGATCTCGCGCAGCTGGCGGCGTTGATCGAGGAGGGATTCGCCCGCGGCTGCCAGGGCGCGGTGGTGGTCCAGGGCACCGACACCATCGACGAGACTGCCTTCGCCCTGGAATTGCTGGCGCGCCGCCCGCTGCCCATCGTCGTGACCGGAGCGATGCGCGGCGCGGCGGCGCCGGGCGCCGACGGCCCCGCCAATCTGCTGGCGGCGGTCACCGTGGCTGCCGCCCCCGCGGCGGCCGGCATGGGCGCGCTGGTGGTGCTTGGCGACCAGGTGCACGCCGCCCGCCATGTGCAGAAAGCGCATACCACGCTGCCGTCGGCCTTCCATTCGCCCGGCCGGGGACCGCTGGGCACGCTGTGCGAGGGGCGCCTGCATCTGCACGCCCGACTGACGCCGCTGCCCGCGCTGCAGTCTCCGCGCCCATTGCAGGAAGCGCCCATCGCCTTGCTGCGTATCGGCCTGGACGACGACGGCAGGTTGCTGCCCGCGCTACCTGACCAGGGCTTTCGCGGCGCGGTCATCGAGGCGATGGGGGCCGGCCATGTGCCGGGCCACCTGGCCCCGCTGCTGGGCGACCTGGCGGCGCGGATGCCCGTCGTGCTCAGCACCCGGGTGGCCGCCGGTCCGGTGCTGCGCGCCGCCTATGCCTTCCCCGGATCGGAAAAGGATCTGCTGTCCCGCGGGCTGATCCATGGCGGCGCGCTGGGCGGCCTGAAGGCGCGCCTGCTGCTGCGCCTGCTGCTCGCCACAGGCGCTTCCCCGGAGGCGCTGCCCGCCGAATTCGCCCGACGCTGCGACGCGCTCGCCTAGGGCCCATCGACATTCAAAGGAGACTGCCATGCAAACGCGCCGCTATGCGCTCGGGATGTTCGCCGTACTGCTTTTCTCATATGTCATCAACGCCATCGACCGGCAGCTGTTTTCAGTCCTTGCCACGGATGTACGCAACGCCCTGGGCCTGACCTTGCCGCAGGTCGGCCTGGCTTCGACGGTCTTCACGCTGGGCATGGGCCTGGCCGGCATACCCACCGGCTATCTGCTGGGCAAGGTGTCGCGCAAGTCCGTCACGCTGATCGGGCTGGTCATCTTTTCCGTGGCCACCTTCCTCACCGCCTATGCGAAAGGACTGCCGGACCTGCTGGCCTACCGGTTCATTTCCGGCCTGGGCGAAGCCATGCAGCTGACGGCGCTGCTCGCCATTGGCACGAGCTACTTCCTGCAGCACCGGGCGGTCGCCGCGAGCTCGCTGAATTTCACATTCGGCATCGGCGCCATCATCGGCCCCAACCTCGGCGCCGCGATCCTGGCCGCAAGCCACTGGCAGATGCCCTTCATCGTTTTCGGGCTGTCGGGCATCATCGCCATCATCCTGATCGTGCCGCTGGTCAAACCCTGGTTCAGCGAAGCACAGGCGCTGCCGACGCAGGCCGAAGACACCGCCAGCCCGGCGGCCGGGACAAGCCTGTGGGCGCGCACGCCGGTCATGCTGGCCATCGCGACCGCGTTCGCCGGTCTGTCGATCTATGGCTATCTGGGCTTGTATCCCACCTACCTGCGCGAAGCCCTCGGTTTCAGCCCCAAACAGGCGGCGGGCGCAGTCAGCTTCTACGGCCTGGGCGCCCTGCTATCGTTGCTGGGAGGCTGGCTCGGAGACCGCTACGACTACCGCAAACTGTTGTTCGGGTCGCTGCTGTTGTCGGCGTTGGCCGGAGGACTGCTGTTCACCGACCTGGAGAAATCGCTGAGCGCGCACGCCGCCATGTCGTTCATCTTCGGCGCCGCCATCAGCGGCATGGTGTATGCCAACCTGTCGGCCGGCATCATCAAATCCGTCAGCCGGGCCAAGGCGGCGCAGGCCTCGGGCCTGTTCGTGGCCAGCCTGTATGTGCCCGCGGCCTTCGCCGGGTATCTGCTGGGCCAATTGAAATTGACGCTGGGTTGGACTCAGGCCGGCATTCTCCAGGTAACGGGCTGCGCGATCCTCGCGGCATTGTTCTCGATCGCGGCCGGCGTGCGGCGCCCGGATCCGATCCCCACAACGACAACGAGCGCCCCATGAACGCCGCATCACCGTTGTCTTGAAACAAAAAAAGCGTCCATCAAGGACGCTTTTCCTTTGGCGCGGGCCGCATCGGCGATGCGGGCGCGCAGCGCTGCCGCTACTTGCGGCTGCCGCCCAGCAGGACGGCGATCTGGCGCTTGGGCGCGGACGAATTGCCACCCTGGCGCGGCGCGTCGGGCTCTTCTGCCGGGGCCGACGACGTCGACGGCTCGTAGGGCTTGAGGAAGAAATCGTCCACCGGCTGGCGCGACGATCCGCCGCTCGAACGGCGTTCCGACGAACGGCCACGCTCGCGGCCGCCTTCGCGCGGCGATGCGGCGCGCTCTTCGCGGCGGCCATGGCCATGATGGCTGCGCGCGACCAGGTCGGCGGGCAGTTCCAGCGTGCCGCGCGGCACTTCGCGCTTGATCAGCTTTTCGATGTCGAGCAGGAAACGCTCTTCGTCGCCCGTGAACAGGGCGATGGCTTCACCGGTGGCGCCGGCGCGGCCGGTACGGCCGATACGGTGCACGTAGTCTTCGGCGTTGTACGGCAGGTCGTAGTTGATGACGCAAGGCACGCCGGCCACGTCCAGGCCGCGCGCGGCCACGTCGGTGGCGACCAGCACTTCCAGTTCGCCGGCCTTGAAGGCTTCGAGCGCCTTCATGCGGTCGGCCTGGGTCTTGTCGCCGTGGATCGATTCGGCCTTGACGCCGTCACGCTCGAGCTCGCGCGCCAGGCGCGCGGTGCCGATCTTGGTGTTCGAGAACACGATGACCTGCTTCAGGCCGCGCGACTTCACCAGGTGCACCACCGCCGCGCGCTTCTGGTCGCCCGACATCTTGTAGGCGATCTGCGTGATGGTGTTGGCCGTGGCGTTGCGCGCCGCGACTTCGATTTCGACCGGGTGGTTCAGGTACGAACGGCCGAGCTTGCGGATTTCGTTGCTGAAGGTGGCCGAGAACAGCAGGCCCTGACGCTGCGCGGGCAGCAGGCGGATGATGCGTTCCAGGTCGGGCAGGAAGCCCATGTCGAGCATGCGGTCGGCTTCGTCCAGCACCAGGATGCCGTCTGGAGGAAGGTTCACGTTCTTCTGCTCGACGTGGTCGAGCAGGCGGCCGGGCGTGGCCACCAGCACTTCGCAGCCACGGCGCAGCGCTTCTTTCTGCGGACCGATATCGACACCACCGAACACCACCGCGGAACGCAGCGGCGTCTGCTTGCTGTAGCGCTTGACGCTTTCGTAGACCTGGTCGGCCAGCTCGCGCGTGGGCGTCAGGATCAGCGCGCGCACCGGGTGCCGCGCGGGCGAGGCGCTGGTGTTGGCCAGCGGCATCAGGCGATGCAGGATGGGCAGCGTGAAGGCCGCCGTCTTGCCGGTGCCGGTCTGGGCCGCGCCCATGACGTCGCGCCCTTCGACCACGACGGGAATGGCTTGCGCCTGGATCGGGGTGGGCGTGGTGTAGCCGGTTTCGGCGATCGACTGCAACAGCAGGGGATGCAGCCCGAAGTCGGAGAACGTGGGCGTAGGCGCGGGCGCTTCGGCGGTGGGTGCTGCGGATTGAGTGGATTCAGTCATCAGGGTTTGGCAGATACCGGGACCAGTGGAAAAGAACAAAACGAGAGTGCTGCGAGCACTGCACGACATATGCATCGGGACAACCGGAACGCGCGCCACGCTCGCGCGGCCACGTGCAAACCACCCCGAGGCACAAGCGCGTCGCGGGCAATCAGCACCCTGCCTTGCAGGCCAGGTGGCGCATTCTGGTTTCGATACTTATGAGGGCAGTACCAGGCCCGGATTGCTGTGGATAACTTAATTTTAGCGCAGCCGGACGCCGGGGCGGTCAAGCCAGTGCCTGGGGGCGACTCCTTTGGCCTGGCGGAAGCTCTTGCTGAAATGGCTCAGGTTGGCGAATCCGGCGGCCAGCGCGGCGTCCGTGACGCTGTAACCGGCCTCCAGCATGGACGCCGCGGCCTCCAGCCGGACGGACTTCAGATAGGCATGGACCGAACGGCCGGCCACCTGGCGAAAGCCCGCCTTGAGCTTCTTTTCGCTCAGGCCGACCTCGCGCGCCAGCCGCGATACCGTCCATTCCTCGCCGTAGCGGACCTCTATCAGGCGCCGCGCCTGCCCCAGCTGGCGCCGTTCGCGCGGCGCCACCGGGGGCTCGCCAGCCGCGTCGCTCATGGTTTCCAGCACGATGGCCAGGGCTTCGAGCGCCTTGGCGCGCATGTACAGGCGGCGCGCGGTGTTGTCCTCATGGAGGCAATCCAGCACGTCGCCGGCCAGCCGCAGCAGGCCGGGCGGCGCGGGAAAGCCGGCCATGAGCGACCCCATGGCCGGCACGCTGTGATCCAGCACGAAGGCGCCGCGCAACGCGGCCAACGGCCTGCCGCCGGCGCGCAACAGCCCGGCGGGTGAATAACGGATGTCCACCAGGCGGACATTCTGCCCGCCCGCCATCTGGAAACGGCCCCGCGCGCCGCGTTCGCCGGTCTGCACCACGGCCATGCCGGGTCCGACCGCCAAGGGTGCCCCGCCCTCGATCGACATGCGGGCATGGCCGTCCAGGAAAACGGCGATGCAGAACATCGGCGGACCCTCGGCATCGACGTCGAGCCCGACGGCGGGGGCGCCGTTCCAGGCGGTCAGGGTCAGGTCCTCGTCGAACGCTTCCTGGCGCGACAGGGCGATCCATTCGCTCGGTATCGATACCGCGGGCAACAGCGGGTGGCCGGAACGGACGGACGATCCGGCGGAGGTACGCGTCATGGCGGCGATGGCGGAATCCAAATTTAGGCCCCGATTTGAACAACGGCAGCACTGAAAACGTCAGCGCGGCGCTCATCAAACAACAATAATTCTCATTAATAATTCTACCGAAAGCCCGGGCCGACAACATGACGACAGCGTTCCCTTTCCGACACACCGCCCTGGCGGCCGCCCTGTGCGCCTTCGCGGCGCCCGCCGCGGCACAGTCCGTCAGCGAGCTGGCCCCCATCACGGTCACCGCCAGCAAGCAGGAACAGTCGCTGCGCGATCTCAACGGCGCCGCGATCGTCGTGCCGGCCGAGGCCCTGCAGGCCGCCCAGGTCGACAACACCATGCAGTTGTCACGCGTGCTGCCCGGCGTGCAGATGTCCAGCAGCGGCTCGCTCCTGTATCCCATCATCTCGGTGCGCGGCATCACGTCCGCGCAGGACTTCTACAACCCCGCCCTGACGGTCTACGTTGACGGCGTGCCGCAATTGCCGACCTTCACCTCGCAGCTGCTGACCGACGTTGACCGCGTCGAGCTGCTGAAAGGCCCGCAGGGCACGCTCTACGGCAAGAGCGCCATGGGCGGCGTCCTCAACATCGTGTCGCGGCAGCCGGGCGATGATCCCTACTTCCGCGCCAGCGCCGGCGTCGCCAGCCGCGACGGCTACCTGTTCAAAGCCAGCGGCGGCGGGCCGCTGGTCGACAACCTGCTGTACGGCTCGGTCACCGCCGTGACGAACGACGCGCCCGGCCGGCTGGACAACCCCGCCACCGGCGCCAGCCACGTCGGCGGCGCCTCGGCCAATGCGGGCGCCGCGCGCCTGCGCCTGGCGCCCGCCGGCAGCCCCTGGGAACTGGGCCTGGCCATCAGCGGCGAATGCACCCGCGCCAGCCAGGACGCCTACGTCCCGTTCGACGATCTCCATGCCAGCCACGCGTACACCGCGCCGGGCATGCCGGCGTCGCTGGCGGATTTCTACCAGAAGCGCTGCGGCAACAGCCAGGCGCTGACCGGACGCTACGATTTCGACGGCTGGCGCCTGAACGCGGTGGCGGCCTGGCAGGCCCTGCACTATGACCGCCACTACCCCATCGGCCCCAGCTACACCAGCCAGCCCGAGCGCTGGCGCCAGCAAGTGCAGGAACTGCGCCTGTCCACCACCGGCCAGCGCGCCGTCGACGGCGTGCTGGGTCTGTATCGCCAGCGCGTCACCCAATCGCGGGCGGTGTTCAACCAGATGCAGGGCCCGATGCCGCTGGACACGCTCCAGGTCGACTCGCGCAACACCAGCGAATCGCTCGCCGCCTATGCCGACGCCACCTGGCATGCCACCGACGCGCTCGATCTGTCGGCCGGCCTGCGCTATTCCCGCGACAAGGCGGCCACGCGCTATGACGGCCAGACGCTGGATTTCGCCACCTTCGGCCAGGCGCCGTTCGGCGGTTCGGGCTCCAGCGCGGGCAACAGCGTGCTGGGCAAACTGTCGGCCGGCTACCGGCTGTCGCCCGAGTGGCGCGTGTATGCCAACGCCGCGCAGGGCTACAAGCCGGGCGGCTACAACCTGGCGCCGTCCAATCCCAGCGACGCCCGCCCCTACGGCAAGGAAAAAGGCATGAGCTACGAGGTCGGCACGCGCTATGACGGCGACACGCTGCGCCTGGGCGCCGCCGTCTACCGCACCGACATCCGCGACGCGCAGCTCTATGTCGGCGGGCTGGGGCAGCAACACCTGCAGAACGTCGGCAACACCCGCGCCACGGGCGTCGAGTTCGACCTGGGCTGGGACGTCTCCGCGCAGTGGACGTTGGGCCTGGACGGCTTCGTCAACCACACCACGTTCCGCAGCTTCGGCGACGCCTCCGCCTGCCAGGGCTGCGACGGCAACCGAGTGCCGTTCTCGCCGGGCTATGGCTTGACCGCCAGCGCCCGCGGCCACTTCGACACCGGCATCGGGCGGCTGTCGCCGACCTTGGCCGTGCGGCGCATCGGCGCGCAGTTCTTCGACATCGCCAACACGCTGCGCCAGGACGCCTACACGCTGGTAGACCTCAGCCTGGCCTGGCGCATCCGGCCGCAGGTCGAGGCCACGCTGTATGCCAACAACCTCACCGACAAGCGCTACCGCACCTTCGCCTTCACTGGCGGACCGATGGGCAACTTCGCCCAGGTCGATCCGGGCCGGACGGTCGGCCTGAACGTCGCCTTCGAATACTAGGATCGGCTTCATGCGCCCAGATGTGCCCGCGCGCCTGCCCACGGCGCAGGTGATCGCCGCCATCGGCGGCATCTGCATGGCCCAAAGCCTGGTGAGCGGCATCGCCTTCCAGGGCGTGCCCGCCTTGCTGCGCGACAGCGGCGCGCCGCTGGACCAGATCGGCCTGGCCTACCTGGCGTTCCTGCCCTGGGCGCTCAAGTTCCTGTGGGCGCCCTGGATCGAACGCTACCGGCTGCCGGCGGGCCATGCCGAGCGGCGCACCCGCCGCATCGTGCTGCCCGGGCAATGGTTGCTGGCCGCGCTGCTGTTCCTGCTGGCGGGCCTGGGCCAGCCCGCCATGCCCATGCTGTTGGCCATCCTGGGCCTGATCTCGTTGACCGCGGCCACGGTGGACATCGCCGGCGACGCGTTCGCCGTCGAACAGCTGGCGGAGAACCGACGCGGCTGGGGCAACGCCACCCAGGTCGGCTCCAGCTATCTGGGCATGTTCCTGGGCGCCGGATTGTTCGTCATCCTGGCAGGCAGCTACGGCTGGCGCGTGGCGGCGGCCACCATGGGAGGACTGGTCCTGCTGTTGACGCTGCCATTCGCCCTGGTGCGCGAGCCGGCGCGCGCGGCCCAACCGTCCGCGCACCGCCCCAGCCTGGCGCATGCGCTGGGCCGCCCCGACGTGCGCCTGGGCCTGGTCATCACGATCGTGTTCCAGGCCGGCTCCCGGCTGGCCTATGGCATGACGCCCCTGCTGCTGCTCGATCGCGGTGTGCCGCTGGCGTCGGTGGGCTGGATCAATGGCGCCGGCGCGGTCGTGGCGGGCCTGGCCGGCACCCTGCTCGGCGCCTTGATCCTGCAGCGCCTCGCGGCGGCGCGGGCGGTGGTCGTGGCCTTGGCCCTGCAGAGCATGGCGTTGGTCCTCTTCCTGGCCGCCGTGTTGGCGTCATCCTGGCTGCCGCACGCCGGCCCGCATTGGCTGGTGGCGCTGGCGTTGCTGAAAGCGGCGACGGCGGCCACTGGCTTCGTGGCCTTGTACGCCTTCCTCATGGGCCGGGCCTCGCCAGCGCAGGCCGGCGTCGACTTCACCCTGTTCCAGTGCGCCGACGCCATGATCGCCACGATCGGCGGCGTGGCCGCCGGCTGGCTGGCGCAGCACTGGGGCTATGACGTCTGCTTCGGCGCCGCGGCGGCCTTCGGCGCTGCCGGGTTGCTCGCCCTTCCTATCCTGATGCGGCGCCTGGCGCCGCCCTTTCCCCCGGAGAATGAACATGTCTGAACGCACCGTGGTCATCGCCGGCGCCGGCGTTGCCGGGCTGGCCTGCGCCTGGTGGCTGACGCGGCACGGCTGGCGCGCCGTCATCGCGGAACGCGCCGCGCACCTGCGCGATGGCGGCTACATGATGGGCCTGTCCGGCCCGGGCCTGCTGACCGCGCGCCGCATGGACCTGGTACCGGCGCTGCGCGCCGTGGAACGCGAGATCGGCGAAAACATCTACCGAGACCGCCGGGGCCGCGAAGTCATGCGGATCCGCTATCGCGAACTGCTGAAGGAACTGGACTGGATCACCTTGCGCCGCACGGACCTGGTGCAGGTCCTGCATGGCGCGGTGCGCGACCACGCCGAGATCCGGCTGGCGACCACGGTCGCCCACTGCGCCCAGGACCCGGATGGCGTGGACATCACGCTGTCGGACGGCAGCCAGTTGCGGGCCGACCTCCTGATCGGGGCGGACGGCGTGCGCTCGGCATTGCGCGCCCAGGTGTTCGGCGCCGACGATCCCCCGCTGTCCGCGCTGGGCTATCGCTACGCCGCCTACGACACCGAGGACGACACCGGCATGGCGCGGGACTTCGTGTCCTACGCGGCCCCCGGCCACCAGGTGGAATACCACGGGCTCGGCGGCGGCCGCAAGGCGGCCCTGCATGTGTGGCGCAGCGATGAGCACGGCTGGGTCGAGGCGCCGCAACGGCTTGGCCTGCTGCGCGAACTGTCCCGCGACACGCACGCGGAAGTCGGCCGGCAGCTGGCCATGCTGGCGCAGGACACCCCCATCGTCATGGACGACCTGGCGCTGGTCGAACTGCCCTGTTGGCATCGGGGCCGCATCCTGCTGGCGGGCGACGCCGCACATAGCCTGTCCCTTATTTCTGGGCAGGGCGCGGGGATGGCATTGGCTGGCGCCTACGTGCTGGCCCAGGAACTGGGCAGACTGCCGCTAGAACAGGCGTTGGCGGCCCACGAGCGGCGGTTGCGGCCGGTGATCGACAGCCTGCAGCAGCGCAGCCGCAAGCTGGCGCCCGTCTATGTCCCGGAATCGGCATTCGCCTTCGGCTTGCGCAACACGGCCTTGCGGCTGCTGCCCAGGCTGATCCTGAAGCGCTATTTCCTCAGTGGGCTGAAGTCCGAAATGGAAGCCGCCGCCGCGCTGGGCTGACCGGCCTCAACCCGCCAGCCAGCGCAGGCCCCACAGCATCAGCATGCCGACCACGATGACCAGCACCGCGCTGCGGGTGCGCAGGAAGACCAGGATGGCGACGATGCCGGCCACCAGCTTGTAGTCGAAGATGGGGCCCAGCCCCGCCTTCCAGGGCAGCAGGTCGGGCACCACGATGGCGGTGAGCGCGGCGGCCGGCGCGTAGCGCAGGGCGCGCCGCACGCCGTCGGGCAGCGGAATGTAGTCGCCAAATAGCATGAAGCCGGCGCGCGTCAGCACGCTGCACAGCGCCAGCAGCAGGATGGCGGAATAGACGTAGATCTCGGAGGGCCAGAGGGTCATGCGCGCGCCTTGAAGAAGCGTTCGGCCCACATGCCGGCCACCACGCCGGCGATGACCGCCGCCGCCAGGCCCAGCCGCAGCGGCAGCACCTGGCCGGTCCAGGCGACCACGCCGGCGGCCAGCATCGAGACCAGCATGGGCTTGGAATTGGCCAGCGGCACCGTGATCGCCAGCAGCGCCAGCACCGCCGCGAAATCCAGCGACCAGGCGGCCGGCACCATGGTGCCCAGGTAGATCCCCACGATCGACGACGCCTGCCAGACGAACCAGCCCGGGGCGATGGTGCCGATGAAGTACCAGAGCTGCTCGCGGGTGCCGCGCTCGGCCGCGTCGCCGAAACGCGGCATGAACAGCACGAAGCCCATGTCGGTGGTGAAGTAGCCCAGGCCCAGGCGCTTGGGCCAGGACAGGTGGCGGAAATAGGGTTGCAACGCCGCGCCGAAGATCAGGAAGCGCAGGTTGACCACGCAGCCGGCGGCGAAGATCAACCACAGCGGCGCGCCGGTGGCGATCAGCGGCAGGGACGTGAGCTGGGCCGATCCGGCGTACAGCAGCAGGGTCATGGCCAGCGCCATGGATTCGGTCAGGCCCGACTTGACCATGGCCACGCCGGTCACCAGCCCCCAGGTCGCGGTGGCGATCAGGGCCGGCACGATGGCATGCACGCCGGCGCGGAAGGCGGCGACGCGCTCCTGGCGGACCTCCCGGGGGTCTTCGGTTTCGGGAAACGCTGACTCAGAGGACAACGGCGAGCCCCTGGGGATTCAGACAGAACGACATGGACACTCTGTGGGGAAGGAACCGCACGACAAGCTGCTAGCCCGCCGGGCCCGCGGACGCCAGCAGGCACCGCGCCGGTGCACGAATGGAGCGCTATTGTAACCTCGTCGCTTGATACAATACGGCCCTCAGGTTTAGTGAGGGAGCAAACCATGTCGATGGCTGACCGCGATGGCTTCATCTGGTATGACGGCAAGCTCGTGCCCTGGCGCGACGCGACCACGCACGTGCTGACGCACTCCCTGCACTATGGCCTGTCGGTATTCGAGGGCGTGCGCGCCTATCGCTCCGAGATCGGCACCGCCATCTTCCGCCTCGAAGACCACACCAACCGCCTGTTCAATTCGGCGCGCATCTACCAGATCCCCATGCCGTTCGATCGCGACACGATCAACGAGGCCCAGCGGATGGTGGTGCGCGAGAACCAGCTCGAATCCGGCTACCTGCGCCCGCTGGTGTTCTACGGCCCCGAAAAGATGGGCGTGTCGCCCAAGGGCGCCAAGGTGCACGTGGCGATCGCCGCCTGGCCCTGGGGCGCCTACCTAGGCGAGGAAGCCTTGTCGCAGGGCATCCGGGTCAAGGTGTCGTCGTTCGCCCGCCAGCACGTCAACGTGACCATGCCGCGCGCCAAGGTCGCCACCACCTACGCCAACTCGATCCTGGCCAACACCGAGGCCCTGCTGCTGGACACCGAGGGGTTCGTGGCCGAAGGCTCCGGCGAGAACCTGTTCCTGGTCAAGGACGGCGTGCTGTGCGAACCCGAGATCGCCTCCGCCCTGACCGGCATCACCCGCTCGACCATCCACGCCCTGGCGGCCGATTTCGGCCTGCGCGTGGTGACCAAGCGGCTGACCCGCGACGACGTCTACATCGCCGACGAGGCCTTCTTCACCGGCACCGCCGCCGAAGTCACGCCGATCCGCGAGGTCGACAACCGCCAGATCGGCTCGGGCCGCCGCGGCCCCATCACCGAGAAGCTGCAGAAAGCGTTTTTTGACATGGTGAATGGCCGCAACCCGAAGTACCATCACTGGCTGAGCAAAGTCTGATCCACGCCGCCCTGCCCGGCAGGGCGGCATTACTGCCCCAACCTACCGATTTACCGGTATTTTTTATTCAGGAAATTCCATGACCGCCGCTGCCCCGGCCGCCGCCCCCCACGAAGTCATCGAAGTCGGCGCCGAAGACCTGCCCGTGTTCTGTCCGGGTCCCAAGGCCCCGCTGTGGAGCATGCACCCGCGCGTCTTCCTGGACGTCGCCCGCAACGGCTCGGCGCGCTGCGCCTACTGCGGCGCCGAGTACAAGCTCAAGCCCGGCACCGTGCTGCACGGTCACCACTGAGACCCGCCGCCCAACAGCCATCCGTCCCGCCATCATGTTCGCCACGCCCGAAGAAGCAGAACACGCGTTCTACGAAGCCCTTGAGCAGGGGGACACCGTCCGCCTGATGCAAGTGTGGGCGGACGACGAGGAAGTCGTCTGCATCCACCCGGGAGGCCTGCGCATCGTCGGCCACTCGGCCGTGCACGAGTCCTGGCAGCACGTGCTGGCGAACGGGCCGCTGCACATCCGGCCATTGCGCCCGCTGGTCATGCTGAGCATGATGTGCGCGGTGCACGTGCTGGTCGAGCAGGTCGCGGTGCGCACGCGGGAAGGCACGCAGTTCGCCAACTGCTACGCCACCAACATCTATCACAAGGGTCCCACGGGCTGGCGCATGGTCATGCACCACGCCTCGTCGGCGCCCACCGAAGCCGGGGTGCTCGACTTGCACGACGTGCCCGACATGCTGCACTGATCCGGGTCGACTTTGGCTGCTGCACGTTTCGACACAACGCCCTGCCCTGTTCCCTCCTGGCTGCCCGGAGGCGATGCCCAGACGGTGTACGCCGCGCTGTTCGCGCAGTACCACCGCATCGCCTTCGTGCGCGACCGGGTCGAGACGCCCGATACCGATTTCGTCGATTTCGACTGGACCGGGCCGGGGCTGTTCCCGCACAAGGCGGCCGACGGCGCGCCCGTGAGCGGCCAGCAGCCCGTGGCCAACGGCAAGACCGCCGCCGCGCGCTGGATGACCGACGCCGACTGGAAGTCACTGCCGCAGACCGCCGACACGCCGGCGCTGCTGCTGTTCCACGGCCTGGAGGGCGGCAGCACCAGCCGCTACGCGCAATCCATCGCGCATCATTTCCGGGCGCGCGGCTGGATCGTGGTCATCGCGCACTTCCGCGGCTGCTCCGGCGTGCCCAACCGCCTGGCGCGGGCCTATTACTCGGGCGATTCGGCCGAGGTCGGATTCCTGCTCAACACGGTGCGCAACCGCATTCCACACGCGCGCTGGCACGCCGTGGGCGTGTCGCTGGGTGGCAATGCACTGCTGAAATACCTGGGCGAGCACCAGGAAGACACCGGCTGGCTGACGGCCTGCGCGGGCGTCTCGGTGCCGCTGGACCTGGTGGCCTGCGGCAAGACGCTGTCCACCGGGTTCTTCAACCGCAAGGTGTACACGGGCCACTTCCTCAAGACCCTCAAGCACAAGGTGCTGGAGAAGGCCCACCGCTACCCCGGCGCCATCGACGTGATGCGCATCGCCCACGCGCGCGATCTGCGCGACTTCGACGACGCCTACACCGCGCCGATGCATGGATTCCGCAATGCGCTCGACTACTGGACGCGGGCGTCCAGCAAGCCGTGGCTGCCGCGCATCTCGGTGCCGACGCTGGTGCTGAACGCGCTGAACGATCCGTTCATCCCGGCCAGCGCGCTGCCCAAGCCGGACGAGTGCTCGCCCACCATCCTGCTGCACCAGCCCACCGATGGCGGCCATGCGGGCTTTCCGACCGGCGCCTTTCCGGCCCACCTGGGCTGGCTGCCGCAACGGCTGGGCCGCTTCTTCGAGACCGGGCTGTAGGCGCCGGGCGGCGCCCGCGGCCCGCCCGCGGCGTCAGCCCGACTTGAAGCGTTCCAGCAACTGGCGTTCCTCGGCCAGCTTGTCCTTGACTTCCTTGATCTGCACATCGATCTGCGATTGCTCGTAGAAATCGCTCGACATGCCGCGCGCCTGCTGCAGCTGCGATTCCGCCGCCGCGAAGGCGCCGGTCAGGACGTAATAGCGCGCCAGGTCGCGGCGCGCCTGCACCGGCTTGCCGGTGCGTTCTTCGCTGTGCGCCAGCATCTGGTAGAGGCTGGGCTCGTCGCTGCCCCATTGCTTGATCCTGCCCCGCAGGTAGTCCTGCGCCTCGGCGTGGCGGCCGTTGCTCTGCAAGGCAGCGGCGTAGGCGATGCCCAGCGCCCGCTGCTCCGGCCAGCGCTTGGTGGCGGCCTGCGCCAACTCCAGCGCGCGCCGGTTGTCCTTGCGCGCCAGGGCGATGTCGACGGCCAGCTTGGCCATCTGCGCCGAATCGCGCCCGTCGGCGGCGGCCTGGCCCAATTGCCGTTCGGCCTCGTCCAGGTTGTTGCGCTGGAACGCCTGCAACGCCAACCCGTAATAGGCGGCGGAGCGGCGCACGCCGGACAGGGCCTGGGCCTCGTCCTGCAGCTGCTGCGTGGCCGAACGCAGGCTGACCGCGTCACGGCCCTGCACCACGCGCATCTTGGCGCGCACGTACCAGAAGTCGTCGCTGTCGACGTGGCGCGACGGCGGCAGCGAGCGCACGCGGTTCTGCACGTCGGACATGCGTTCGATCGACAGCGGGTGGGTGCTGGCCCAGGAGCCGCCGCCCGCTCCTTCGTTCAGGCGCGAGGCATTCATCAGGCGCGAGAACATCTGCGCCATGCCTTCGGCGTCGTAGCCGGCCTTGGTCAGCATGGTGAAGCCGGCCCGGTCGGCCTCGCGTTCGGCATCACGCGAGAAGCCCAGTTGGCGGTTGATGGCGGCGGCCTGGCCGAACGCGGCCACACCCATCGCCAGGTTGCCGCCACCGCCGGCCAGCGCCGCCAGCAGCGCGCCCGCCAGGCTCGCCAGCATGACCATGCTGTTCTGGCTCTGCTGTGTCATGCCGCGCGCGATGTGGCGCTGGACCACGTGGCCGATTTCGTGCGCCAGCACCGCCGCCAGTTCAGACTCGCTGCCGGAAGAGACGATCAGCCCGGTATTGACGCCGATGAAACCACCCGGCATGGCAAAGGCGTTGATCTCGGGATCGCGCACGCCGAACATCTCGACCTCGGGCACCGCGCCGGGCGCGAAGGCCGCCAGCTTGCGCCCCATGGTGGTGAGGTACTGGCTGAGTTCGGGATCATCGACATAGGTGGGGTCGCGGCGGCCCTGCGACATGATCGCCTCGCCCAGGCTGCGCTCCAGCATGGGCGAGAGCTCCGCCGAGGAAGCGGCGCCCATCGACGGCAGCCCCACGGGTTGGGCCCAGGCCGTGACCGGCAGGGCCGGCGCGACCAGCGCGACACAGAGTCCGACGATCACGCCCCGCTGCGCAATCGAGCAAATGGATGGCATTTTTCTGCGATTCATGAACCTATGATAGCGATGCGCTTAAAATGTTTCACCGATTGCCCCTTATGAGGTTTCAATGCGCCCCGTCCGTAAAGCCGTTTTTCCTGTCGCGGGCATGGGTACGCGCTTCCTGCCCGCCACCAAGGCGATGCCCAAGGAAATGCTGCCCGTCGTCGACAAACCGCTGATCCAGTACGCCGTTGAAGAAGCCGTCGCCGCCGGCATCACCGACCTGATTTTCGTTACCGGCCGCAACAAGCGCGCCATCGAAGACCATTTCGATTCCGCTCCCGAGCTCGAATCCGATCTCGAAAGCAAGGGCAAGCATGAGCTTCTGGCAATGGTGCGGGGCATTCTACCTGCCCACGTCAATTGCCTCTATATCCGCCAGTCGGCCCCGCTGGGCCTGGGCCATGCCGTGCTGTCGGCCGCCCCGGCCGTGGGCGATGAACCCTTCGCCGTGCTGCTGGCCGACGACCTGATCGACGCCGACACGCCGTCCATCAAGCAGCTGGTGGACGTGGCCGTGGCCCGCAGCGCCAGCGTGCTGGGCGTGCAGGACGTGCCGCGCGAAGACACGCGCAAGTACGGCATCGTCGCCGCCCAGGCGGACGACAGCCACGCCGACGGCCGCACCGAACGCGTGACCCATATCGTGGAAAAACCCGATCCGGCGGACGCGCCCTCGACGCTGGCGGTGGTCGGACGCTACGTGCTCGAAGCGGCGATCTTCGACCACCTGCGCTCGACCAAGCGCGGCGCGGGCAACGAAATCCAGCTGACCGACGGCATCGCCTCGCTGATGCGCGAGCGCGCGGTGTACGCCCACCGCTACGAAGGCACGCGCTACGACTGCGGCAACAAGGCCGGGATGTTCGAGGCGACGGTGGCGCTGGGCCGGAAGTACCACGGCCTGCTGCCGCAATAAGGCGGCTGGCGCCCCCCTCCCGCAGCATCGGAAGCGAGCGCCCCTGTGGCGCTCGCGGACTTTTGGGCGGGCGTCTAGGCGGAGGCCGCGCGGCGGCCGCGGGCCCGCGCCATGGCATCGCGGTCGGCCTTGCGCAGGCGCCCCTTGGCGGACAGCCGCATCAACGTGCCCAGGGCCACCATCAGGCCGATCACCTCGACCAGCGCGGCCGGGATCCACATGGTCAGGCCGCCGATGGTCTGGTCGGTCTGCGCGGACATGGCGATGGCGCGGCCGCACAGTTCGAACAGGGGATAGATGTCGCTTTCGGTGAAAGCGATGACCGCCCCCGCCACCATCTGCGGCAGCATGGTCAGGATCGGCGAGATCACCCGGCCGCCCGGCGTCATCGCGGCCGGCGGCGCGGGCCGGCGGTCCAGGATCAGGTTCCAGTACATGAAGCCGCTGATCACCACCGACCAGTTCATCACGCGGTACAGCCGCCAGTCGAGCATGGAATAGAACTGCACCGACGGAATCAGCCAGACCAGCACCAGGAACACGAACAGGGTCGGCACGAAGATCTTGTTGGTCAGCA
>Ga0189292_10234_pt1 | contig 24086 bp, 12 predicted proteins | sample UW1oraminimetaG_FD_130317 | JGI IMG/M metagenome (GOLD analysis project Ga0189292, IMG submission 130317) | Marine microbial communities from the Costa Rica Dome - UW179A-orange mini metaG | ecosystem: Environmental > Aquatic > Marine > Oceanic > Photic zone | place: Costa Rica: the Eastern...
CAGCACCACCGCGTTCATGACCGAGGCCGCCGCCAGCAGCCCGGCGCGCTCGAAGATCAGCGCGAACGGGCTGACGCTGACGTCGGTGACGTCGTTGCGCAGCAGGTGCGGGTCGGTATAGGGAATCAGCAGGCCGATCACCAGGATCGCCATCACGTAGAACAGCAGGATGCGCCAGAACACCTGGCGCACGGCGCGCGGCAGGTTGCGCGCGGGGTCCTTGGACTCGCCGGCGGCGATGCCGATGAGCTCGGTGCCCTGGAACGAGAAGCCCACCACCATGGCCACGCCGATCAGCGCCGCGAAACCGCCGGCGAACGGCGCGTCGCCCACCGTCCAGTTGGCCACGCCCCCGCCCTCGCCGCCGCGGATGATGCCCAGCAGCATCATCACGCCCATGGCGACGAACGCCAGCACCGCGACCACCTTGATCAGCGCGAACCAGAATTCGGCCTCGCCGAAGCCGCGCGCCGACAGCGCGTTCAAGCCGAAGGTGATGGCCAGGAACAGCGCGCTCCAGTAGACGCCCGGCACGTCCGGGAACCAGTACGCCATCACCAGCTGCGCGGCCACCAGGTCCACGGCCACGGTGACGGCCCAGTTGTACCAGTAGTTCCAGCCCAGCGCGAAGCCGAAGCCGTCTTCGACGTAGCGCGCGCCGTAGGTCGAGAACGACCCGGACACCGGCATGGCGGCGGCCAGCTCGCCCAGGCTGGTCATTAGGAAATAGACCATCACGCCGATCAGCACATAGCCCAGCAGCGCCCCGCCCGGCCCGGCCTGGGCGATGGTGGCGCCGGAGGCGACGAACAGGCCCGTCCCGATGGAGCCGCCCACCGCGATCATGGTCAGGTGGCGCGCCGACAGGGCGCGGCGCAATTCGGACGGTTCTGTCGTCCCCTTCTTGCCGCCGTCGCGGTGCTGGTCCTGTTCCGTCAATGCCAAAGTCGTGTTCCTTCAGAGCAAAAAAGCCCCCGCGGATTGTGCCCCCGGGCGCCGTGGGATTTCCACGCAACGCGCGAGCATAGCGCAACTGCCCCCGGTCGTCGAAACGGCCGGAGGCAGGCGTGGATCCGTCCCCGCGCGGGGAATATTGGCGACGGGGCTATTGAAACGCCGTTTCCATGAAGGTGCGCAGCTTGCGCGAATGCAACCGCTCGGGCGGCATGTCGCGCAGGCGCTCGAGCGCCCGGATGCCGATCTCCAGGTGCTGGTTGACCTGGCGGCGGTAGAACGCGCTGGCCATGCCCGGCAGCTTGAGTTCGCCGTGCAGCGGCTTGTCGGACACGCACAGCAGCGTGCCGTAGGGGACGCGGAAGCGGAAGCCGTTGGCGGCGATGGTGGCCGACTCCATGTCCAGGGCGATGGCGCGCGACTGCGCGAAGCGCTCGACCAGCTCGACGTGGTCGCGCAATTCCCAGTTGCGGTTGTCGATGGTAGCCACGGTGCCGGTGCGCATGATGCGCTTGAGATCCCAGCCGGACAGCCCCGCGACCTCTTCGACCGCCTGCTCCAGCGCCACCTGTACCTCGGCCAGGGCCGGCACCGGCACCCAGGTGGGCAGGTCATCGTCGAGCACGTGGTCCTCGCGCACGTAGCCGTGGGCCAGCACGTAGTCGCCCAGCCGCTGCGAATCGCGCAGGCCGGCGCAGTGGCCCAGCATCAGCCAGGCGTGCGGACGCAGCACCGCGATGTGATCGGTGATGGTCTTGGCGTTGGACGGCCCCACGCCGATGTTCACCAGCGTGATGCCCGAATGGTCGCCCCGCACCAGGTGGTAGGCCGGCATCTGCGGCAGGCGCTGCGCCTGGCCGTCGTCGGCCGGGCCGGATTCGCCGCGCCGCGTGATGCGGTTGCCCGGCTCCACCAGCATCTCGTAGTCCTCGTTGCCGCTGGCCATCAGCGCGCGGGCGCGGGCGCAGAACTCGTCGACGTAGAACTGGTAGTTGGTGAACAGCACGAAATTCTGGAAATGCGCCGGCGCCGTCGCGGTGTAGTGCTGCAGCCGGTGCAGCGAGTAGTCCACCCGCTGCGCGGTGAAAGGCGCCAGCGGTTTAGGCTCGCCCTCCTTGCCGCGCCACGAACCATTGACGATGGCGTCATCGGTCACCGCCAGATCAGGCACGTCGAACAGGTCGCGCAGCGGGCGCTTGAGCGCCTCCAGGTGCTCGCCTTCGACATAGGCGCCCTCGGGGAAGGCGAAATGCAGCGGGATGGGGGAATCGGATTCGCCGACCTCCACCGCCACGCGGTGGTTCTGCAGCAGCTGGCCGACCTGCTCGATCAGGTAGTCGCGAAACAGCGCCGGCTGGGTGATGGTGGTCTGGTAGATGCCGGGTTCGGCCACGTGGCCGTACGACAGGCGGGTATCGATGGGATCGTAGGTTTCCACCAGGATGCGGATGGCCGGGTAATAGGCCCGGGCCCGTTCGCGGCCGTTGGACGACCCTTTCAGGACTTCGCGGAACGCCGCCCGCAGGAATGCCGTGTTGCGGGCGTAGATTTCCGCCAGCCGGTCGACCGCCGCCACCGCGTCTTGGTAGGGCTCGAAAGGAATGGCCTCGGGCCGGTTCATCGAGGACAAAGGGTGCACTGCGTTCATCATGCGCTGGACTCCGCTTTCTTATGGTCTTGTTTTCAGCGGCCGCGGTCGGCGATCAAGCCGGAAAGGGCCGATGGCACCGATTATGCCCGACCCGGTCGTCAGATGAAGTGTCATATTGGCCCGCATGGCGGCGCACAATCTTCCGTCTCATGGTCGTCATTGAGATGGAAACAATATATCATTCCGTTTTTCCTTTTTTCACGCCCAGACCATGCCGCCGGCCAACGGCCCTCGCCCGCCCTCGACTCAGCGCCTTGCCCGATGGACGACGCTGGCGTGGCTGTGCGCCTGCCTGCTGCTGGCGCCGCTGGGCGGTGTCCGGCACGCGCTATCGCACCTGTATGGCGAGCCGGCGTCCAGCCAGGATGCCGCGCACACCCCCGACAAGCTCGGCCATTGCGATCTCTGCCACATCTGGGATCTGCTGGACGCGACGCTGCCGGCCTCGTTTCCCGTCATCGCCGGCAGCCCGCCCCGGCTGACGCCGCCGCCGCCCTCCCCGCGCGGCGCCACCCTCGTCACCAGCCCCTGGTTCCAATCGCGCGCCCCGCCCGCCGCGGCCTGATCCCCTCGTGCCCGATATCAACCGCCGCCGACCCTCGGCCGGCATCCAGGACTGCCACCATGTCTTTTGCTTCTTCCTTCGCGGGGACGCGTTCGTCTCTGCGCGCCTTCACCCTGAGCCCGCTGGCCCTCGCCTGCCTGCTGGCGCTGCCGCAGGCCGCCCGCGCCCAGGCCGCCGCCGACGCCACCACGCTGTCGCCCGTCATCATCACCGCCAATCCGCTGGGCAGCGAAGCGCTCGCCTCGCCGTCCACGGTGGTGCAAGGCGCCGACCTCGACCTGCGCCGCGGCTCGAACCTGGGCGAAACGCTCAACGGCCTGCCCGGCGTCTCCACCACCACCTACGGCCCGATGGTGGGCCGGCCCATCATCCGCGGCATGGACGGCGACCGCATCCGCCTGCTGAACAACGGCGTCGGCTCGCTCGACGCCTCGTCGCTGTCGTTCGACCACGCCGTGCCGCAGGACCCGCTGTCCACCAACCGGGTCGAGATCCTGCGCGGCCCGGCCGCCCTGCTGTATGGCGGCAGCGCCATCGGCGGCGTGGTCAACACCATCGACAACCGCATTCCGACCGAACCCATCGACGGCATCCACGGCGACGTCGCCGGCAGCTACGGCGGCGCCAACAACGACCGCAATGGCGCGATCCAGCTCGAAGGCGGCGACGGCAACTTCGCCATCCACGCCGACGCCTTCAGCCGCAAGACCGGCGACCTGCGCATTCCCGGCTACGCCCGCACCGCGCAGCAGCGCGCCATCGACGGCCCTGACCAGGCCCAGCCGCGCGGCACCCTGCCCAACAGCGACGGCCAGGCCAGCGGCGGCGCGCTCGGCATGTCCTGGACCGGCGACCGCGGCTATGCCGGCCTGTCCTACAGCGGCTATGACTCGGATTACGGTTCGGTGGCCGAGCCGGACGTGCGCATCAAGATGCGCCAGGAACGCTTCGGCTTCGCCAGCGAACTGCGCGACCTGGAGGGCCTGTTCACCAGCGTCAAGGTGAACTTCGCCTACACCGATTACCAGCACAAGGAAATCGAGGACGGCGAAACCGGCACCATCTTCAAGAACCGCGGCTACGAGGCCCGCATCGAGGCGCGCCACGCCGACATCGGGCCGCTGCACGGCGTGGTCGGCCTGCAACTGGGCCAGACGCGCTTCTCGGCGCTGGGCGACGAAGCCCTGGTGCCCACCACCGACACCGACTCGGTCGCCCTGTTCGCGCTGGAGGAATGGAAGATCAACGACCGCCTGACGCTGAGCGCCGGCGCCCGCGCCGACCACACCCGCCTGACGCCGGGCGGCGGCGGCAACGAACGCTTCGACGGCTCCAACCGCCGCACCTTCACCGCCGGCAGCTTCTCGCTGGGCGGCATCTACAAGCTGGACAGCGCCTGGTCGGTGGCCGCCAACACCGCCTACACTGAGCGCGCGCCCACCTTCTACGAGCTGTACGCCAACGGCCCGCACGCCGCCACCGGCCAATACCTGGTGGGCGACCAGAACCTGGCCAAGGAACGCGCCTGGTCCGGCGACCTGTCGTTGCGCTACAAGAAGGACGCCGACAGCGCCAGCGTCGGCGTGTTCTACAGCCGCTTCTCCAACTACCTGGCCGAAATGAACACCGGCCGCTTCCGCAACGACGACGGCGACCTGGTCGCGGCCGGCGACGATGGCGCCCTGCCCGAGGCCCGCTACCAGGGCGTGTCCGCGCGCCTGTACGGCGTGGAAGCGGAAAGCAGCACGCGCGTGCTGCAACAGGGCGGCCACAAGCTGGACCTGGGCCTGTCGGGCGACTACACCGTGGCCCGCAACAGCGACACCGGCCGTTCGCTGCCGCGCATCCCGCCGCTGCGCCTGCGCGTGGCGCTGGACTACGGCTACGGGCCCTATAGCGCCGGCGTCAGCGTCTCCAAGGCCTTCGCCCAGCACAGCCGCCCGGACAACGACACCGCCACGGCGGGCTACTACAGCCTGGACGCCAACGCCGGCTACCGCTTCAAGGTTGCGGCGGTGCAATGGCAGGCCTACGTGCGCGGCATCAACCTGACCAACCAGGACATCCGCTACGCCACGTCGGTGCTGCGCGACGTCGCCCCCGAGGGCGGCCGCGCCGTGATGGTCGGCCTGCGCGGCAGTTTCTAGTCGCCAGGCGCGGCGCCCGTTACCTTTTCCCCACTGGCCAAGGTAACGGGCGCGCCGCCAGGATGCTGCATTGCACTACAAATGTAATGAAACTTTATTCCATTACAATGCGATGGCAGTTTGTGAAGCTCAAGCCTCCCCTGCACCCCTTTCCGCCGGCTTGTCCGACCCGACAAAGCCATGCCGCCCACTCCGATTCTTGAAGTGACGTAATGACGCCGCCTACGCGAAAAGCACGATCCGCCCTGTTCCGCCTTCCCGCTTTCCTCTCCGCCCCCCTGCTGGCCCTGACGTTCTCCTGGTTACCCGGCGCCGCCCAGGCGTCCATCCCCTCCGAACAAGCCCGCGCCACCCTGTCCGGCCTGAGCCTGGCGCAGGAACCGACCGTGCCCACCCTGCGCGAACGCGTGGTGCAGGCCGGCCTGTCCGCCATCGGCACGCCCTACAGCTGGGGCGGCGACGACGCCGCCGAAGGCTTCGACTGCAGCGGCCTGGTGCTCTACGTCTTCCGCGAGATCGCGGGCCTGGAACTGCCGCGCACCGCGCGCCAGCAGCGCACCCAGGGCGACACGGTGTCCAACAAGAAACTGCTCAAGCCCGGCGACCTGGTGTTCTTCGCCACCCGCGGCCGCGGCATCACCTCACACGTGGGCATCTACATCGGCCAGGACAAGTTCGTGCACGCCCCGCGCCGCGGCGCCAAGGTGCGGGTGGACGAGATGAAGAATCCCTACTGGTCCAAGCGCTATCTCGGCGCGCGCAGCTACATCGACACGGCCAAGGGCCAGATGCTGGCGCAGAAGTAGATAGGCTCTCACACTGTGCGCTGTGGACTTGCTGCCCCAAGGGGGCAGCAAGGGCGTGAGGCCGCCCGCGCCATCGCCCGCCAGCACGCGTCGATCCAGCATGACCGGCACCTGTTCAGCGGCCTTGTCGGCACGCGCCCTTACTCAAGGCGTTCCTTGCCGCGGCGGGTAAAATGCCGCGGCGGCGGGCGATCCCCCAGCGATTGCGGCGGCCACACGCCCGACGCCCAAGTTGGCCACGATACGCCGTTTGGCGCTGGAGGCGGTGGGCCGCATTTCTCTAGTTGGTGGCACTGGGGAACGAACTGGTAGCCCTTCTTCTGCATGCAGCGTTTAAGCTCATCGCTGAATGCCATTGACTCTTTCAGATACTGTTCAGAAGTGAGCTTGTACTCATTCTTGACGGAGAAATCTCCGTTTCCCTGTCCGCCGCATTCCTTCCAATCCTGCCAACGGGTTTCCTCTGTTTGGCCATTGAGCGGCCAATACCACTCCATCGGGAGGACCACGTGCCCAACCCAGGCGCTCAACACTGGGTCGCAGAGGGTTTGCGACTCGGTGATGCTGCACAAATACCCCCTTTTGTTTATATAGAAGCAGCCAGTCACCGACAGCAGAAGAACAGAGACAAAAAAAAGTCTTATCGTCGTTTTCATCGCTTCATCCTCAGCAAAATGTCCAGCGTCTTCCATGCCTGGGGTGGCAGCGCTTCTGATAACGCAAAAGGAGTGGCGGGCACGAGCGCAATGCCGGTCCAGGTGTCGTACATACCTTTCTGCAAGGGCGTCAGGCCACGCCTGGCATTGCCCTGTTCGTCGTAGAAGCCGCTCAGGGTGCCGCCGATGAAGTCATGCGATCCGCCATAAGCCTCATGTGCAAGATCAAGAATTCCCCCAGGCGAATACGCAAATCCGAGAAGCGTTCCGGGTCCGCCCTGGGTCTCTGCCAATGCGCCCGGACATGTCCTTGCCTTCTCCGCATGACGGATATGCGCGCTTCAATTCGCTATCGCATTGGCCGACGAAGGTGTAGTTTTTTGCCTCCATGCAGAGTCGGATGCGATTGAATAGTGCCGTCGACTCTCTCCAATACTGCTCATGAGTTCGTGTTTTCTCGTCAAGATCATAGGAGCCATCTTTCGCACCGCCACACTCCTTCCAATCCCTCAAACGGGCCTTATCGGTTTGGCCATCGAGTAATCCATAATCTTCCACGCGGAGATTCGCTTTATATATATCCCAGTGCGCATTGTCAGCGCAGGCATTCGGCCCTTGTATGGGGCAGCAGCCAGCCGCCAACAGAGAAAAAAATAGAGGCAAGAATAATCTCATCATCGCTTTTGTCGCTTCGATATCAGAAAATAAATATGCAGATCAACACAGACAAGGTGGCTGGAAGCATGTCAAAAAGGGGTTTTTAGCCCCGAAGCGCATTATCAAGGCGCCCCGCAGGACGGAAATGTGCGCCTGAATTCGCTATCGCATTTTCTGATGTACTGATAATTCTTCTTTAGCATGCACCGTTGAATACTCTGAAGCCTTGACCTTGAATCTGCGGCGTGAAACCATCCATCAGGGTCTCCACCGCAACTGACCCAATCTTGTGATCGTGATTCACTATCCGAACCCACCCAGTAGTCTCGAAGAGGAGTGGGATACATTGCCTCTCTATATGTATTCGGGTAGCAAGAATTCTGCGACGTGGTAATGCCACATAACCGCCCCTGTTTGGTGATGTAGCAGCCAGTCACCGACAGCAGAAGAACAGAGACAAAAAATAGTCTGATCATCGTTTTCATCGTTTCATCCTCAACAAAATGTCCAGCGCTTTCCATGCTTGCGGCGGCAGCGCTTCTGATAGCGCAAAAGGAGTGGCTGGCACGAGGGCAATGCCGGTCCAGGTTTCGTACATACCTTTCTGCAAGGGCGTCAGGCCGCGCCGGGCATTGCCCTGCTCGTCGTAAAAGCCGCTCAGGGTGCCGCCGATGAAGTCATGCGATCCGCCATAAGCCTCGTGTGCAAGATCAAGAACTCCCCCTGGCGAATACGCAAGACCGAGAAGCGTTCCGGGTCCACCCTGATTGCCGCCTGTGGGGCCGGGCATTTCCTTCCCTGGGTCTGATTCGAGAAACTTGGCCAACGACATTTCAGCCCTGGATGGATCAAACTGGACGCGCCCGTTTCCATCCAACTCAAGCTTCGGAATGCCGTTTTCATCGAGTACGGGCTGGTTGTTGGCATCGTGCTGAGTCTTGCACTGTTTATTTGCAGATCCACACAAAATATCCAACACCACCCGCGTCCCCGCCGTCTTAAACCCATCGCCCCGAATACCCGCGCTTTCCCCGCCCTTGTTATCCAGCGTCGTCTCGCCATCGGTAATCCCCGCGAACTTCTCAGAATCCGCGATCGTGTAGCGCCGCATGCGGTCGGCCGCCTCCGACAAACCCGCCTGCAGCGCCGCCACGCCGCCCGAGCCGCCTAGCGCGCCCACCGCCACGTTCAGCAGCCGCTCCTGGGTATTGATCTCGTTGATCTGTGCCTGCAGCGCCTCGATCTTTTCCGGGTCTTGCGTGGCCTTGATCTGCTGGCGCAGTTCCGCGCGTTTCTGTTCCGCGTGGCGTTCGATGGCGGCGCCGGCCTGCTGGCCGAACGCCGCGACGATTTCCGCTTCGGCCTGCACTTGCCGGCGCAGCTTGTCGCCGTCCCATTTTTTCGTCAGGCCGCCGGCGCCATCGCCCGCCAGCACGCTTCGATCCAGCATGGCCAGCACCTGATCGGCGGTCTTGCCGGTGCGTTCCCGCTGGGCGTTGGTATCGGCGATGGTCACGGCCGCGCCGCTGATACCGCTGTGCGTCACGCTGTTCTCGCTGCCCTTGCGCGCGCTCATGCCCGGCGCACCAGCGCTGACGCTGTTGCCGAAGTTGTGCGCCGACCATGTATCACCTTTGCCAGCGACATTGCTGGCCGAGGACTCATCAGCCTTCCTGGCGCTGCCGTCGTCGCCTTCTTTCTTGCCGCCTGACGGCTTGTCGTCACCGGCAACGCTGAAGCCTCCCGACAGGCTCACCCCCGTCGCCTTGTATCGGCTGTGGTTCTCGATGTCGCTGACAGTCAAGCTGCCTGTCATCACGGTATTCAAACCCCGCTTCACCGCCTCTTCGGAAGAGGCGATGGCCGCGCCCTTGAGGTCGGTGTTGTCCTGGACGCTGATCTTGAAGCCGTCATCGCCGGCTTCAAGGCGCGATTGCTCCGTGACGCTGGCGAAATCGCCATCCACCTTGTTGTTGGCGTAGCTGCCACTGGCGGCGAACCCCGTCCCCGCCGTCACGCTGCCGCCGATCTGGGTGTCCCTGCTTTTGAAGGTACTGGTGTCTTGCAGACTCTCGATGCTGAGGTTGCCGCCCGCGTCGGCCACCACCTGCTTGCCGCTGGCCACCGCGCCGCGCAGGCGGGTGTCGCCGCCGGATTCCAGGGTCAGACGCTCGCCGGCGGTGACATGGCTGTGGATCCAGGTCACGTCTTTGCCTTCGCCGTTGCCTCTGGCCCCGCTCGCATTGGCGGTCACGCCGAACGCCGGGCCGCCTTGGCCCACGGAAATCGCCGCGCCCACGCCCGCGCTGGCGCTGCTGTGCTTGCGGTCGGTTTCGACGGTGTTTCCAGCCGCCAGCAGGTTGATGCCGCCATCGGCCTTCAGTATGGCGTCGCCACCCGCGCTGATGTCGCTGCCGCGCACGGTCAGGTCTGAATCCCGACTGCCGGCGGCACGGATGCGCACATCGCCGCCCGCGGCCACGCTTGAACCGGCAGCCGTATCGGTGGCGGTGGTGGATTTGCTGCCGCTTTTGCTGGCACCCACGGTGATGGAAACATTGACGCCGCCGGCCGCCTGCGGGTCGGCCTGGACGGCATCGTAGGCGTTCTTGGCCGCCAGCCCCGTGGTTGCGCCTGCCAGCGCCCGCATGCGTCCGTCAGTCGTCTGGCCGACAGCGCGCTTCATCTGCCCTGCCGTCTCGATGGCCGCAAGCACCGGAGCCGACAACGCCACGGTCAGTCCGGACTGGCGGAACTTGCTTTGTTCCACGCTTCTGCCGGTTTCCCGCGCTTCGACGATATCCACCTTTTGGGCGTGGATGTCGATATCGCCTTGCGGCGCCAGTACGTGGCTGCCGATCTGCTGGTAGTGGTCACCCGCCACCAGGGTCACGTCGCCCTCCGTGGAACCCACGGTCGAGGCGGCGGCACGGGTACTGACGTCCCGGCGGTCGCCGCTTTGCATCTGGCTGCCGATGGTGAAGGCGAGCCCCCCGGCGTAGAGGAAGCCACTTTTTCGGGTTTCCTTGAAATGGCTTTCCGTGCTGCTTTCGGTGGCGGCCTGGAGGGTCAGGTTGTTGTTGGCCACAATGGTCGTGCCGGCATCGGAGACGACGTTGCTGCCGGTGACGGTGACGTTCTGGCCGCGCACCGCGACGGTGTTGCCGCTGAAGGTGCTGGCAATCGCCCGGCTATCTTCCCGGCTGTCGCGGGCGGTCTTTTTGCTGGAGCCCAGCAGGCTCCTGGACTTGTGCTGGTGGCCTTCGGCCCAGTTGCTGCTCGCTTCGCCAGCCAGGATGTTCACGTCGCCCTGCGCCACGGCAGCCAGGACGCCCTGCTCGCTGGTGACACTGGCGGCGGTGGCGTTCAGGTCGCGCCCGGCTTGCAGGCGCAGGTCGCCTGCCGTGCTGATCTGGCTGCCCACATCTTGCGCGTAGCCTTGTTTGAGATAGTTGTGGGCGTTGCCGACGTTGTTTTCCTGTTCGGCGATCCTGACCGTGCCCAGCGTCAGGTCGCGGCCGGCGACGACAGCCGTCTGACCATCCTTGCCGCTATGGATGACCCGGGCCGCAATCAGACTGGCGTCGCGGCCCGCCGAGGCGAGCAGAATGCCGCCCGGGTTGGTGACGTAGAGGCCCGCCACGCGGTCCAGGCTGGTTCGGCTGAAATCGCTGCGTCCGGCCCGCCTGGCGCCGCTGTGGGTGGTACTGGCGACATTGAGGTCGCGTCCTGCCATGAGCTGTAGGGCGCTACCCGCGCTCAGGGTTCCGCCGATGTTGTCGATATCGGTCCGGGCGTCAAGCGCCATGGCACCGCCAGCGATGCGCCCGCCAAGATTACGCAGGTTCTCGCCGGCAAGGTTGACCACCGCACGTCCGGCAATGGTGCCGGAATTGACAAGATCGCCTTTCAGGTTGAAGTCGATGGCACTGGCGGCCAACAGGGTACCGTTGCCGTCAATGTCGCCTGGCATTACGCGGACGTACACCTGTGGCACCAACGCGCGCGTGATACTGCCGTCGGCCAGCGTCACGTCGCGTTCGACCAGCCAGACGATGTCGCTGGTGAGCTGGGCCACCTGCCTGGCACTGAGTGCCACGCCAGGACGCAGATTCCATTCTTTCGCATAGGTGACGCCTGCGTCCAACAATGCCTGGTACTGCGCTTCGTCATCGGCGTAGCTGTCGAGGAATCGGCGGCCAGTCAACTGGCCTATCTGGTCGCGAACCAGTTTCTGTTCGTAGAAGCCGTCGCCCAGTCGCTTGTGCACGGTGGCCGGGTCATGGCCAAGCTGGGACAGCATGTAGTCGGAACTGAGCCAGTTTCGGTAGTCGGCGAAACGCGGGTCGGTCTCGACCAGGTGGCCACTGGCATTCGGGGCAACACGAAACAGGCTGTTGGCGGGCGTGTTCGCGTCCACCTGAACGGTGCGAATGATCACCGGCGCCTCGCCGTTGCCGCCCGCCGCCTCCTGTCCCGGGATCCGACCGGGACCGCTACCGTCATTAACATGTGCCCCCGTAACCTCCCCCGGACTGTCGACGCGGTTTACGTCCGCCAGGACTTCCGTTATCCGTTTTGGGTCAGAACTGCCGTTGGCGCGGACGCCGTCGCCCACAATGGCGCCGACCTGATGCTCCTGGCGTTCAGTCACCGCGAAGCCGCTGCCTGTGCCAGCGGCATTCTGCACGACGCTGGAAACATCGAGGTCGATCGTGTGCACGATGTCGTCCGGGGCGTAGGCAATCTTCCCGTCCCATTTGCGCTGGTGATAACGTTTTGTGCCACCACGCCATTTTGAGTAGGTGTACTGGCTGGTTCCGCTCTGACGGATCCTGTTCTCGCCCGGGGCAGCCACGTTGTCGGTCCGGGTCAGGTCGCCCTGCAGGACGCCGCCAGCGATGATCCGGCTCTTGTCGTTGACCAGTTCATCGCCACGCAAGGTCATGTTGCCGCCCGCGCGGATGAGCGCCGGCGCGCTTTCGACCACCTGCGTTTGGTACTCGGTCCGGATGACGTCGTATTGGGTCCAGTCATGAATCTTCGCACCAGTTTGCTTGTGGCGATAACGCCCGGCGCGGCTCCAGCCTTCCCAGCGGTACTCGCCGGCATCGTGTTTTTCAGGATTGCCTTCAGGTTGGATATACAGGTACCTGGTCGGGCCGCTGATTTGCGCCAGTTCGGTACGGAAATGCAGATTGCGATTGAGCAAACGGGCGCTGTCGACGGTCAGGCCGCACAGTGACTCGATGGTGGCGCTGTCATTGAGGATGAGATCGGCGCTTGCGGCGGCCTGGTCGTTGGCGTCCAGCGTGCCGCCGATGTTCAGCGCATCACTGCCGCCGCCCGCGCTGAAAATCAGCGCCTTCTCCCGGTTGTTGATTAAGCGGGCGCCAATATCCAGACGCTGACGCGCCGCGAGGACAGCGGCGAGACCTTCTTCCTCGCGGTTGTTGACGGTACCGGCCCGGATGGCAAGATGATCGCCATAGAGCCGACCGCTGCCCACGTTATCCAGGGCGCCAGCGTCGAGGCGTGTCTGGCTGCCGTCGATAAGTCCGCGGTTGGTCAGGATGTTGCGGGCAGCGATGGTGGTACGTACGCCACGCATCTCACCGGTGACGCTGTTGTTGACGTCGGCTCCCTGTACGTCCAGGTCGCCCGCCTGCAATATGCCATGGTTGGTCAACAGGCCCGCGGTGCCGATATCGGCACGGCCGTTGGCGGTGATTTCCCTGAGGTTGGTGAAGTCCTGCCGCAGGCTCAGGCGCAAATCCCCCCTGGACAACAAGCTGCCATCACCGCCCAGGCTGTCGGCGGCCACGTTGATTAATTGGCCGGCAATCAGCGTGCCGAGCGGATTCAGGACACGGCTGACGGCGATGTCGATGCTGCCGCCCGAAGAGATACCGCCGCGCGTGTTATCGAGCTGACCTGCCGCGTCCGGGCCACGGATACCGATACGGCCGTCGGCTGCGATGGTGCCGGCGGTGTTGTCAACGTGGCTGGCTGCGAGCGCCACGCTGGCGCCCTGCAAGCCGAGCGGCTGACTGGCGTGCACGCTCTGCGTGTCGCGATTGAGGATCCGCGCGGCGTTAAGAGTCAGGCCATTACCCGCGGCCATCAGGCCGCCACTGTTGTTTGCGACCCCGGAGAGGAAGGCCTTCAGGTCATTGCCCGCCTGAACCCTGCCGCCAGCGTTACCGATCGACGTTGCGCCGATATCGGCATCAGCGCTGCCTCCCAGTTGCCCGGCAGCGTTGTCGATGTCGCCGGTATGGGCAATCAGATCTCCCTGGCTATGCACGACGCCGTCGCGATTATTCAGGTCGCCGCTGTTCAGAGCCAGCGTGTCGCCGCTGAGGATGCCCCCGGTGCTGCCGGCATCGATATTGGTCAGTGCCTGGCCATGCGTGTCCACGCGCATCCCCTGCCGGGACTGCAGCAGACCGTGGGCATTGTTCAGCGCACCGCTGTCGATGTCGAGCAAACCTCCGGTGCTGGCGATGGTGCCGCCGGCATTGTCGAGCGAGGCCAGACGCGTATCAACCGCGACGCTGGCGCCGAGCACCGTGCCGCCGGCATTGCCGAGTCCACCATTGGCCAGACTGACATCACCCGTAGCCTGCAGGATGCCGCCAGCATTCTCGGTGCGGCCGCGAGTGTCCACGCCCAGCCTGCCTTCGGTGGAGAAGATCCGCGCGCCATCGCGGTTGTCCAGCGAGCCGCCTCGCACGTCGACCTTGCCAACGCTGGCTATGAGGCCGCCGTCATGGTTATCAAGGTTGCCGGCGACGTCGACGTCCAGGCCCCCGTCGCAGGCACTCTGTACCGTGCCGCGCTGGTTGAGCAGTCCTCCCGCCCGCACGGTGGTGGCTCCGGCCGTGACCAGCGTGCCGCCGGCATTGTCCAGAAAGCCCGCCACGTCGATGCGGGTGTCCGCCGTGCCCGCCGTCTGCACGATGCCATCGCGGTTAACCAGCGAGCCGGCCTGGAGATCGAGTGCGCCATTACCGGCGATGGTCCCCGCGGAATTGTCCACGCGCTCCCTAGCCCGGATCGTAAGCAGGTCCTCGCCGGTGGCGATGAGTTTGCCGCCGACATTGAGCAGGCGACCGGTATTGATACGAATACGCTCGCCGGAGGTGTTGCCGCCGCTGAGGTCAGTGCTATCGCCACGGATATCGAGCGCGCCATTGCTGACGATGCTCCCGCCGGCCCCCTGCAGGTCGGTGGCCTGTAACGTGGCATCACCCGATGTGATGACATTGCCGCGACGGTTATCAAACTGCCCTTCAACGACAATGTGGCTGGCGTTGCTGGCCAGCGTACCGTCGCGGTTGTCGAGCCGTCCCTTGATCCTGATGTGAGTATCGGAAGTGTCGCTGTGCAGGAAAGCGCCGGCACGGTTGGAGAATTCCTGCGCGTTCAGGACGACAGGACCGTTCAGTTGCATCAGACCTTCATCGTTGTTGAGCAGCCCCGTGGTCATCCGGGCGTCGGCAGCAATCCTGATTTCTCCATTGTGGTTGCCGAGGTCGCCACCGCTCACTTCAAAATGACGCGCGGCCAGATGTCCACCGTCATTGTCGAGACCGTCGCTTGCGCTCAAGTCGATGCGCCCGCCAGCCAGGATGCGGCCGCCGTCGTTGTCAATCGTGGAGATGTTGAGTGCCCCCTTGGGCAACGATGCAACGCCGGCGCCCGGCTGAGTGCCATCGTCGCCGGCGTTCCCGCCATGTGGCGAGTCCCCGGCAGCGCTGTCAGTTCCGCCGTCCGTACCCGCATTCGGCACGTCACCAACGCCCGAAGCCGTATCCGTCTGTGGCGCGGCGAGGCCGATACGACCGCCATCGCGGTTACTGATGTGACCCGTCTGAAGTGCCAGGTCCTGCAAGCCGGTCTGTCCGATGACCCCGCCACGGTTGGTCAGGGACTGCGCAATCGCTTCGATACGTCCCGCATTGAGTGTCCCCTTGCGGTTGTCGATATCCTTCGGGGTGTTGATCACCAATTCGCGGCCTGCACTGAGCGTGCCGGTATTGGCAAGGCCGCCGCTCGCGTCCAGGCGGGCGTCGGTGCCGGCCTGCATCGTTCCGAGGTTTTCCAGACGTCCGTCGGCGGTGAGCACCAGTTGCCCGGCCTGAGCGCCCATCGTGCCGGCGTTGCGCACCCCGACGCCATGCTCGGTTCCCACCAGCACGATTTTCTGGCTGTACATGCCGCCGAGCGCGCCGACATCCAGCGCGAAGGCTGGCGCATCACCACTGGCGGCGGTCTTCCGTACCTTCGCATGGTCGGCGCTGACGTCATTGCTCCCGGTGGTGATCTGAAGCTGCCGCGCCCAGATCCCGGCGTTGGCTTGCACGGAGCGGGCAATCAGATCCGTGTAGTTCGTGGCACTGGCATCCATGCCCTGGCCATCGACACGGATGGTGCCGCCCTTGACCCGATAGCTCTCCAGCGCACCCCCATTGATGACTGGCCGGCCGGTGGTGAGGATGGCCCGGTCCGCGTTGATGAAGCCGCAGCCATCGCAGGAAATGCCTGCCGGGTTGGCGATGACAAGCTGCGCCCGATCGCCCGCGACTTCGACATAGCCATTGAGCCGGCTCGGGTCACTGGAGTTGACTTCATTGAGGATGACACGGGCCGTGCCGCGCGCCAGCCACGGGTTGCCCTGAACCCAGCCGCCGAGCTGCGTTTGCGTGTCCCTGCGGGAATTGTTGAGGATGGCGCCCTGCTGCCCGACATCGAACTGACTGTAGGTATTGCGTGAAACGCCGGCTGCACTCGGGGTCTGAATATTCACCAACGGGACGCCGTTAGCCGCTTCCAGCACCGTCGGCCGCTGATTGCCGGGAGCGCCAGGGTCGGCCATGACCTGTGCATTCGCCGATGTAATGATGGCCGCTTGCCCGAGAGCGAAAGCCAAGGCAAGGCCCAGCGGTCTGAATGTGGCAAAGAAACGGCTGCCGACGGCGCCCCCACCCGCGCCTTGACCCGGTCCGTCACGCCGGGCAATTTCCGCGACGACCTGGAACAGGCCCAGTGCCCGGTTGAAAACAATGCGGTGGAGGTTCCTGTTCATGCCATCGATTTCCTTTGCTTGCGCGCAATCCGTGCGGACTCAGCAGGACCAGTTGAGGCTGAAACCGGTCGTCAGCGACCCGCCCCGGAAACCTCCAGGCTTTGAGAGCGGCGTGCCAGCAGACAGATCCCACCAGAATCCTGCGGCGCCCCCGCGCAGGCCTATGACCGCGCCTGCAAGATTGCGCCCCTGGAGCCAACGAGTGGAAGGGCCGGATACATGGCCGTAGTCAGCCCCGAGATAGAGTTCCTGTGCGGCGCCCAGCTGCAGACCGATTTCGTTGCGCCAGACCCAGCCACGCTCGCCCATGAGCGTCAGTTCGCCGTCAAAGCCGCGCACGGTGTAACGACCGCCGATCGAGAAGCGGTCTTGCGGCACCAGCGGAGTACGCTCCCATTGCGCGCGCCAGTTGCCGGTGTAACGGGCTCGCAGCGCCCCTGGCCGGAACGGGACCACCAGTTGAATGTCGGCGGTGATGACCTTCATCCGCGAAGTGCCTTCGCCAAAGTCTTCTTCGGGCGCGGCCATCGCTTTGAAAGCGCCAGTGCCATGCCGCCAGGCGAGACCCGCATCAAGCGCGCCTTCGCCCAGGAATTCACGGTGAGTCAGGCCCAGTTCCCAACCGCCGGCGCGGCGCTGTTGAACCCCGATTTCGGTGTCGTCGATGAAGTTGCCGGACCTGCGCATCCAGCCGCGTCCGTAGAACGAGGTTTTACGGCTGGCATCCCGGTACACCAGACGCGACAGGCGCATTTCAGCGTTGTTGCTGGTACCGCTGTAGACATAGTTCTGACGATATCCGGCAACGGTCTGGTGGTACCTGTAGCCGCTGATGGTGGTGCTGAGTGTCCAGTAGCCCCAGGGCACGCCGTAATGTGTGGTGTAACCCCGAGTACCCTTACCGCTGGCGTTGAACATGTCGCGGCTGACGTTGATGTAAAACAGATCGTTCCACGAGAGCGGGGAGTCGAGCGAAAGTGTGGCTGCGCCTTGAAGCTTGCCGGTCGCCCTGCTGCCGGCGTCGTCCAGTGACACGCTGAAGCGCACGGGTGGGGAACGCTGCTGCCAGAGGATCACCACATCGCTGTCGCCCGGGCGTGCATCGTCTCCCTCAGCAGGCGTGATTTGAATGTCAGCCTCTACGGTCGGCACGCGTCTGAAGTTTTCCAGTGCCTGTTCGATATCGCGCAGATTGAGCAGGTCGCCGCGCCTGACCGGCACGGCGTTCGAGGCCGTGGCCTGGCGCGACGTGCCCGGCGAAAAACGAATGGCGCGGACGCGACCGGGCACGACGGTAAGCGTCAGCGTGCCTCCCTTCAGATCTTGGGGCGCGGCGAGGATACGGGTGGTGACGAACCCCCGCGCAACGACGGCGTTCTGCACGCGCGCCATGACCACGCTGATGCCCTCGGCGCCAAGGCAGCGTCCCGTGGCGGTATCGTTCTTGGGGTCGGCGGCGCTCAGGGCCCAGAGAAACCGCTGGGCATCCTCGCCATCGAGCCGGATACGGCCAATCGGTAAACATGGCGTTTCGTCCTGCGGCAACAGATCCAGCGACGGAGCGCGCGCCGGCTGCGCCCGTGCATTCGGCGCCGTTTCCTGCTGCTTGCGCAATCTCCTCACGCGCTCCTGCTGGCGCAACAGTTCCTGCGCGGCGCCATCCTGCGTCTGTGCAGACGCCGAGACCATGAACACCAGCAGGCTGAACGAGAGCCATACCCCCTGCCGCAACCACCCGACCATCCCCTCTCCCTATGTACCCGCACGCAATCATGCTTAGGCATTGGATGGAGGGAAGGCGAAGATTGGAATGCCGCGAGCCGGTTTGTCCGACCAAGCGTTGGTCGTAAGTCACACTCTCGGATCAGATAACCTATTGACGGTGAGCGGCGGCAGTGCATCAGACTTCATGCCCGGCAAGAAACCGGAAACCAAACAAAAAAAAGCGCCCTCGGGCGCTTTTTTTGTTGGTGACGCTCGCCGCGGTCAACCGCGGCCGACAAACGGCATGGTAGTCGCCATGATGGTCATGAACTGCACGTTGGTGTCCAGCGGCAGGCGGGCCATGGCGGCGACGGCCTGGGCCACGTGGGCCACGTCCATGCGCGGTTCGACCTTGGTGCTGCCGTCGGCCTGCAGGATGCCGGCGGCCATGCGCTCGGTCATGTCGGTGGCGGCGTTGCCAATGTCGATCTGGCCGCAGGCGATGTGGTACGGCCGGCAGTCCAGCGAGATCGACTTGGTCAGGCCGGTGACCGCGTGCTTGGTGGCGGTGTAGGCGATCGAGAACGGGCGCGGCGCGTGCGCCGAGATCGAACCGTTGTTGATGATGCGGCCGCCCTGCGGCGTCTGTGCCTTCATGACCCGGATCGCGGCCTGCGCGCACAGGAACATGCCGGTCAGGTTGGTATCGACCACCTCGCGCCAGAGCGCCACCGGCAATTCCTCGATCGGCATGGCGGGCGCGCCGCGGCCGGCGTTGTTGAACAGCACGTCGAGACGGCCGTACTCACGCTGGGTGGTGTCGAACAGCTCGCGCACCGCCTGTTCATCCGACACGTCGGTCGGCACCACCAGCGCCCGCACCCCGTCTTCGCCCGCCGCCGTGCGCGTGGCTTCGAGCGGCTCGCGCCGGCGGCCGGCCAGCACCACGCGATAGCCCTGCGCCAGGAATTCCAGCGCCACCGCCCGGCCTATGCCGGTGCCGGCGCCCGTGACCAGCGCAACGCGGGGAGGTTCGATCTCGTTCGTGTGCATCGGATGCTCCTTGTTATCTGTCGGCGAAATGCTACCCGAATCATTCTGGCGATGCTGCAAGCGAACGTTCCATCGTTCGCGCGCGCCGCCCGCCCCAGGCCGCGGTCATCGGCACGGCCCCGCGCCACACCCCGCGCGCCAGGCGATCGACGTCCGGCAACCGCGCCGCGCGGCGGAAAACGATGGCGGCGGACGCGACATCGAACAACGCCCCTTGCCGCCCATTGCGTCCGGACAAACCCCGTCCGCCGCCGCCGATGGCGCGCAAGGCGCGATCAATGCTTTGCGCTGTCACAAATTTCCATATAATTTTGGGAAATTAACTTATTACCAAAATTCCAATAAACCCCGGAGATACCCATGGCGTTACAGCCCCAACTCCGCCGTTGGGCAGGCATGCTGGCCCTTGGCGCCAGCGGACTCGCCGCCCTGCCCGGCGCGGCGCTCGCCGCCCCCGACGGCCGCCAGATCAGCACCCAGGGCGCCAATGGCGCGCCCGCCTGTATGACCTGTCACGGCGCCCAGGGGGAAGGCAACCCCGCCGCCGGCTTCCCGCACCTGGCCGGCCTGGGCGCCGCCTACCTGGCCGAGCAGCTCGAGGCGATGGCCAACGGCTCGCGCGTCAGCCCGGTGATGGCGGCCACCGCCAAGGCGCTGGATCCGGCCCAGCGCCAGGCCGTGGCCCAGTACTACGCCGCCCTGCCCGCGCCGCTGAACATCGACCGGCTGGCCGCCACCGCGCGGCAACTGGCCAAGCCGGACGACACCGGCGCCTGGCTCGCCACGCGCGGCGCCTGGGACAAGAACGTCCCCGCCTGCAACCAGTGCCACGGCCCCGGCGGCATCGGCGTCGGCGCCAACTTCCCCAGCCTGGCCGGCCAGCCCGCGGCCTACATCGCCGGCCAGTTGCGTGCCTGGCGCCAGGGCCAGCGCCCGCCCGGCCCGCTGGGCCTGATGCCGGCCGTCGCCACCCGCCTGACCGACGCCGAGATCGACGCCGTGTCCGCCTATTACGCCGGCCTGCCCAAGGCCGCCGACCTGCTTGCCGCGCAAGCCAACACCGCCGCGGGAGCCAAGCCATGAATCCGATCCGCCACCGCTTCGCCCGCCTGTTGCTGCTGGCCGCCGTGGGCGCCGGCGCGCTGATGTCGACCGCGACGGCCGCCGCCGCCGACGCGCGCCCCGCATTCACGCCGCCCAGCGCCGCGTCGCTGCCCGACACCGAATTCGGCAAGATCGTGCGCCAGGGCGAGCAGATCTTCCTGCACACGCCGCAGAACGCCAGCAAGTTCGTCGGCAACGACCTGAACTGCGCCAGCTGCCACCTGGACGCCGGCCGCCGGCCCGATTCCGCGCCGATGTGGGCGGCCTACGTGCTGTATCCGGCCTACCGGGCCAAAAACGGCCACGTCAACACGCTGGCCGAGCGCCTGCAGGGCTGTTTCCGCTTCAGCATGAACGGCAAGCCGCCGGCCGCCGACGATCCGGTGCTGACCGCGCTGCAGACCTACATGTTCTGGCTGGCCAGCAAGGCGCCCACCGGCGTGGCCCTCAAGGGCCAGGGCTACCTGAAGCTGCCTGCGCCGGCGCAGAAGGCCGACTACGTGCGCGGCAGCGAGGTCTACGCCCAGTACTGCGCCGTCTGCCACGGCGCCGAGGGCAAGGGACAGAAGAACGGCGAGCACTGGGTGTTCCCGGCGCTGTGGGGGCCGGATTCCTTCAACTGGGGCGCCGGCATGCACCAGATCGGCAACGCCGCCGGCTTCATCAAGGCCAACATGCCGCTGGGCCAGGCGGGGATGCTGAGCGACCAGGAGGCTTGGGACGTGGCGTATTTCATGAACGCGCATGAACGGCCGCAGGATCCGCGCTACACCGAATCGGTCGCCAAGACCCGCGCCAAGTACCACGACTCCGACGATTCGCTGTACGGCATCGAGGTCAACGGCCACCTGCTCGGCAGCGATTCGCCCGCGCCGGGCGGCAAGCTGACGCAGGCGGCAGCCCGCTGACGTTACGGCGCGGCGGGTTTTCCCCCTGCCGCGCCGCGCGATTTGCTATCCTTCTGGTCTCGGCATCACACGCTCGTCACATTCATGCACGCCACTTCCGGCAATGTTTTCATGGTCGTCGCCCCCAGCGGCGCCGGCAAATCCAGCCTGGTCAAGGCCTTGCTGCAGCAAGACCCGTCCATTCTCCTGTCCGTCTCCTGCACCACCCGTGCGCCCCGCCCCGGCGAGGAAGACGGCCGCGAATACCGCTTCATCGGCATCGACGAATTCAAGCAGCTGCGCGACGAGCAGCGGCTGCTGGAATGGGCCGAGGTGCATGGCAATTTCTACGGCACGCCGCGCGACCGCATCGACGAAGCCACCCGCGAAGGCCGCGACGTGCTGCTGGAGATCGACTGGCAGGGCGCGCGCCAGGTGCGCCAGCGTTTTCCCGGCGCGATCGGCATCTTCGTGCTGCCGCCGTCCATCGAGGAACTCGAAAGCCGGCTCAAGGCGCGCGGCCAGGATGCGCCGCAGGTGATCGCGCGCCGGCTGATGGCCGCGGGCGGCGAAATCGCACACGCGCCGGAATGCGAATATGTTATTATTAATCAAGAATTTAGCGTAGCCTTGTCGGAACTGACTCAAATCGTCAGCGCCGCACGGCTGCGTTTTTCGTCTCAGGCCGCCCGCCACGCCGAACTGTTCGCACAGCTTGGCATCCCGGCAGCCCACTGAAACGAATCCGCATTCTCCCTATCCACCATCAGCACCAGGTGTCCTAATGGCTCGCATTACCGTCGAAGACTGTCTGAATCAGATCCCCAACCGTTTCAAGCTCACGCTGGCCGCCACCTACCGCGCCCGCGAGCTGGCGCAAGGCCATGCCCCGCGCCTGGACAGCAAAGACAAGCCCACCGTCACGGCCCTGCGCGAAATCGCGGGCGGCCTCACCGGCGCGGAAATGCTGCGTAAAGTTCCCACCTGATCTTCCCCGGGGGGCGGCAAGCATGGCTTTTCCCGGGCTGAAGTACGCTTCATCTGGTCTGCTTGCCGCGCTCCGTGCCGGCTCCCGTCTCGGGCGCCGCACCGGCAAGAAAGACAAGAATTCCCCCACGCCAGCCTCCGTCGCCGCGCAAGAAGCGGCGGATGCGACCGCCTCGCCGGTCGCCTCGCTGGCACCGCTGACCGAAATCATCGGCAGCTATCTCGACAAGAAAGATGTAGAACGCGTCCGCGAAGCCTACCGCTTCGCCGATCAGGCGCACCTGGGCCAGTTCCGCGCCAGCGGTTCGCCCTACATCTCGCACCCCATCGCCGTCACGGAAATCTGCGCGGGCTGGAAGCTCGACGCGAACGCGTTGTCCGCCGCCCTGCTGCACGACGTGATGGAAGACCAGGGCATCGCCAAGCACGAGCTGGCCGAGAAATTCGGCCCTGAAGTCGCCGAGCTGGTCGATGGCCTGTCCAAGCTGGACCGCCTGGACTTCGCCACCAAGGCCGAGCAGCAGGCCGAGAGTTTCCGCAAGATGCTGCTGGCGATGGCGCGCGACGTGCGCGTCATCCTCATCAAGCTGGCCGACCGCCTGCACAACATGCGCACGCTGGACGCGGTCAACCCCGAGAAGCGCCGCCGCATCGCCCGCGAAACGCTGGACATCTACGCGCCCATCGCCCACCGGCTGGGCCTGAACCTGCTGTTCCGCGAACTGCAGGACCTGTGCTTCGCGGCCATGTACCCGAACCGCTATCAGGTGCTGTACAAGGCCGTGCTGGCCGCGCGCGGCAACCGCCGCGAAGTGATCGGCAAGATCGCCGATTCGGTGCGCGCCGCGCTGCCGGCCGCCGGCATCGAGGCCGAAGTCACCGGCCGCGAGAAGACGCTGTTCGGCATCTACCGCAAGATGGTCGACCAAAAGAAGTCGTTCTCCGACGTGCTCGACATCTACGGTTTCCGCGTCATCGTCCACACGCTGCCCGAGTGCTACCTGGCGCTGGGCACGCTGCACCAGCTGTACCGGCCGGTGCCCGGCAAGTTCAAGGACTACATCGCGATCCCCAAGGTCAACGGCTACCAGTCGCTGCACACGACGCTGGTGGGTCCCTACGGCACGCCGGTGGAATTCCAGTTCCGCACCCGCGACATGCATCACGTGGCCGAGGAAGGCGTGGCCTCGCACTGGCTGTACAAGGGCGCCGACCTGACGCTCAACGACCTGCAGAAACGCACCCACCAGTGGCTGCAATCGCTGCTGGACATCCAGAGCCAGACCGGCGATTCGGGCGAATTCCTCGAACACGTCAAGGTCGATCTGTTCCCGGACGCCGTCTACGTCTTCACCCCGCGCGGCAAGATCATCTCGCTGCCGCGCGGCGCGACGCCGGTGGACTTCGCCTATGCCATCCATACCGACATCGGCAACCAGGCGGTGGCGGCCAAGGTCAACGGCGAGTTCGTGCCGCTGCGCACGGAACTGAACAGCGGCGACACGGTGGAAATCGTCACCTCGCCCGCCTCGCGCCCGAACGCGCAATGGCTCAACTACGTGCGCACCGGCCGCGCCCGCTCCGAGATCCGCCACTACCTGCGCACCGTCAAGTACGAGGAATCGGTGGCCTTCGGCGAGCGCCTGCTGGGCCAGGCCCTGCAAGAGCTGCACATGCCGCTGCCGGCCACCGACGATCCGGCCTGGCAGAAGCTGGCGCGCAGCACCGGCGCCAGCTCGCGCGAGGAAATCCTGGCCGACATCGGCCTGGGCAAGCGCCTGGCCGCCGTGGTGGCGCGCCGCTTCGCGCCCGAGCACCAACTGG
>Ga0189292_10236_pt1 | contig 23989 bp, 21 predicted proteins | sample UW1oraminimetaG_FD_130317 | JGI IMG/M metagenome (GOLD analysis project Ga0189292, IMG submission 130317) | Marine microbial communities from the Costa Rica Dome - UW179A-orange mini metaG | ecosystem: Environmental > Aquatic > Marine > Oceanic > Photic zone | place: Costa Rica: the Eastern...
GTAGCCGGCGTCAAGCGCGTCGTGGTGCTGATGGAGCACACCGCCAAGGGCGGCGCGCACAAGATCCTGCCGGCCTGCGACCTGCCGCTGACCGGCCTCGGCGTGGTCGACCGGATCATCACCGACCTCGGCGTGCTGGACGTCACCGAGCAGGGCCTGAAGCTGGTGGAGCTGGCCGAAGGCGTCAGCTTCGACGAACTGCAGGAGGCCACCGGCAGCCCGATCCAGCGCTGAAACCTGGGTGCGGGAAGAACGCCGGAGCACCCCTTGCCCGCCGCGCCTTCCCGCCTGCCCCGAACGCCCCGAGCCGGCGGCGCGCCAGCACTGGCCAGTCACCCAGGCGCCCGTATACTGCGGCATCGACCGGTCTGCCAGCGCGCTGACCAACGGCTTGCCCCCTGTCGTTCGAGGGCACCCTTTCCCGGAGCCAGGCCGCGTGCCTGATCCTCGCGTTACGCCCCGGCGTAGCGCCTTTTTATTCGGAGTCCGTCATGCAAGACGTCGTCATCGTAGCTGCAACCCGCACCGCCATCGGCAGTTTCCAGGGCTCGCTGGCCAATGTGCCGGCAGTCGAACTGGGCGCCACCGTGATCCGCGCCCTGCTGGAAAAGACCGGTATCGACCCGGCCCAGGTCGATGAAGTCATCCTCGGCCATGTGCTCACCGCCGGCGCCGGGCAGAACACCGCACGCCAGGCCTCGATCAAGGCCGGCCTGCCCCACGCCGTACCGGCCATGACGCTGAACAAAGTCTGCGGCTCGGGCCTCAAGGCCGTGCATCTGGCCGTGCAGGCGATCCGCTGCGGCGACGCCGAGGTGGTCATCGCCGGCGGTATGGAGAACATGAGTCTGGCGCCCTACGTCATGCCCGGCGCGCGCACCGGCCTGCGCATGGGCCACGCGCAGATGGTCGACAGCATGATCACCGACGGCCTATGGGACGCCTTCAACGACTACCACATGGGCATCACCGCGGAGAACCTGGCCGACAAGTACGGCATCGACCGCGCCCAGCAGGACGCCTTCGCCGCGCAGTCGCAGCAGCGTGCCGCGGCGGCCATCGAAAGCGGCCGCTTCGATGCCGAGATAACCCCGGTGCTGATCCCGCAGCGCAAGGGCGATCCGCTCGCCTTCGCCCGCGACGAGCAACCCCGCGCCGGCACTACGGCCGACTCCCTCGGCGGCCTGCGCGCAGCGTTCAAGAAGGACGGCAGCGTAACCGCCGGCAACGCTTCGACCCTCAACGACGGCGCCGCCGCGGTGGTGCTGATGAGCGCCAGCAAGGCCGAGGCCCTGGGCCTGCCGGTACTGGCGAAGATCGCCGGTTACGCCAACGCTGGCGTCGACCCGGCGATCATGGGCATCGGCCCGGTTTCCGCTACCCGCCGCTGCCTGGAGAAAGCCAGCTGGTCGCTGGCCGAGCTGGACCTGATCGAAGCCAACGAAGCCTTCGCCGTGCAGGCGCTGTCGGTGGGTAAGGAATTGGGCTGGGATGCCGATAAGGTCAACGTGAACGGCGGCGCCATCGCCCTCGGCCACCCGATCGGTGCCTCGGGCTGCCGCATCCTGGTGACGCTGCTGCACGAGATGCAGCGCCGCGACGTTCGCAAGGGCCTGGCAACACTGTGCATCGGTGGTGGCCAGGGAGTAGCCTTGGCAGTCGAACGCTCCTGAACGCGCCATCGCGGCAGGGCATGCTGGCAGACACGCGCCCGGTTCGCCGGGCGCGACAGAGGATGATCGGAAGAATCATGGCGAAACAGACCTACAGTATTTCCGACCTGGCCAATGAGCTGGATATCACCACTCGCGCCATCCGCTTCTACGAAGAACAGGGCATGCTCACGCCGACCCGCCGCGGTCAGGAACGCATCTATTCACCCAAGGATCGCGTCGCGCTGAAGCTGATCCTGCGCGGCAAGCGCATCGGCTTCTCGCTGGCCGAATGCAAGACCCTGATCGAGCTCTACGACCCCAAGGCCGGCAACCAGAAGCAGCTGAACATCATGCTGCAGATGATCGCCGATCGCCGCCAGCAGCTGGAGCAGCAACTGCTCGACATCCAGCAGATGCAGCTGGAACTGGACACCGCCGAGGAACGCTGCCGCAGCGCCCTGGAAAGCACGCTGGCCAAGCAAGCGGCCAGCTGATCGCCTCGCTTACCCGATAGGTTCATCCCGTCAGGCGTCGCGCCAAGCGCAACGCCTGTTTTTTTTGCGCGCCACAGCAAACAGCCCGTCCGGAAAAATGGACACTTTCCAGAATTGCAGACACCACGAGTTTTCGGCCGTGCCGGTGTCTGCCGGAATGGACACCCTGCGTAGTGTCTCGAACGCTCGAACGCCGGCTTCGATCCGAAATTGGTGGGCTGAAGCCCACCCTACGGTTGATCGACCAAAGAAGTGGCCCGGGGCGCTCCGCTTCCACTTGTAGGGTGGGCTTCAGCCCGCCGCACCGCCTTGCATATCATCCACGAAAGCCGTGCACCAAATACCACGCAGCCCCACCGCGCCGTCAAACGCCGCACGTCCGTAGGGTGGGCTTCAGCCCACCGGCCATCTCAACGCCAGCCCATAACCATCTATCGAAGGATCGCGCCTTCTGCCCACCGCCTCATCCGCACCCCACACCCGCACCACAACCGATCCCCGCTTTTCGGCCTGCCCCACAAGATAGGCACAGAACCTGCAATCCACCCTGCGACGCCAGAACAAACCAAAGAACAAGACTGGCGCCGGATCGGCAGCATCGGCTCGGCCTCTGTTCTTGTTCTGGCCTGTTAACGCCCTCGACCCACGGGCGGTTACGCGTCCGCCCTCGGGCACCAGAACAACAACAAGAAGGAAACCTGCATGTCGACCAAGAACAAACTCTCCCGTATCGCCTGCGCCATCGGTGCCACCACCCTGCTCGGCGCCAGCCTGCTCAGTGGCGTCGCCAGCGCCGCGGAAAAGATCCGCTGGCAGGTGCCGCTGGCCTTCCCCTCGCACCTGATCGGCCTCTCCACCCCGGTCAAGCATCTTTCCGAATCGCTCAAGGCCGTCTCGGGCGGCGACATCCAGCTGCGCTACTACGAGCCGGGCGAGCTGGTGCCGCCGTTCGAGATCATGGATGCGGTAAGCAGCGGCAAGTACCCGGCCGGCTACACCTGGATCGGCTACGACCAGGGCACCATTCCGGCCCTGCCGCTGTACTCCGGCGCGCCGTTCAATATGGAGCCGCCGGCGCACGTGGCTTGGTACTACCAGGGTGACGGCAAGAAGCTGCTGGAGGAAATCTACGCCCAGCGCAACATCCATCCGATGCTGTGCAGCATCATCGGCCCGGAAGGCGCCGGCTGGTTCGCCAAGCCCATCGAGAAGCTGGAGGACTTCGATGGCTTGCGCATCCGCTTCGCCGGTATCGGCGGCAAGGTGCTGGAAAAGCTCGGCGCCTCGGTGACCATGGTGCCGGGCGGCGAGATCTACCAGGCGCTGGAGCGCAAGACCATCGACGCCACCGAGTTCTCGCAGCCGGCGGTGGACAAGATGCTGGGCCTGGACCAGATCATCAAGAACTACATCATGCCCGGCTGGCACCAGACGCTGACCACCTCGCACCTGCTGGTGAACAAGGACGTCTGGGACAAGCTCAAGCCGGAGAGCCGCGCGCTCATCGAGATGGGCTGCGAGTCGGCCACCCTCAAGGGCTTCGCCGAAAGCGAGTGGGCTCAGCCGACCGCCCTGCGTGACTACCAGAAGCAGGGCGTGAAGGCCCAGGTGCTGCCCGAGCCGGTACTGCGCGAGCTTCAGAAGGTCACCGATGAGGTGCTCGACGAGATGGCTGCCAAGGACGAGATGTTCAAGCGCGTACTGACCAGCCAGCGCGAGTTCATGAAGCACCATTCGATCTGGCACGGCATGGGCTATCTGCCGCGCGACTTCTACAAGTACGACTGACAGCTGCGCCTAAGCCAGCGGGCACGGCGACGTGCCCGCGTTCATCACCTGTGCCGAGATTCCGAGGTCCGCCGTGTCCTTCAAGCCCGTCTCTCCCGATACGCCCGCGCCCGACGCGCTGCCGTACAACCGTATTTCGCGGCCGCTGGACCGCCTGCTGGTCGCCATCGGCCAGGCCAGCGCCTGGCTCTGGCTGGCGGTTCTGCTGGTGGTACTGGCCAACGTGTTCAGCCGCTTCGCCCTCTCGCGCGGTTCCATTGCGCTGGAGGAACTGTCCTGGCACCTGTTCGGCGCCGCGCTGATGCTCGCCCTCGCCTACGCCGTGGTGCGCGACGACCATGTGCGCGTCGACGTGCTGCGCGAGCGCTTCAGCCTGCGCAGTCAGGCCTGGATCGAGCTGATCGCCATCGCTCTGCTGGCGCTGCCGGTGATCGTGCTGATGATCGATGCGCTGATCCCCTACGCCTACAAAGCCTACCTCTACAACGAACGCTCCCAGGCGCCCAGTGGGCTGCCCTACCGCTTCATCTTCAAGAGCGTGCTGCCCATCGGCCTCGTGCTGGTGGCGCTGGCGCTGCTGTCCCGCACGCTGCGCTGCAGCACCCTGCTGTTCAATTTCCCGCGGGCCCTGACGGCCCCCTCGGATGAGCGCGACCGCACTCGTTCGCAGCCCTGATGGAGTAGTCGCAATCATGGGTCTGGAAGAATTCCTCGTCATCGCCATGTTCGCCAGCTTCATGGGCCTGCTGCTGCTCGGCTTCCCGGTCGCCTGGTCGCTGGCCGGCATCGGCCTGCTGTTCGCCGTGCTCGGCTATGTGCTGGTTGAACACTTCGACGCCAATCTCTGGTTCACCTGGGACGGCACCATCGGCGTGCTCGACGCGCGCATCTACGGCATCGTCGCCAATGAGCTGATGGTGGCCCTGCCGCTGTTCATCTTCATGGGCATCATGCTCGACCGCTCCGGCATTGCCGAGCGTCTGATGCACAGCCTGGTGCGCGTGCTCGGCCCGCTGCGCGGCGGCTATGCGGTGACGGTGGTGGTGGTCGGCATCCTGCTCGCCGCCTCCACCGGCATCGTCGGCGCCTCGGTGGCGCTGCTCGGCATGCTCTCCATCGGGCCGATGCTGCAGGCCAACTACAACAAGAGCCTGGCGGTGGGCACTGCCTGCTCGGTGGGTACACTGGGCATCCTGATTCCGCCGAGCATCATGCTGGTGCTGATGGCCGACCGCCTCGGCACCTCGGAAGCCTCGGTGGGCAAGCTGTTCATGGGCGCGCTGATCCCGGGGATGATGCTGGCGCTGATGTACATCCTCTATATCGTGGTCGTCGCCTGGCTGAAGAAGGACTTCGCCCCGGCCCCGGTCAACCGGCAAAAGCTCGACGCCCGTGCCCTGCTCGACGTGTTCTGGGCCGTGGTCCCGCCGCTGGCGCTGATCTTCGCCGTGCTCGGCTCGATCTTCTTCGGCATCGCCACCACCACCGAGGCTTCGGCGGTGGGCGCCTTCGGTGCGTTGCTGATGGCCGCCGGTAGCCGCCGGCTGAGCCTGCCGGTGCTCAAGGATGCGCTGTACCAGACCAGCCGCACCGCCGCGTTCATCTTCGGCATCTTCATCGGAGCCACGGTATTCGCCGCCGTGCTGCGCGGCCTGGGTGGCGACGACGTGATCCGCGCGGCGCTCACCGGCCTGCCGTTCGGCCAGACCGGCGTGCTGCTCACGGTGCTGGCGATCACCTTTCTGCTGGGGTTCTTCCTCGACTGGGTGGAGATCACCCTGATCATCCTGCCGCTGGTGGCGCCGGTGCTGTTCTCCATGGGCATCGATCCGCTGTGGTTCGCGATTCTCTTCGCGCTCTGCCTGCAGACCTCGTTCCTCACGCCGCCGGTAGGCTTCGCGCTGTTCTACATCAAGGGCGTCTGCCCGCCGGGCATCACCACCCGCGATGTCTACCTCGGCGTGCTGCCCTACATCGTCATCCAGCTGATCGGCCTGGCCCTGGTGTTCTATTTCGCCCCGCTGGCCACCTGGCTGCCCAACGAAGTGTATAGCCCCTGAAAACTACCTGCGTTGGCAATACTGCGTTAGAACCGGCCTCAGAATGCTCATTTACAACACGTAAACTCCGCTTCTTCGGCCGCTTCTGCCTTGTCTTGCCTGCCTCGGCAACGTTTTCTCCAGCGTCTCCAACGTCCTCCGGCTGCCTTGCCCGTGGCAGCCGGGGCCAACCATAATCGGTCGCCCCAGAACGGACCTGACTGCCCATGAGCATTGCCCGCGACGCACTCGACAACCACGGCCTGATCGTCGGCGTATCGCCGGAACGTTTCCGTGCCGTGGCCATGCCTCTGTTGTTCGATCACCTCAACGCGCAGTGTGAGGGCACCATCGCGGTCAACCGTCAGGCGCGCATCGTCTGGATCAACGACAAGTACGCCGAGAAAGTCGGCATTCGCGATCCGTCCAGCGTGCTTGGCAAGGAGATCGAGGAAGTGCTGCCGGCCAGCCGCCTGCGCGAGGTGGTGGAAAGCGGCCAGCCGAGCATGCTCGATCTGATGGCCTTCGGCGACGAGCACTTCGTGGTCACCCGCATTCCGCTGCGCGACGAGGACGGCACCCTGGTCGGCGCGCTGGGCTTCGTGCTGTTCGACCGCGCCCGCCACCTCAAGCCGCTGATGTCCAAGTACACCAGCCTGCAGACCCAGCTGGTCGCCACCCAGAACGAACTGGCCAAGGCACGCCGGGCGCGTTACACCATCGCCGGTTTCATCGGCAACAGCCCGGCCGCCAGCGAGATCAAGCGCCAGGCCCGGCGCGCCGCGCAGCTCGATGCCACGGTGCTGCTGCGTGGCGAGACCGGCACCGGCAAGGAGCTGCTGGCCCAGGGCATCCATAACCTCTCACCGCGGGCGCGCGGGCCCTTCGTCGCGGTCAACGTCGCGGCGATTCCGGAAAGCCTGGTGGAGGCCGAACTGTTCGGAACCGCCCCCGGCGCCTTTACCGGTGCCGACCGCAAGGCGCGCATCGGCAAGTTCGAGGTGGCCAACGGCGGCACGCTGTTCCTCGACGAGATCGGCGACCTGCCGCTGCCGCTGCAGGCCAAGCTGCTGCGCGTGCTGCAGGAGCAGGAGGTCGAGCCGCTGGGCTCCAACCAGGTCAAGGCGCTCAACGTGCGGGTGATCGCCGCGACGCATATCGACCTGGAAGCCAAGGTCGCCGCCGGCCAGTTCCGCGATGACCTCTACTACCGCCTCAACGTCCTGGCCCTGCGCGTGCCACCGTTGCGCGAGCGCGCCAGCGACATCCCCGCCGTGGTCGAGCACCTGCTCGACGACATCGCCAACCGCTCCGGGCAGCCGCCGATGGAGCTGAGCCCCGAGGCGCTGGCGCTGCTCTGCGCGCAACCCTGGCGCGGCAACGTGCGCGAGCTGGGCAATCTGCTGGAGCGCGCGCAACTGTCCGCCGACGGCCCGCAGTTGCAGGCGGCACACTTGATGCCATTGCTCGGCGATCAGGCGCGCCCGGTAGACGCCAGCAGCCATCTGGCAGCCGTGTCTCCACCTGCTCAAGCCGCAGCGGCAGCCAGTCTCGAAGAACTGCCGCTGCAACCGCTGGCCCAGACCATCGCCCAGGCCGAGCGTCGCGCGCTGCAGAGCGCACTGGCCGCCTGCAAGGGCAACCGGCGGCGCGCCGCCATGGAACTCGGCATCTCCCGCGCCAGCCTCTACAGCAAGCTGCAGCAGCATGGCCTGTGCCAGCGCTGAGCGGGCAAACGCGCGGGTTGGCGCTTACCGCGACGCGGCAATGTCACAGCGGCTGATCTACATTGGAGTCAGGGCCGCCGACTCCCGGCGCCGCAACTGGGATGCGCGAAGATGACAGACGATGCAGGCAAACTCGTTCTCAGGCTCTCGGTCGGCGTGCTGATGCTGCTGCATGGCATCCACAAGCTGCTGCACGGCGTCGATGGCATCGGTGGCATGCTGGCCGGCATGGGCCTGCCGACGGCCCTCGCCTACGGCGTCTACCTGGGTGAGGTGGTCGGGCCGCTGCTGGTGATCCTTGGCCTGTACACCCGCCTCGGCGCCCTGCTGATGCTGGGCAACATGGTCGTCGCCCTCGCCCTGGCGCACCGGGCCGAACTGTTCGACATCGGGCCTACGGGCGGCTGGGCCATCGAACTGCAGGGCCTGTTCCTGTTCGGCTCGCTGGCCATCCTGCTGCTCGGCGCCGGGCGCTACAGCGTCGGCGGGATCAACGGCCGCTACAACTAGCAACCCGAGTGTCCGGCGCGGCGGACACTCGTCCAGCGCACCGGACATCGCGTCACCTGAACTCCGCCGCGCCGAACATCTTTCTGCCTCCCCCAACGGCTTCCGCATCCCCGCCCTAGAGCCCTCGCCCCGACGGCGATGACCGGCTATCGCCTGCTCTCCCTTCCTTCCGTTCGCTGGCATGCCATTGGCTGAGCGCTTATGCGCCCGACCCGGCGCATCGGCTCGACAACAACAAGAAGGAAGCCCCAATGATGCCTATCCGTAGCAATCCGTTTACCAGCCGCGCGCTGTGCCTGACGCCACTGGCGCTGGCATTGCTTGCCGCCGAATCCGTGCAGGCGGCGACCTGCACCGAACTGCTCGGCCGCGAGATCCCGGCCCATGCCATCGGCCTGCCTACCAGCGGCGCCCGCGTCACGGCGGCGACCCCGGTGGCCGCCGGCGGCAGCGCCCCGCAGACGTTCGGCGCCTATTGCGATGTCAGCGCCGAGATTCGTCCGGTCGACCCCGCCGCACCGGCAATACGCATGCGCCTGGTGCTGCCCGAGCAGTGGAACCGCAAGGCGATGATGTTCGGCGGCGGCGGTTACAACGGCGCGGTGCCGAACGTCGCCGGCAACGTACCCGCCGGCCCGGTCGATCAACCTACGCCGCTCGGCCGTGGCTACGCGGTGTTCGGCAGCGATTCCGGGCATGTCGCCGATCCGCTGAGCCCCGGCTCCTTCGCCTGGAACGACGAAGCTTTGGCCAACTACGCCCACGACGCGCTGAAGAAAACCCGCGATGCCGCCGTCTACCTGATCGAACAACGCTACGGCGCCGCGCCCGAGCGCAGCTATTTCGCCGGTGGCTCCACCGGTGGCCGCGAGGCGCTGGCGGTGGTGCAGCAATGGCCGACCGACTTCAACGGCGCCATCGTCCTCTACCCCGCCTACAACGCCCTGGCGCTGGACCTGCAGTTCGGCCGCATCACCCGTGCCCTCGCCCAGCCCGGCGCCTTTCCCAGCCTGGAGAAACGCGCCGCACTGCTGGAAGCCGCGATGCAGGCCTGTGACAAGTTGGATGGCGTGCGCGACGGCGTGATCAGTCATCAGGCCGCGTGCAATGCGCAGTTCGACCCGGCCCGTGCCAAGCTCAACGGCAAACCGCTGCGCTGCCCGGGCGGTGCCGACACCTCAGAGCGCTGCCTGTCGGATGCGCAGATCCAGGCGCTGCGGGTGTTCAACAGCCCGATCCGCTTCAACTTCCGGCTGGCCAGCGGCGAAACCCACTACCCCGGCTTCAACACCTGGGGCACCGACCTCGGCCGGCCGGGTGAAGGCCTGCAGCTGGTGGTCAACCGCCTCGGCCTCAACACCCTGCAGCCGAGCTACCCGATGCCCGTGCACGGCACCGGTTTCGCCGAGGGCGCGCCCTACCATTCCGGCTTCTGGGATGAATGGGTGCGCTTCTTCGTGACGCGCAACCCCACCTTCAATTCGCTGACCCTCGACCCACAGAACCCCGGCCCGTGGCAGGCGCGCATCAGCGAGCTGTCGCTGCGCCAGGACGTCAACCGGACCGACCTGTCCGCGTTCGCCCGCAACGGCGGCAAGATCCTCATGGCCCACGGTACGTCCGACCAACTGGTGAGCACCCGCGCCACCGCCGAGTACTACGAGCGTGTGCGCCGCGACATGGGCCCGGGCAAGACGCAGCGCTTCCTGCGCTACTACGAGATCCCCGGCTACGGCCACGCCGCCAGCACCGTGTTCAACGCCGCCTGGGATTCGCTGAGCGCACTGGAAGACTGGGTCGAACAGGGCCGTGCGCCGCGCCGGCAGGTCGTTGCCGACAGCGTCGGCGTGCCCGGCCGCACCCGCCCGCTGTGCGAATATCCCGGCTGGCCTAAGTACGTCGGCAAGGGCGACGTCAATGCCGCCACAAGCTTCGTCTGCGTGCAGAGCCGCAAGGGCACCCGCTAGCATCTGAACCGGCGCCGGCTCCCCGGCCGGCGCCCTCCTCCAACCGTCCGCCGCGCTGGACACCGCCTCGCCAAAGCTGGCCGCGCGCCATACATGTCCAGCCAGCCGGACGCTTCCCATGCCGCTTCCGCGCCAAGGCAATGCGACGCGCAAGCGCTCTGGCACGCCCGATCCAGCCGAACAGGCCGGCTATTTGCGCCACTGGCACGCCTTTCGCTCTATGCCCTGTAGCCGCCCGAGAGCGGCCCAAAACAACAACAAGAGGAAATACCATGCGACTGCACCACAAATCCCTCTGCCACATCCTCTGCGGCGGCGCCGTAGTGATCGCCACCCACCCCGCCAGCGCCGCCTTCGTCGAAGACAGCAAGGCCAGCATCGACCTGCGCAACTTCTACATGAACCGCGATTTCCGTTCCGGCACCGGCCAGTCCAAGGCCGAGGAATGGGCCCAGGGCTTCATGCTGAAAATGGAATCCGGCTACACCGAAGGCCCGATCGGCTTCGGCGTGGACGCCATCGGCCTGCTCGGCGTGAAGCTCGACTCCAGCCCCGACCGCGTCGGCACCGGCATCCTGCAGAGCGACCGCGAGGCGCCCAACCGCGCTCAGGACGACTACGGCTCCGCTGGCATCACGGCCAAGGCCAAACTGTCCGCCACCACCCTGCACGTCGGCACCCTGCAGCCCATCCTGCCGGTGGTGATGCGCAACGACAGCCGCCTGCTGCCGCAGACCTATCGCGGCGCCTGGCTGCAGAGCAAGGAGATCGAAGGCCTGACCCTGGACCTCGGCAAGCTCGACCGCGTCAACCAGCGCAACTCCTCGGATAACGAGGAAATGACCGCCTTCAACGGCGGCCGCCGCAACATCCAGTTCGGCAGCCAGACCAGCAGCGACGAATTCCTCTTCGCCGGCGCGCGCTACGCCTGGTCGCCCGAGTTAAGCACCAGCTACTTCTATGGCGGGCTGGACGGCATCTACAAGGAGCACAACTTCGGCCTGGTCCACGTGCTGCCGCTCGGCGACAAGCAGAGCTTCAAGACCGACCTGCGCTACGTGCACCAGACCGACGACGGCGGCAGCAACGTCGACGCCGATGCCTTCGGCGCCATGTTCACCTACAAGCTTGGCGGCCACGCCTTTGGCGCCGGCTACCAGCAGCTCAACGGCGACACCGGCTTCGCCTACATCGCCGGCAGCGACAACTCGCTGGTCAACCTGGTGCAGATCAACGACTTCGGCAACGAGGACGAACGCTCCTGGCAGGTCCGCTACGACTACGACTTCGCCGCCATGGGCATCCCCGGCCTGAGCCTGATGACGCGCTACCTATCAGGCGACAACGTCGACCGCGGCCCCGGCGTCAGCGAAGGCAAGACCTGGGAGCGCAACACCGACCTCGCCTACGTGTTCCAGAGCGGCCCGCTGAAGAACCTCGGCCTGCGCCTGCGCAACGCCACCACCCGCAGCAACTTCGGCAGCGACCTGGACGAAAACCGCTTTATCGTCAGCTACAGCCTGCCACTCTGGTAAGCACCACGCCGCAGCTCCTCTCCTCGTTGGACTTCGCCGGGCCCCGCGCCCGGCTTTTTTCCGGGCATGAAAAAGGCGACCCTCGGGCCGCCTCTTCTTCTATTGCTTCGCCTCTCGGCTCAGCCCTGCTTGGTATTACGTCGCAGCATCTCGTTCACCCGCTCGGCGGTATACACCCGCTTCGCCTCGTCGCTCGGCTTGTGCCGCACATCGAGCATCACACCCGCACTGATCGCCAACACACAAACGACCACCGAGACCGCCGTCAGAAAGGTATTCATCGCACGCCCTTACTACACAAAAGAAAACCTGCAGGCCGGGTCGCCCCGCCAAATGGCGCGATTCTGCGCCGCCCGCACGGCATGGTCAACGGCCCGCCATGCACCGGAATCCCTACCGTTGCGGCCTGTGCGCCGGGCAAACGCCCGACCTCAAGGCACCGCTATCTGCAGCCCGCCCAAGGCGAACCGCGCAAACACCGCCCAACCCACGGCGCTGATCAGACCCAACGCCAGATAACCCACCACGATCCCCAATGCGATCTGCTTCCACAGCCCGGCATGGGGATCACGGTTGTAAACAACCGGCTCCACGGAATGAACATCCCGCTCGGCACGAATCTCATCGAAACGCTCACGCATGGTTTACCTCGGTAAACGGAACAGCAAATAGGCGGGAGCGGCAGCTCTAGATATGAGGCTTGGTTGGGCAAACCCAAAGGCGCACCTGAAGGGTGCGCCTTTCTTGACCGCTAGCAGGTCACTTCAATCGCAGCGCATCTCGAATGGTGAAGAACAAGTCTGTCTGGTCAGTCAGGCCTGTTACGTTGGCGGCGCGAGGGCCAAAGGCGGCGATGCGCAATTGTGAACCGGTATGAGCCTGCGAGCCCTGACCTTCGGAGGTACCGTAGCTTACCGCCATTGGTGCGCCATCCTTAGTCATCAGTGTGGCCGTCAAGCCGGGCGCTGATGCATTAAGGGGAATTATCTGGCTGGTATGGGCGTGGTCGGAGGTGACGATGACCAGCGTGCGGCGATCAGCTTTGGCAAATTCGAGCGCGACCTGAACGGCTTCGTCGAGATCGACGGTTTCACCAATTTGGCCGCAAGGGTTGGCCGCATGGTTTTCCTTGTCAATGGATGCACCTTCTACCTGCAGGAAGAAGCCTTTGCGATTGTCGCGCAGCAGGTTGATCGCCGTGCCTGTCATTGCTGCCAGGGTCGGGATATCGGCCGTACGATTGGGGTTAGGCTGGCAGGCTTCCGGCGTCATGGTGAGGTTGCCACGGTAGGTTGGCTTCGGCCCAGTCCAGCGCACCGGCATGTTGCCCGGGGCGAAAAGACCCAGCAATGGTTTACGCTGATCGGCTGAGCGCACACGGCTCAGTTCATCTGCGTTCTCGACAATCTGGTACCCTCTTGAGAGAGCCTGCTCACGCAGGGTTTTACCCTGCCATTTACCAGCCTTGGCGGTTTCGGCGAAAGTTTTCGCGCCGCCGCCGAGCACTACATCTGGACGGGTATTGAGCATTTGCTCGGTAATAGAACCACGGCCGCCATTCTCGAGGGCATTGGACGGGCAGGTAACGCTTGTCGCAATTGGCCCGTAGCACTTACGCGCGGTAACGTGCGCGAACTGCGCTGCAGGGGTCGCGTCCTGGATTTCGGAGGTAGTTACGTTGCCGGTGGCTAGGCCGCTAGCCTTTGCCATTTCTAGCAAGGTTGGGTAGTCCTTCTCATGGATATCAATGCCCAGAGCACCGTTATAAGTCTTCACACCCGAAGACCAAGCCGTGGCCGAGGCGGCAGAGTCCGTAACGTATTCTGGCAGACCGGTATCTTTGTGCAGCGCGTAATGCGTGTACTGGCCGGTCAAAGGCAGAGCATCGATGCCCTTGAAAAAACCACCTGCGCCCAGCGCGTAGTTGCGCGCCAGGGTGATTTCCGAATCGCCCATGCCATCGCCGATCAGCAGGATGACGTTCTTAACGCCGCCGCTGGCCATGTGTGCTTTCAATGCCGTAGTGATATCGCCATCCAGCCGCCGAGCACCGCCGAACTGAGTCACGTTCCCGTGAGTGGACCGGTCTAGGATGCGGCTGTGCGATTGGTTGTTATCTTGGGCGAAGCTCTGAGTCGTGCAAGCGAGCAAGGTAGCCGAGGCGGCTAGGTAAAGGGTCTGGGCGTAGCGCGACATATCCGAATCTCTCATGAAGGTCACTTGGAGGAAGGTCCTTCTTGCACTGAAAAGAGCCGGCAAACCAACTATTCCGAAAGCAGCGAGAAGAAAGTATCTAGACCTTGCAGCATTTCGGTTACGGGATTTTTACAAAGATAAGGCGATAGCTAAGCTCAAGCTCCCATAACGCACGAGATTGTTCGCTCTATCGTCGCCTGGGGCGCTGGTAATGGCTGGGGAAGCAGGGCTGCGAGCTCAGTCGATTAGCTGCGGGAAGGCGCTCGGATAAATGTGCAGAAAAATCTGCATATCAGCGCTTGATTCTTTTATTCGAGATCACCTCAAACCTGCGCACAGTCCCGCTTAGAGGGACTTAAATAGTGTGCAGTAAAATGTGAAAAAAAATGTGCGGGTTGCGCCGATTCGTGATCGTCTGGCTCGCCCAAAACAACGGCGGCTTTGGTAAGGAGCTGTCTATGGCCAACGGCAGCTCTCGGCCAATATCTGCCATTTAAGGACGACTCGTATCCAGGTTTGAATCCATAGTCGTCCCTGACGCCTCAGATGGTGATTGGGCTGAATGTTTTCCGCTACCATGGAACGACAAAGGGCGGCTAGCTTTGGCCAGGCGCCTTTGGTTGTCTAGCGGAAGGCGACTAAGCGAGGGCGAGGCATCAGGTTCCCTGGGACACATGTCTGTGACCACGCGCTATGCGCACCTGTTGCCGGATCATCTGGAATCGGCACTGCGGCTCTCGCCGCTCGCACAACAGAAGCTAACCTAGATCAGAACAAGTGAAACTTAACGAACAGAAACGGGATGATGATCAAGAGCAAAGCCGTATTGTGCTGCCGCCTCGTCAGCCACACGAAAGCAACGAGTGACAACACGGTCGCCGGTAGCAAAAGGAGTTGATAGACATAGAAGGAGACGGCAAAACATTCGGTCTGGCTGTCTTCAGGTCCGAGAAAGAACAGGCATTCCGTACTTAGCAAAGCAAGGGCAGTCCACCCAAGCGCGCCTAGAACCATTGCAGTTCTGAACAGCCATAAGGCGATTTTCTTCATAGCATTCTTTTGCTAAAGCGAGCCGTGGACTGCGTGTAGTCACCGGAACAAACAAAAAAGGGGCTAGCTTTCGCTAACCCCTTGTTTTGTCTGGTGGCTACACCGGGACTTGAACCTGGGACATCAGCATTATGAATGCTGCGCTCTAACCAACTGAGCTATGTAGCCAAGTGGCGCGCATTATTCTCTGGTCGGTTTGGGCTGTCAACCCTGGCTCCGCAGATTTTTTATCCTTTTCAAACGGTTAGTTACGAACGGTCGGGCCGCGTAGGTGGGGGCGCCTAGCCCGGGCCGCGCTGGTCGGCAGCCCAGATCGGGATCCTACGGCCCTAGCGGAACGACGGCCGCGTGGCCAGCAGCAGGCCGGCGAAGATCAGGGCGCCGCCGATCCAGTGGAAGGGTTGCAGTGCCTCGCCGAGCAGTAGCCAGCCGAGCAGTGCGGTAAACACGGGCATCAGGTAACTGGCCATGGCGGCCTTGGCGGCGCCGACGACTTTTACGCCGTGGTTCCAGGCGAGGTAGGCGATCAGCGAGGCGAACACGGCGGTGTAGGCGATGGCGCCGAGGTTGGCCGGCGTGGCGGCGAAGCCCCCTACCCGGCTCAGTTCGTACAGGTAAAACGGCAGGATCAGCGGCACGCCCAGCAGCATCAGCACGCCGAGCAGCACCAGAGGGGGCACAGAGAGGAAACCGGACCAGCGCCGCAGCAGCAGCGTGTACAGCGCCCATACCAGCACGGCGAGCAGCATGATGAGGTCGCCGGCCTTGAACGACAGGCTGGCGAACGTCTGCCAGCTGCCACGGCTGATCAGGTAGAGCAGCCCCGCCGCCGCCACGGCCATACCGAACCAGGCGCGTCGCAGTGGCCATTCACCGAGCAGGAAGCCCGCCCCGATAAAGGTCGCCAGTGGCAGGCAGGTGTTCACCAGCGTCAGGTTGATCGCTTCGGTGCTTTGCGCGGCGGTGTAGAGCAGCGAGTTGTAGCTGGCGATGCCGAGCGCGGCGATCACCGGCAGGCGCCAGCCGGCAGCCCGCAGGGCCGCTCGATGGGTCCAGATGCCTTTCGCGACGAAGGGCAGCAGCAGCGTGGTGGCCAGCACCCAGCGCCAGAACGACAGGCTCAGCGGCGGGATCTGATCGTAAAAGGCACGTGCCACCAGCGCGTTGCCGCTCCAGCAGAGCACAGCGATGAGCAGACCGGCGAACGCCGGGGCGTGACGGCTGTTCATCAGGCGTTACGCGGCGGACGCAGGCGGTATTGCGACGGCAGCTGATCGAGCCCGCTGACGGTGACGTTGAGGTTCTTCCAGATGCCATCCTTGATGCCGTAGATGCAGCCATGCACGGCCAGCGGCTGGCCACGGTGCCAGGCGTTCTGGACGATGGTGGTGTGGCTGACGTTGGCGACCTGCTGGATGACGTTGAGCTCGCAGAGGCGGTCGACCTGCTCGTCTTCTGTGGCCAGCTTGGACAGGTGCACGCGATGCTCGTAGTAGAGGTCACGGATGCTGCGCAGCCAGCCGTCGATCAGGCCCAGCTGGTCGTCACGCATGGAGGCACGCACGCCACCGCAGCCGTAGTGGCCGGTGACGAGGATGTGTTTGACCTTCGGCACGTCGACCGCGTACTGGATGACCGACCGGCAGTTGAGGTCGGTGTGCGGCGCGACGTTGGCGACGTTGCGATGCACGAACAGGTCGCCCGGCAAGAGGCCGACGATCTCGTTGGCGGGCACGCGGGCATCGGAGCAGCCGATCCACAGGTATTCCGGCGCCTGCTGCTTGGACAGTTTTTCGAAGAAGGTGGGGTCTTCTTCCTTGATGGCCTCGGCCCAGCGGGCGTTGTTCTCGAACAGCGGTTCCAGCTCGCTCATCTACGTTGTCCCTATGGTTCGGCCCCGCACCTTACGAGCCGGCCTGGCCTTTGACAAGCAAGGCCGGCTCGCACGGGCGATCAGTCCGGCTCGACGAGTTCTTCCGTCTCGATGACCGTGGTGCTGGGCTGGGAGACGAACGAGCGCAGGTCACGCATGAAGTTGTCGCGCCAGGCATCCAGATCGGCGGCACGTATGGCGCGCATCAGGTGCTCGTAGCGATCCTTGCGTTCGGCGAGCGGCATGCTCAGCGCGCGGTCAAGGGCTTCGGCCATGCCGACGCAGTCGTATGGATTGACGATCAGCGCCGAGGTCAGCTCGCGCGCCGCACCGGCGAAGCGCGACAGCACCAGCACGCCTGGGTTTTCCGGGTCCTGCGCGGCGACGTATTCCTTGGCGACCAGGTTCATGCCGTCGCGCAGCGGCGTGACGAAGCCTACGTCGGCGGTGCGGAACAGGCCCATCAGCACCCGACGGTCGTAACTCTTGTTGAGGTAATGCAGCGGCGTCCAGTCGAGATCGGAGAGGCGCCCGTTGAGGTGCCCGGCCTGGCTTTCGAGTTGTTCGCGGATGTGCTGATAGGTGCGCACGTCGGAGCGCGAGGTCGGCGCGATCTGCAGGAATTCGACGTTGTTGCGGTGTTTGGGATAGCGGTCAAGAAACTCTTCGTAGGCGCGGAAGCGTTCCACCAGGCCCTTGGAGTAGTCCAGGCGGTCGACCGAGATGATGGTCTGCCGCTTGGTGTCGCTGGCGCGGCGCATAGGATGGGCGCGGCCCTTGTAGCCTTCGGCAAGCTTCTGGATTTCGTCCGGCACCACGCCGATCGGGTACACCCCGGCGCGGAAGTTCTGCCCGTAAGCGGTCAGGCTGCCGTCCGGCTCGATCACGCCGCGGACCTCGCGGGTGATGTAGTCCTGGAAGGCCAGTCGGTCGGTGTCGGTCTGGAATCCGATCAGGTCGTAGTAGCAGAGGGTCTTCAGCAGCTCGTTGTGCGGCGGAATGGCGGTGAGGATTTCCGGCGCGGGAAACGGGATATGCAGGAAGAAGCCGATGCGGTTGCGGATACCCAGCTGGCGACAGGCTTCGGCGAACGGGATCAGGTGGTAGTCGTGTATCCAGATAATGTCGTCGGGCTTGAGCAGCGGTAGGAGCTTCTCGGCCAGCATGCCGTTGACCCGTCGGTAGCCGTCGTACTCTTCGCGGCTGTAGCGCGCCAGGTCGATGCGATAGTGGAAAATCGGCCAGAGCGTGTTGTTGGAGAAGCCGCGGTAGTACTGGTCGTAGTCACGCTTGCTCAGCGGCAGCGTGACGTAGGTGATGTTGCCCACTTCCTCGGTATTGATCGTCGGGGTCGCGCTGATCTCGCCGCTCCAGCCGAACCAGATGCCACCGGCCTGGCGCAGCGCATCGTAGACACCGACGGCCAGCCCTCCGGCGGCAACCTTGCCCGGTTTGATTGGCGCCACGCGGTTGGAAACCACTACTAAACGGCTCATGGCAGTAAATCTCGCTCTAGTCGGGTTTTGTTCTGGGCTCGGCTGGCACGCCGAGTTCGTTCAGCAGCGCTTCGATCCAGGTGCCGACGGCAGCCACCGACGCCACCCGTTCGCGGGCCTCGCTGGGGCCGTCGCCGACCTTGATGGATCGACCGCCGAGCGCATTGACGGCGGCAAAGCCGGCTTCGTCGGTGAGATCGTCGCCAAGGAACACGGGAGTGCGGCCGGAGAACGGCGCTTCCTGCATGAAGGCGCGGATCACCTCGCCCTTGCTCGCGCCGCGGGGCTTGAGTTCGAACACGCACTTGCCGGGCTGCAGGGTCAGTACCTCGGCGTAACGCTGGGCGAAGTCTTCGGCGAGTGTGCGGGCAACCTCCTCCAGCTCCGGCGCCTGACGAAAATGCAGGGCAAAGGCGACGCTCTTGTTCTCCAGGTGCAGGCCGGGATGCTCGCTGCAGGCCTGCTGCAACTCACGCTGGATGCGCGCCAGCGCCTGATTGTCGAGTGCCAGGTTGCGCAGCTCACCCGTCGCATCACGGCGCTCGGCTCCGTGCACGCCGGCGGCGGGAAGTTGCAGGGGCGCCAGCAGCGCATCGAGCTGCGCGAGCGGTCGGCCGGAGATCACGGCGACGGGAATGCCGCTGGCATGCAGGCGTTCCAGGGCCGCGACGGTGGACGGTGGAATGAAGACGAGTTCCGGTCGGGGCTGAATCTCAGCCAGCGTTCCGTCGACATCGAAGAAGAAGGCGTAGCGCCGAGGCTCTGGCGCGGGTTGGTCGTTTTGATCATTCATGCAGACTAGGACTCCGGATCACGCGCGGTGGTTCGTCCCCTTTTCACAAGACCCTCAAGCATTTACCGCAGCCAACAGGATGGACCCGGATGACGGATCCGGCCAGCGGCCGGCCTGAATCTTCCCCGGGCGGCCGGGTCACAACCTGCATGACCGACGTTCTGACAGGAGACGATCATGAGCGATCAAAAACCCTATACCCCGACGGAAATCGACAACACCGAAGACCGCATGGGCTCCATCGAACAGCTCGATTTCGATCAGCGCCGTGACGAGCGCAAGGGCCGCATCGGTGACGAAGTGCCCGGTGAGCAGGTGGCCGACGAGTTCACCGCCGAACGTGCCGCCGAAGCAGGCATGACCGCTGGGGAAGTCCCGGATGGCGAGACCACCATGGACGACATGGCGCCGGAAACGCTGATCCCCGAGGATGGCGCGCGCTCGCCGAGCGAACGCGGCCATGGCGGCCCTGCGGACCAGGATCTGAGCGTGGTTTCAGAGCATGAGATCGGCGCCGACGTGGATCTCGACGAAGCCGAGCTGGGCCGCCAAGACCCACTCGACGGCAAGCCGTGGGACGGCCCCGCAAAAGGCGACGAAGACACCGGGCTTGGCGGCGGCGATGCGGTATTGCGTGAGGACGACAGCGTGCTGTCCGACGAAGAACTGGAAGGCGAAGCCCCGCTGGATTCGGGACGGGACAAGCGGCCGGGGGAATAGAGCGGAGCCATTTGCCGCAAGCCATAGGTACCTGCGCAACGAGAACCCGGATGGACGCTGCCGCAACGGGGGCGTCCCGCCAGGTACCTGTAGGGTGGGCATCAGCCCACCAAATAACCGAGACCACGCGAATCGGTGGGCTAAAGCCCACCCTACGGCGTGGGTGCGCCGTAGCGATGGTTAGCCTATTCCAAGCAGCCGAATCAGCCCTCATGAGCGCCCGCCGCGCAGCAGTGCATACGTAGGGTGGGCTTCAGCCCACCCAAAAACCGAGACCGCGCGAAGCGGTGGGCTAAAGCCCTCTACGGTATGGGTGCGCCGTGGCGATGATTGGCCCATTACGGGCAGCCAAATCAGCCACCGCATGGCAGCGGCATCGCAGCGTAGCAGCGCACACGTAGGGTGCGCCGTAGAGATAATTGGGCCGCTCCCAGGGAGCGAGCCCTCGTATGACTGAGCCTTCAGCCGACCCGGCGATCAATCCAGCAGCGTGCAGGCCATCACCAGCGCATCTTCACGGCCGTCTGCCGCCGGGTAGTAGGCCCGGCGTCGGCCAACTTCGTTGAAGCCATAACGCTCGTAAAGCCGATAGGCCGTGGTGTTGCTCGCACGTACTTCGAGGAAGCATTCGCGGCCGCCGCGTTCGCGGGCACGCTCCATCAGATGCTCGAGCAGGCGCAGGCCGAGGCCGCGGCCCTGGCTCTGCGGCTTGACGGTGATATTGAGCAGGTGCGCCTCGTCGAGGATCAGGTTGATCACACCGTGGCCGACCTGCTGCTCGCCCTCGAACATCACCCAGCACTCGTAGGCACTCAGCGCGTCGTTGAAGATGCCGCGCGTCCAGGGGTGGCTGAAGGCGGCGTACTCGATCTTCAACACGGCTTCGATGTCCGCCGCGGTCATCGGGCGGAAGCTGACAGCATCACTCATCTCACGTACTCATGAACCTATGTGCCAGCGCGGCATGCTGCGGCGCAGGGTTTTCCACAGCTCGGCCTTGGCGGCCGGCTGCTCCATCAGCTGTTCCAGGCCGGGCATCGCCAGTGCGCGACCGAGCCCCTCGACAGCCAGTTCGCGATAGCAGGCGTCGACATCCACTTCACCGGCGAAACGCAGCGCCGGACGACCGATCAGCCAGATGCAATCGCAGCCCATGTTTTCCAGCTCGGCGGCCATCACGCCCTGCACGTAATCACGCGCGGCTTCTCCACCCTGGTCGAGGCTGCCCTTGTTCAGCAGCGGCCAGCGAATCGGCTCGCCATCGCCGACCTGCTGCGGCTTGTCCGGCAGACGTGCGGCGCGCAGCAGGTCCTTGAGCAGGATGTAGGCCGGGTCGCGGCTCTGGAAGGATTCGCCGGTGGGCAACTCCACCACCAGCAACACGTTGCCGGCGCGCATTAGCTGCAGCGAGAAACGTGGCGGTGGCTCGATGGGTTTGGCCGGTTCGGCCGCCTGTTCTACCGCCGCAGCAGCAACCGGTTCCGGCTGCTTGGGTTCCGGCATGGCGATACGTGGACGCGGCGCTTGCGGCTGCTCGACTGCCGGCGCTGCGGCCGACCGCTCCGCAACTGGAGCGGCCACGGACACCTCTGCTACAGGTGCAGCGGCAATCTCCGGCTCCGCTTCGGCCGCGACCGGCAACAGCAACTCCGGCCGCGACGGTGCGGCGAACGGCAGCTCAGTACGCGGCAGCCAGCTGGCTACCTGCATGGCGTCGAGGTAGGCGCGACGCCGGGCTTCGTTGATCAAACGCCTTCCACCTGCGGATGTGCCTTGGCGCCGACCTGCATCAGGTTCAGCGCGTTGAGGTAAGCCTTGGCCGAGGCGACGACGATATCGGTATCGGCGCCGTTGCCATTGACGATGCGTCCGCCCTTCTCCAGCCGCACGGTGACCTCGCCCTGGGAGTCAGTGCCCTGGGTGATGGCGTTGACCGAATACAGCTGCAGCGTGGCGCCAGAATCGGCAATCGCCTCGATGGCTTTGAAGGTGGCGTCCACCGGGCCGGAGCCCTGGGCCTGGGCGCTGCGCTCGGCGCCATCGACGCTGAGCACCAGCTTGGCTTCGGGGATCGTGCCGGTCTTGCTCGCGACTTCCAGGCTGGCCAGCTTGAAGTGCTCCGGCGCCTCGTCGGCCAGAGTGTCGGAGACCAGCGCCTGCAGGTCTTCGTCGAAGATTTCGTGTTTCTTGTCCGCCAGTTCCTTGAAGCGGGCGAACGCGGCATTCAGCTCGTCGCCTTCGAGCAGGATGCCCAGCTCATCCAGGCGGGAACGGAATGCGGCGCGGCCGGAATGCTTGCCCATGACCATCTTGTTGGCGTTCCAGCCCACCGACTGGGCGGACATGATCTCGTAGGTTTCGCGGTGCTTGAGCACGCCGTCCTGATGGATGCCCGACTCGTGGGCGAAAGCGTTGGCGCCGACGATGGCCTTGTTCGGCTGCACCGGGAAGCCGGTGATGCCCGACACCAGACGCGAGGCCGCGAGGATGTGCTCAGTCTCGATGCGGGTGTGTACGTCGAGCAGGTCCTGGCGGGTCTTGATCGCCATGACGATCTCTTCCAGCGCGGCGTTACCGGCACGCTCGCCGAGGCCGTTGATGGTGCACTCCACCTGGCGTGCGCCGGCCACAACGGCAGCCAGCGAGTTGGCCACGGCCAGGCCGAGGTCGTTATGGCAATGCACGGAGAACACCGCCTTGTCGGCGTTGGGGATGCGCTCGAGCAGCTGGCGGATGGTTTCGGCGTACTGGTGCGGGATGGCGTAGCCGACGGTGTCCGGGATGTTGATGGTGCGCGCGCCGGCGTCGATCGCGGCCTCGATGATGCGGCAGAGGAAGTCGATTTCCGAGCGGCCGGCGTCTTCGCAGGAGAATTCCACGTCAGCGCACAGGCTGCGCGCCTTCTTCACCGCGCGCACGGCCTGCTCGACCACCTGGTCCGGCTGCATGCGCAGCTTGTACTGCATGTGGATCGGGCTGGTGGCGATAAAGGTGTGGATGCGCCCGGAGTTGGCGCCGGCCAGTGCTTCGGCGGCACGCTCGATGTCGGCATCGACGGCGCGCGCCAGGCTGCACACGGTGCTGTCCTTGATGTTGTCGGCAACCAGCTTCACCGCAGCGAAGTCGCCGGGGCTGGCGATGGCGAAGCCCGCTTCGATCACGTCCACCTTCAGCCGCTCCAGCGCCCGGGCGATGCGCAGCTTTTCCTCACCGGTCATGGACGCGCCGGGGCTCTGCTCGCCGTCGCGCAGGGTGGTGTCGAAGATGATGACGCGATCATTGCTGCTCATAGGAAATCCTCACGGCTGCCGAGCGCCTCTCGGAGGGCGCTGTAGTCCATGGATTGTCGCGTGAAATGAACAAAGCGGGAAGGCGAAGCTGCGTTTGGCGGGGGTTGTTGTCGCGTAGGGTGGAAAAACCGCGAAGCGTTTTCCACCAGCGTTCCCCGTCGGTGGAAAAGCCTTCGGCGTTTTCCACCCTACGCCAGAAAACACAAAGCCCGCCTTTAGGCGGGCTTTGGGCTGATCGAGCGAGCTAGAGCCATGCAAGGCGCAACGACCAGCGGAAGTAACAGCCGAAGGCTGGCCCGTAGGGTGAGCGCCAGCGAATCAAAACAGGCGAGGAAGCGGAGTTTACTGCTGTAAATGAGCATGACTCGCTCCGCTCGCCCTTTGGGCCGGCCTAAAGGCCGTTCGGTGGCAAGCCACCGTCCGAGCCTGTTTTTAACGCAGCAGGGCCGACGCGCAGCCGATCAAGCCTGATCCCAGGCCCGATCGCCGTGCTCATCCTTGATCCGGGTCGGCAGCCCCATCACATCGAGCAGCTTGAGGAACGGCTGGGCCGGCAGCTCTTCGACGTTGACCATGCGCTGCGCATCCCACTCGCCACGTGCTACCAGCAGCGCAGCGGCAACCGGCGGCACGCCGGCGGTGTAGGAGATGCCCTGGCTGTCGGTCTCGGCGTAGGCCTCTTCATGGTCGGCGACGTTGTAGATGAACAGCTCGCGCGGCTGCCCGTCCTTCGTGCCCTTGACCAGATCGCCGATGCAGGTCTTGCCGGTGTAGCCCGGCGCCAGCGAGGCGGGATCGGGCAGCACGGCCTTGACCACCTTGAGCGGAACGACTTCCAGGCCTTCGGCGGTGCGCA